>Ga0208338_1000019_pt1 | contig 76180 bp, 65 predicted proteins | sample ForSoiNitrogNN91_FD_187858 | JGI IMG/M metagenome (GOLD analysis project Ga0208338, IMG submission 187858) | Forest soil microbial communities from Browns Valley, California, USA, that are Nitrogen fertilized - NN91 (SPAdes) | ecosystem: Environmental > Terrestrial > Soil > Temperate forest ...
TGCCCCCGCTGCTGGTTGGATTGGACGAGCGGGGGCAAGCCCCTCTTCCTGACTTGTTCTATTCGATCTGGTACTGACCGTGTCCAAAGTTTAACCACTAACTTGTGGCTGGTTTGGTGACGACTTGAAACTCTTAATCCCTGAAGTGGTCCAAACCTCGATGATGGACTGTGGGCCGGCATCGCTCAAAGCCATGCTCGAGGGCTGGGGCATTCCGGTGAGCTACGGTCGTCTGCGCGAAGCTTGCCAGACTGACGTTGACGGCACATCGATAGACACGCTCGAAGATGTCGGAGCGCAACTTGGTCTTAATACCGAGCAGATCATGGTCCCGGTCGATCATCTGCTGCTCGAGTCTGCTAACACATTCCCGGCGATCGTGGTGGTGATGCATCCGAGTGGCGTCACGCACTTCGTCATCGCCTGGCGCAAGCATGGAAATTTTGTGCAGTTGATGGATCCGGCGATCGGTCGTCGCTGGGTCTCGCGCCGCCATTTCTTGAACGAGCTTTACGTTCACAGACTGCCCGTCGCAGCGGCTGACTGGCGTGAGTGGGCCGGCTCGAAAGAGTTTCTTGGTCCACTTCGCGAAAGGCTCGCTCAACTGCGCATCTCATCCGCTACTCAAACGCGCCTAATAGAACAAGCAACGAGTGACAGCACTTGGCGTGGACTCGCGGCTCTCGATGCGACGACACGTATGGTCGCCGCGATCGTGCGAGCGCGTGGCATTAACGCTGGTGCGCAGGCAGCACGGATGTTGGAGGCGTTAAATCAAAACGCTCATCAGGATGGACTCACGATCCCTTCTTCTTACTGGTCCGTGCGGCCGTTGCCATCTGATGCGTACGAAGAGCAACTCCTTCTGCGTGGCGCCGTGCTCGTGCGTGTAAAAGGAGCTCGAACAGAAAAAAGTGACGAGCAACCACTCTCACCCGAGCTTGTCGCTGCTCTGAACGAGCGTCCGCTACGTCCGATGCGCGAGTTGCTCCGCATGTTTCGCGCTGACGGAGTGCTGATGCCGTTGGTACTCTTGTTTGCTCTCGCGATAGCAGCGGGCGGAGTGATTTTTGAATCTCTTTTGTTTCGTCGCCTACTCGAAATCGGAAATGAGCTCGTCCTGTCTCGACAGCGTCTCGGAGCCGCCGGTTTTCTTTTGCTCTTCCTCGTTGCCCTATTGCTTCTCGATCTGCCACTCGTGGCTGCTGCGTGGACTCTGGGACGGCGTTTAGAAATGCGTTTGCGCATCGCGTTCCTCGAGAAGCTTCCGCGCCTGAGCGATCGCTACTTTCATAGTCGCCTGACTTCCGACATGGCAGAGCGCGCGCAAAGCATTCATCGACTTCGCATGTTGCCTGAGGTCGGAAGTCACCTCATGCGCGCTGTTTTCACACTCGTGGTAACGATCGTAGCAATCGTCTGGCTCAGTCCTTCGAGTAGATCGCTGGCGATCGTTGCGGCTAGTGTCATCGTTGCGATTCCGGTGTTAGGCAATCTGTTTTTGTCTGAATATGACTTGCGCGCGCGTACGCATGCGGGCGCATTGAGTCGCTACTATCTGGGCGCGCTACTCGGACTCGTACCGATTCGCACGCATAGCGCAGAGCGAGCCGTACGTCTCGAACATGAGAGTTTGTTAGTGGAATGGACGCGGGCCGCGCGCTCGGTGCAAAAAGGCGTTGTTGCTGTTGAAGGCCTGCAGCTATTCGCCGGCTTTGGACTCGCAGCACTGCTCTCCTACAACTACGTTATGAACGAGAGTCAGATCGGCGCCGCAGTGCTGATCATCTTCTGGGGCTTGAGTCTTCCGGTGATCGGCCAGGACGTCGCGACCCTCGCTCGTTACTATCCCGCCTTTCGTAACATCACTCTGCGCCTGCTCGAACCAATGGGCGCGATCGAAGAAGAGAGCATTGAACCACACACAACACCTCAGAAGGATAGAACAAGTCGGAAAGAGGGGCTTGCCCCCGCTGTTGGCATATCTGTCCGGTTGCGCGACGTCAGCGTCCTTGCCGCAGGTCAGACCATCCTCGAAGACATAAACCTAACGATCGAACCAGGCGCGCACGTCGCTATCGTCGGCTCATCCGGCGCGGGGAAATCGAGTCTCTTCGGTTTGCTTCTCGGTTGGCATCGCGCTTCGCAGGGCCAGGTTCTCATCGATGGCCATGCTCTGGAAGTTGAAGAGCTGCGTCGCCAAACTGCATGGGTCGATCCATCGATCCAACTTTGGAATCGCTCATTGCTGGAGAACCTTCGTTACGGCTCCAACGACAATTCAATGACGTCGATCGGCAACGTGATCGACTCGGTCGATCTCGATCAAACGCTGCAACAATTGCCGGATGGATTTCAGGCGATCCTTGGTGAAGGAGGCGCACTTTTGTCGGGCGGCGAAGGCCAACGCGTTCGACTCGGCCGCGCGATGCTCAGACCGAAGATCAGGCTCGTGCTTCTGGACGAGTCGTTTCGTGGTCTAGATCGTGAGAGTCGACACAGGCTATTAGCGCACGCGCGTAAAGCATGGCCCGAAGCAACGCTGCTTTGCGTCACTCACGACATCAGCGCGACACGTTCATTCGAGCGCGTTTTGGTGATTGATGCCAGGAAGATCATTGAAGACGGTGCGCCTGACGAGCTTTTGAGACAAACAGACTCACGTTACAGGGATTTGCTCCATGCAGAAGAATCCGTGCGGCGCGGAGTTTGGTCGGGCGTGGCGTGGCGGCGAATGCAACTCAAAGACGGTCAGCTTCACGAGATGACTGAAAAGAAGGTGAAGGTGGTTGCATGACTGCGGATCTGATCCAATTGTGGTGGCCTCCGGAACGATTGGGCGAAGCACTCGAGGCGCTGGGCCGCTTGAGCAAACTCTCTCGCGGCTCCACTCACATCACGCACCTTCCTGACGAGCTACACCCGAACGACGACGAAGCACTCGGAGAATGGATCAGCGCGAATGCAGATCTTCTCAACCTGGAGGCGCAACCGGTTTTTGCTTCGTATGCCGAGCTCGAGCAAGTTGTTTGCTCTATTGGACCAGCAATAATTCGGCTCCGAATCGGCAAGGAGGTCCGCTTCCTGGCGCTGCTCGCGGGTGGATCGCGCCGAGCGATTCTTCTCGATCCCGGTCTCAAAAAGCGCAAGGTGTCGACGAGCATCATCTGCGCGGCACTGCGCGAGCCACTCGAATTTCCGTTAACGCCACAATTAAACGATCTACTTGAAACAGTTGGCGTCGCGCGATGGCGCCGTGGCAAAGCGCGCGGGGCGATTCTCCGCGAGCAGCTTAGTGCGTACACGATCGGTGGTTTCTGGGCGTTGCGACTGCCACGGGGAGTTAGTTTCTTTCATCAGTTAAGACATGCAGGAGTGCCGCGTAACACTGCGCTACTCGCCGTCGCACACACGGTGCAATATGCGTTGTCACTGCTCGCATGGTTCGTCATCGGTCGCGCCGCGCTCCAGGGACGGCTTGACTACGCAACTCTGATCGCGTGGGCCATGCTCCTGTTGACCACGATCCCTTTGCGTTTATTAACCACGTGGAAGCAAGGCGTCTCCGCGATCAAAGCCGGGGCTTTGCTCAAGCAACGTCTGCTTTACGGCGCGCTGCGACTTAATCCCGATCAGATCCGGCATCAAGGCGCTGGTCAGCTCCTGGGCCGCATCGTCGAGACAGACGCGGTCGAAACGATGGCGTTGAACGGAGGCTTCCACGGTCTGCTCGCCGTCATCGAGCTCACCATGGCGGCCGCGGTGCTGAGTATGGGAAGTGGCGGGTGGTTACATGCCGCGCTGCTTTTGGTATGGACCGGTTTGGCGCTCGTAATCGGTTGGACTTATCTCAGCAAACGCCGGCGCTGGATGGAACAGCGAATGTCGATCACCAACGATCTCGTCGAGAGTATGGTTGGACATCGAACGCGCCTGGCCCAGGAGCCACGCGAGCACTGGCACGATGCAGAGGATCGATCGCTCGAGCATTACTTTCGCTCGTCGAAGCTGATGGATCGAATCGCGGTTCTTTTATCAACACTGATGCCGCGCGGCTGGCTCGTGATTGGAATTGCCGGACTCGCGCTCAATTTTGTTCGTGGCGGCAGCTCCACGGGTTTACTCGCGGTTGGTTTGGGCGGAGTGTTGCTCGCTTACTCGGCGCTGAGACGGATGGCTGCCGGAATCTCTCAACTGACCGACGCGGTTATTGCGTGGCAGCAAGTCGCGCTGATCTTTCATTCCGGCGCTGTAAAGGATTCAAAGAAGTCAGAAACTCTAGTGAGTGGACTGAACGGCAGTCTAGACACCGGAGAAGTACTTCTCGACGGTCGCGATCTTGCGTTTCGATATTCTGATCGCACTGAAGCCGTGATCAGTGGTTGTAATCTGCGAATTAAGAGTGGTGACAAACTACTCATTGAAGGACCATCGGGTGGTGGGAAGTCGACACTTGCATCGCTGCTGGTTGGATTACGACAACCTGATTCCGGGCTGTTGTCGCTGCGCGGATTTGATCGTCGCACGTTGGGCGATGCGAATTGGCGCCGTCTCGTGGTGAGCGCGCCGCAGTTTCATGAGAACCACGTCTTGAGCGAGACGTTCGCGTTCAATTTATTGATGGGCCGTCGCTGGCCCGCGCAGGCTGAAGATCTCGAGGAGTGTGAGTCAGTCTGTAGGGAGCTCGGGCTTGGGGATCTGATCGATCGAATGCCGGCCGGACTCAATCAAATGGTTGGTGAGACGGGTTGGCAACTCTCACATGGCGAACGAAGCCGCCTCTACATTGCGCGCGCCTTACTACAGCGCGCTGACCTGGTCCTACTCGATGAAAGCTTCGCCGCATTGGATCCTGAAAATCTGCGGCGAGCGTTGACCTGTGTCTTGAATCGAGTTCAGACACTGGTCGTGATTGCCCACCCCTAACATTCTTAGAAAGGAGGACTAACATGCAAGTGAAAACCAGAGTCCGGGCCGGCAATGGCGCGGGTATCGATCCAAATGGTAAACCGCAAGGTACCGGTGTAGATCCAAACGGCTAAAACTAAATAGAAAGGAGGCAGCCAACATGAAAGTCAAAACCAGCGTGAAGTCCGGTGTCGGAGCGCGGATAGACGACAACGGCTGATCTTATCGATGAAGACGGCACCACGGATTACGCGGATTGATTGCTGATCAGCGCGGATCAAATCAAAATCCGTGTCATCCGTGGCTAAATTGACGTTTGTGGACAGCGCGGACGGAAAGCACCAAAGATGTGACGCACACACTCCACAGTAGAAACTTAACGATTAACACCATGAGATTGCCCGGCTCGGACGCGGTTTGCCGCAACGTCTGTTCAAGCTGGCCCACAAAACTGCTGGTCAACTGTCCTGCGAAATACGCCCACGCCAAAACAAGAAACACCGCACCCCACGACTTCATCCGGTAAGTGGCCCACCCACCGACAAGCAACAACGCACCCGCTAAATAGTCCTCAAACATGGTAGTGAAGTTGACGGTCCAGGTACTAATACCTCGACGCCCCGTCTCCAGCACCGGAAGCAGCACGCCAATCACGAATGCAGCAATGACTTCAAATCTCATGTGGTAGCAACTATATTAGCTCAACTCTGATGGCCTGAGAACGCACTGAATCGGGTGACCGGATCCAACAAAGATTTCTGACTTATGACTCCTCAAACAACTGTCGAGATCGACGTGCTCCTTGAGTTTCGCGATTACCTGCGGGCGAATTACTGGTTCCTGTTTCACAGGTTCAAATTGATATTAGGGTTCTTGGTTTTTCTCGGGTTGTTTTACCCGCTGCTGCTCGTGAGCAGTCTGGGGTCACAGCGTCCGACCGGGAATTATTGGGGATTCCTCATCCCGTTGGGAGTGCTCGGGTTTATGTTTGCCGGAACCTACTTCAATACAAAGAAACACATGGCGAGTAATAGAGCGCTGAGTGAGCGCGTTCATTATGTGTTCTCTGAAAGCGGTATTGAATCGACTGCTCCTTCTACTTCAGGCCGAACCGCCTGGCAGAACGTTTACGAAGCACACGAAGCCAAAACCAACTTTCTGATATTTATTTCGAAGAACATGATGTATGTGATTCCGAAGCGCTGCTTTGACGATGCTGAGCAGATGGCATCTTTCAAACGACTGCTGCGCTCTCAGTTGAATGCAAAAGCGAAATGGAAGTAAGGCTCAAACAATCACATGATTAGACCTTCACATGGAGTCGCAAAGCAAAGACGTGGACGTTCCTGACGCGTCGGATGTTTGCGAGACCTCTTGCTGGCTTCCGGTTATTTCCTCTTAAAAGTTATACTGCTGACTTCCCCGGCCTAGTACTGCACAAAGATGAATAGAAGGTTTGATTTCAGAGAGCTCAAGTTAGTCGTCTTCTTCTGCGCTCTCACCGTGTTCCTGACGATCGGTGTGATTGGTTTCTGGGAGATCGCGTTGCGCCCGTCCTTCTTCGGCTGGGTTGACGTGCATTATCCCGGTAATGAGAACGTGCAACGCCGTTGGGATATCAAACAACGCGTCGAACACTTTGCCATTTCGTTCATGGTCGACGGGCTCGTGGTAACGCTGCTGCTCCGCCTGATTTACCGAAAACAGCGCCAGCTACGCGAGAGTGAAGAGCGTTATCGCGCACTCTTTGAACAGGCGAGAGACGGCATCGGCGTGGTCCGCTTGTCGGATCATCACCTGGTTGAAGCCAACAACAAAGTTTGTGAAATTCTCGGTGTCCCGCAGCAGGACTGTGTGGACCAAAACATTCTCGAGCTTTTTCGTACCTCTACACCACACGCACAATCGCAGCTCTTGATGGCGTCCAATGGCCATTCGTCGGTCGAGAGTGAGCTCGTAATTCAAACTCCGCAAGGTCAACCACGTCCCGTCGCAGTTTCTTTTACGCCGCTCTCGACTGGCGGTGAAGAAGTGATGATCATGTCTATGCATGACCTCTCGGCGCGTAAGAAACTCGAAGCCGAGCGCGAAGAGATGCAACGGCAGCTTTACCAGTCTTCCAAGCTCGCGTCGATTGGCGAGCTTTCCGCGGGCGTTGCGCACGAGATCAATAATCCGCTGAACGGTGTGATCAATTTCGCGCAGCTCCTCAAGGATGAAGAGACGCCGCGCACGGAGTTCGAGCAGCAGATGATTGACGGCATCATCGATGAGGGCGAACGCATCGCCAGGATCGTGCGCGGGCTGCTGGCTTTTGCTCGCGCTGACGTGCATGAGCTGCGACAGGTACGCTTCGCCGAGTCGATCAATGCTTCTATCGCGCTCTTTGGACGTCAGTTTGAGAAGGACGGCATTACCGTAGAGATCGATCTGCAACCGGATCTGCCGCTGGTCCGGGCCGACGGCTCACGTCTCAGGCAGGTCGTGGTTAACATGATCAGTAATGCGCATCACGCGCTTAAAGCGAAGCCGTCCGATTCCGTTGAGGGAAAAATATTCCGAATCACTGCACGCCGCGAGGGTGAGAATGTGCGGGTTGAATTTTATGACAACGGCAGTGGAATCAAGCGCGAAGATCTCGCTAAGGTATTCGATCCGTTCTTCACGACTCGACGCGAAACGGGAGGCACTGGTTTGGGCTTGAGTATCAGCTTCGGGATCATTCGCGATTTCGGCGGCACGATCAAGGTAGAAAGCGAGGAAGGGAAGTACACACGATTTATCGTCGAGCTTGCGGCGGTCGAGACGTGGGAAGCTGAATACAGTTAACTCTTCTCTGTGCAACCTCTGTGTTCTCTGTGTCTCTGTGGTTAATGAATGCCTGAGAACAGACAACCACAGAGACACAGAGAACACAGAGGTTGCACAGAGAAGCAGTCGCGCAAGAGTGAATATGCCTAACGTGCTACTAGTCGACGACGAGCCCAGCATTCGCCTGACGATGGGAGAGTTTTTGAGGCGGGCCGGCTATTCCGTGTTGATAGCGGCGGACTACGACAGCGCCATGACTCACAAAGCTGAGGACCTGGACGTTGCCGTAATCGATATCAACCTGCCTGGCAAGAGCGGCATTCAGTTGTTGCAGCAACTGTGCAACGCGAGGATTTATGTCCCCGTCATCATGATTACGGGTGAGCCAAACTTATCCGTGATACCGGAGATAGTGCGCGCGGGTGCGTATGATTTCATCGCGAAACCGATCGTCAAAGACGTGCTGCTCAAGGCCATCGCGCGCGCCGCCGAGAAGAAGCGCCTCACTGACGAGAAGCGCAGACTCGAGCAGGAGATCAAACGCTACGCTGAAGAACTCGAGATGCGCGTAGACGAGCGCACTGCCGAGCTCATCGAAACTCACAAACGTCTCGTAACTCAGGAACGCATCGCCGCTCTCGGACGCGCTGCCGCCCAGGTATCTCACGAGGTAAAGAACCCGCTCGCCGGATTGCTGCTCTACTCACTCCACCTCAAAGAAAAATCAAGTAACTTTTCCGAAAGCCAAACTTATCTCATAGATAAAATCGTCGACACTATCAAACATCTCAACAGCCGCGTCGAGCAGATACTTGGCTTCGCGCGGCCCCTGAATCTCACCCTCGTTTCCGGAAATCTGAACCAGCTTGTCAACGACGTGCTGGAGCTGTTGCGACCGCAGTTAACGGCAAACAAAGTCGAGGTGCGCCTGTCGATGGACCAGCAGCCCGCTTACGCAATGCTCGACCAATCCTCGCTTCGTGGGGCTTTGATCAATCTCATGCTGAATGCGATTGAGGCGATGAAAGAGGGCGGCACGTTGAGTATCACCATCGATCATACGAGCGATTTGCTGCGACTCGAAATCGCCGACACCGGTCACGGGATCAGTGAAGAAGACTTGAAAAAGATCTTCGAGCCTTTCTATACAACGAAGGAACAGGGACTCGGTCTCGGCATGCCTTACGCTAAAAAGATCATCGAGCAGCACGGCGGTACGATGTCTCTTAACAGTAGCTCCGGAGAAGGCACCACGATTTCCATCATGCTACCCGCCGCGCAGTCGGAGGTGGCCCATGCCTCCTAGTCGTGTGCTTGTAATTGACGACGAAGCAAGCATCACCGATGCGCTTCGTTTGATCTTACTCGACCTGGGCCATCACGTAGACTCAGCAAAAAACGGCGGGGAGGCGAAAGCGTTTCTGAAAGGTTCGCCTTACGATCTCGTGTTCACGGACTTGCGTTTGCCTGACGCCTTCGGAATCGACTTGCTCACCCTGATCAAAACCGACACCCCAAACACGCAGGTGATTGTAATGACGGCGCACGGCTCGCTCGACATTGCTATCGACGCGATCAAGCACGGTGCTTTCTACTATATCGAGAAGCCTTTCACTCCGGCCCAGGTTACGGCGCTGATCGAACGTGCCCTCGAGTTCGAGGCTATCAAGCGCGAGAACCGGAGTCTGAAGACGGCGCTGATTGGAGACGGCGACGATTTCAAGATCATCGGGCGTGATCCGAAGATGCGGCAAATTCACGCCGTCATCCGCACCGCTGCGCCCTCCGATGCGTCAGTATTAATAGAAGGCGAGTCAGGGACTGGAAAAGAGTTGATTGCGGCGGCCTTCCACTTTCAGAGTTCGCGCGCAGAACTGCCTTTTATGAAAATCAACTGCGCCGCTATTCCGCAGGAGCTGATCGAGTCGGAGTTGTTTGGCTATCGAAAAGGCGCATTCACCGGAGCTGATCGTGACAAGCATGGTCTGATCGAAGCGACAGCAGGCGGCACCTTGCTTCTCGACGAGATCGCCGAGATGCCGATTCATTTGCAAACCAAATTACTGCGTGTGCTACAGGAGCGAAAACTACGTCGACTCGGTGACGATCAGGAAATCAGCGTCGATTTCCGGCTCGTCTCGTCGACCAATCGCGATACAGCAGAGATGATTCAAGAGGGCACGCTGCGCAAAGATCTCTACTTTCGCATCAGCACGATCAAGGTGAAGTCACCGCCGTTGCGTGAGCGACTCGACGATGTGCCTCTGCTCGCAAATCGCTTCCTCGAGCACTACACAGAAAAGTACAAGAAGCCAATTCGAGAGGTTTCCACCGCGGCGTTTGCGTTGTTGATGCGATATGAGTGGCCCGGGAATGTGCGCGAGCTCGAGAGTGTGATCGAGCATGCTGTGCTGTTTGCGACTGGCGATAAGTTGATGCCCGAAGACTTACCCGAGCAGCTTCATTCGACTCACACCGCAGAATTCCGTTGCGTTATTCCACCGTATTTCACGATGGAAGAGATCGAGCGCGAAGCGATCGCGCAGACGCTCGAGCGAACGGGTGGAAACGTCAAACGGACCGCCGAGATCCTCAACTACCACCGGCCCCGGCTGTATCGAAAGATGAAAGCTTTCGGTTTGCGCGGCGGCGGCGATTCGGAATCTTAAGAAAATATTTCACGCAAAGGCGCAAAGATCGCAAAGACGCAAAGACGGGTCAAATGCTTCAGACGCGTCCGAGAATTTTGACCTGCCTTTGCGTCTTTTGCGATCTTTGCGCCTTTGCGTGAAATGTTCCGTGGTGGAACACCCTAACCTCACCCCAACCCAAGTTGGAACACCGCCGGTCTCTTTTTATGGCTGCTACTTACAGGCACAGCCTTTGCACAAGCGCTCACTCCAGATGAACTCCGATGAAGCCTCGTCACCTCGTTCGCAGGTCCGCGCGGCGCGATCAATCTGATCCGTTTCCATGAGGTGAAAAATTTTAATGAACACTAGAAACGCTTTACGGCGTTGGCAGTCGCTCTTATCGATCTGCTGCGCCGGAGTCGCTGCGCTACTCGCTGTGTCGAGCGCGCACGCTCAAACGTCTCCTCCAACAACATGCGAGCGGACGGTTAAGGCTGACGTGGTCGCGTTGGACCAGGCCTTGATTTATAACCGTCTCGGCGCCATCAATCCTGCCGGAATGATCTACGCACTAAAACGCGATGTCGTCGCGATTGACCCGTCGAAAGGTCTCGTTGCCGGCAACGTTCAACTGCGTCCCGGCAAGCGTCCGCGCCCGATCGCATTGCGCATGAACGTTGGAGATTGTCTCCAAATCAACTTTACTAACCTGCTAGCACCGGATATTGCGAACATCAATACATCCACGCCTGCCGAGGATCCGAATGCTCCAGAAGCGCCGGATCCTGCGGAAGCTCAGGACTTCAAGTCGTTCGCCGCTAACAACGCTCCTGTTACACGCACGGCCTCTGCGCACATCATGGGCCTGCAACTGGTCGGCACGATCGCGTCTGACGGCTCGAACGTCGGACAGAACCCGAGCAGTTTAGTCGCGCCCGGCGCGTCGGCCACTTACACCTACATCGGACAGCGCGAAGGTAATCACCTGGTCTATTCGACCGCCGCAACAACGGGCGGTGAAGGTGACGGCGGCTCGCTCGCGATGGGTCTCTTCGGCTCCGTCAACGTCGAATTGAAAGGCGCTGAGTGGTATCGCTCGCAGTTAACTAAAGAAGAGATGGCGCTCGCAACCGTGAAGAATGCGGATGGCACGCCGAAGAAAACCGCGGGCGGACAGCCGATTCTTAACTACGACGCTGTTTATCCGGCGGGACACCCGCGCGCGGGCCAACCGATCCTGAAGATGCTCGACGCCGATAACAACGTCATACACACAGATTTGAATGCGGTTATCACCGGTCCCAACAAGGGCCGCTTTCCCGCAGGCAGCTACAAACCAAACGCCGTGGAACCTGATCGCGATCAGCCATTCCGCGAGTTTACGGTCGTCTATCACGACGAGATCAAAGCCATTCAGCCGTTTCCGCAGTTTGAAGATCCGGTTCTTTCACACACGCTCTACAGTGTCAAAGACGGCTTCGCTATCAACTACGGAACGGGCGGCATCGGTCCCGAGATTCTCGCGAACCGGCTCGGCGTTGGTCCCATGGCCAACTGTACTGAATGTAAATACGAAGACTTCTTCTTAACGGCGTGGGCTGTTGGCGACCCGGCACAGATCGTCGATGTCCCGGCGAACACGACTGACGGCAACGGCAACTTGATTAAAGGCGCGAAGGCGTCGAAGGTCCTGTTCCCGGATGATCCGTCAAACGTGCACCACAGCTACATCAACGATCACGTGAAGATGAGAGTGGTCCATGCTGGTCCGAAAGAGCACCACATCCACCACTTGCACGCGCACCAGTGGTTGAACACTCCTGACAGCGACAATTCAAGCTATCTCGATAGCCAGGCGATGGGCCCAGGCTATTCGTTCACTACCGAAATCGCACACGGCGGTTCGGGCAATAAAAACAAAACTCCGGGCGACTCGATCTTCCACTGCCACTTCTATCCGCACTTCGCGCAGGGCATGTGGGAGCTGTGGCGCTCGCACGACGTTTTCGAAGAAGGCACACAGCTCGATGGAGATGGCCGTCCGGCTCAGAACGCGCGTGCGTTACCTGACGGCGAGATCACCGCGGGTACTCCGATTCCCGCGCTCGTGCCGTTGCCGACGATCGCGATGGCGCCGATGCCGACGGAGCAGTTCAAAGGTTATCCGTTCTACGTTCCGGGCGTCGCCGGACACCGTCCGCCGCACCCGCCGCTCGACACGATCGATGACGGTGGTCTGCCGCGTCACGTCATTGTAGGTGGCGAGGCCGAGAGCGTTGAAACGCGTCTCGATTTCAGCAAAGAGATCTTAGTCGCGGAGGCGAAGGCGGTTCCCGAAACAGGAACGCCGGATGAAATCGCGGCGATGAATTTCCACGCGCAGAAGCAGATTGCCAGCTTCAAGCCTGACGGCACTGCTGCCAGCTTCGCGTTGAATGGTCTACCGGCCAAGCCGGGCGCGCCGTTCGCGGATCCGTGTCGTGACGATAACGGTAACGCGTTCGGTAATCCACGACTGTACAAAGGCGCTGCGATTCAGCTTGATCTCAAATTGAACAAAGCTGGTTGGCACGCTCCGCAATCGCGCATTCTTACACTCTGGGGCGACGTTGCTGCAACTCTGAACGGCACGCGTGCACCGGAGCCGTTGTTTTTCCGCGCGAACACGAACGACTGTATTACGTTCCAGCACACGAACCTGACGCCAAACAACTACGAGCTCGACGATTTCCAGGTGCGCACGCCGACCGACATCATGGGCCAGCACATCCACCTCGTGAAGTTTGACGTGACCTCGTCAGACGGTGCGGGTAATGGTTGGAACTACGAAGACGGCACGTTCGCTCCGGACGAAGTCATCGAGCGAATCAAAGCAATCAATGCCGGTGGTGGTTTGCAGGCCTTCAACAGTACGACGAAGACTCAGCTAACCGCGAGGCCACACCCGTTCTTCGGCACCCTCGGCGCACAGACAACCGTGCAACGATGGTTTGCCGATCCGACGTTGAATCTGGCAGGTAAAGATCGCACGCTCGGTACGGTCTTCACGCACGATCACTTTGGACCTTCGACGCACCAGCAGACCGGCCTCTATGCCGGACTTGTTACGGAGCCTCAAGGTTCTGTTTGGAAACATAACGAAACTGGCCAGACGTTAGGCGGACGCTTCGACGGTGGTCCAACAACGTGGCAGGCCGTTATTCAAACGCAGAACACAGCGGACAGCTATCGCGAGTTCCTGCTCGAGTTCGCCGACTACACACTTGCTTACAAAGCCGGTGGTGGCGTCGACGGCGCGGGCAAACCCGCTCCCGATCCGGCGAATGCTATTAACCCGCCTGTGAGAGACGAAGCTGCCCTCCCGATCAACATCAAGAAAGCTGATGTGTGCCCGGGTGGCGTACCGCTCCCGTGTCCTGAAGCAGTTTCGGCCGCTGACCCCGGCACGATGGTGGTCAACTATCGCAACGAGCCTGTCGCACTGCGCGCACAGGATCCTTCGACGAACACGCAGGCTGCCGGCGACGCAGGCGATCTCTCGCAGGTGTATCGTTCAGATGTCACGCGTGCAAATGCTGACTTGAACCAGCAGCCGAACTTCTATCCAAACCTGACGGGCGGTTTGCAAGGTGGTGATCCGTTCACTCCAGTGCTGCGCGCCTATGAGGCTGACAAGGTGCAGGTCCGCGTTCTCGTTGGTGCTCATGAGGAGGGCCACAACTTCAGCATTCACGGCCAGAAGTGGCTCTACGAGCGCACCGATCCGAATTCGGGATACCGCAATTCGCAGATGATGGGCATCTCCGAGCACTTCGAGTTCGAGCTGCCGGGTGTAGCAGCGATCAAGGGTGCAACTCCTTTTGTCGATTACCTGTATCAGCCGGGTAGCTCAGTGGATAACCAGTGGAACGGAGTGTGGGGTCTGTTGCGTGCATATCGTGGCGCAGCCGGTCTCCAGCCTGATCTTCAGTTGCTGCCGAACAACCCGACTGGCTCGGCGAAGGCTGCTGTTAATAACAAAGACTTCAATGGTGTTTGTCCGTCAGCGGCTCCGAGTCGCAAGTACAGCGTGACGGCCGTGACTGCGCAGAATGCGCTGCCTGGAGGCACGCTCGTTTACAACAACCGTACGAACCAGGGTGGTCAACTGCATGATCCAACCGCGATCATGTATGTCCGCACGAACGATATCGACGCCGCGACCGGTAAGCTTAAAGCCGGCGTGCCCGTTGAGCCGCTCGTGCTGAGAGCCAATGCCGGCGAGTGCATTCAGGTGACGCTGTTCAATCAGTTGCCGACCAACGTTCCCGATCTGCCTGGCTGGAACACGCTGCCGATGATCGTTGAGGGTTTCAACGCGAATCAGGTGAAGCCGTCCAATCAAGTTGGTCTGCACCCGCAGCTTGTTACTTACGATGTGGTGTCGAGTGATGGCGCCAACGTCGGCTTCAACGTGGCGGGTAATCCTGAGTCGTACACTCCCGACGGTCGTCAGACCGCGAAGCCGGGTGAGTCCGTGAAGTACACGTGGTACGCGGGCGACGTCCGCATGAACGGCACGACGAAGGTTGCGACGCCGGTTGAGTTTGGCGCGACCAACCTGATCTCGTCTGACCCGATCAAGCACTCGAACAAGGGCGCGATTGGTTCACTCATTATCGAGCCGCAGGGTTCGACCTGGATCGAAGATGCAAACTCACGTGCGCAGGCGACCGTCAGCAAAACCGACGGCACCTCGTTCCGTGAATTCGTTCTTCAGTTCCAGACCGACGTCAACCTGCGTCGTGGTGACCTGACTGGTGATGCGGCCGCAGTGCCGAACGTTGCGGGAGAAGAGGACGCTGAAGACTCCGGTCAGAAGGCGCTCAACTATCGCAGCGAGCCGATGTGGAAGCGGATGGGCTACGAGCCTGACCTGCCACTCGAGCAGACTCGTGCGGTCGATTACACGAACTCGCTATCAAACGCCACCGTTGGCGGCGATCCCGTGACGCCTGTGTTCACGGCCAAGGCTGGAACGCCTGTTCGCTTCCGCGTGCTGAATTCGAATGGCCACGCGCGCAACAATGTGTTCCAGGTTCATGGTCACATCTGGCAGCAGGAGCCGTACATCAACAACTCGACCCAGATTGGCAACAATCCACTCTCTGAGTGGAAAGGCGCCCAGCAGGGTCACGGCGCGTCGAATCACATGGACGTAGTTCCAGTGAACGGCGCGGGCGGAGCGCTTAAGGTCGCGGGTGATTACCTCTACCGTACGCAGTCGTCCTTCCAGTTCGACAACGGACTGTGGGGCATCTTCCGCGTCACTCCATAACGGCTGTATTAGCCACAAAGAGGCACAGAAGGCACGAAGGTTTTCCTTTGTGCCTTTTGTGTTTTTTTATGCCGAAACGCAGGATTGGACCATTGACGTCTTTGGCCCATCGGAGGAGAGTCCCGCACGTTCGAGATATATAAAACTGCGAAGACGGGTGTGGAAGTAGGAGCGTGCGGGCGGCGTTTAGCGTGAATGGGCGGTTGCAAGCTCTTTTTTTTGGACTCGCTGTGGCGGGAGCTATCAGGATTGGCCTCGCGCTATGGAGAGGATCTGGCCGAGTCGAGGCTTTGCTGATAGTTATTGTGACCTTTGCTATCCTGGGCGGTTTTTATTTCATCTTTTACCGCGATGGCAAAGTGAACTCATAAGCAGAAAGACCGCGATATTGAAGTCCCAGGAAGAGACTATTGTTGTAACGCCGAAGGCGTTCGCTAATTTCAGCCCAGGGTTCGAGCTTCGAGAACCCTGGGATACGCATCCCAATGATAATTAACCCTGAAAGGGTTCGTTGGTTGGCGAACCCTTTCAGGGTTGATACCGAAATTAATTGGGTGATCCCAGGGTTCTCGTGCCTCGAACCCTGGGCTGAAATTAGCCAACGCCTTCGGCGTTAAGAGCAACTGAACGAGCTACGTGGTGTCCTACGATGCGTGACGTCCCACGATGCGTGGTGTCCTGCGATGCGTGACGTCCTACGATGCCTGGCGGCGCTGGAGTTGAATCTTATCCAGTAACTGGAAGGCCAGATGCTTCTCGTCTCGGCTGGTGAGTTGCTCGTGTTCTTCAAAGGCCATCTGAATGTCACCCAGATCAAGATACACAAGACCCAGACAATAGTGCGCGTGTGCGTTATGCGAGTCGATATCGAGGGCTTGCTTGAAAGCCTTGATGGCCTCGGCGTAGCTTCCGATATTGAAGTAGACCAGACCGATGTCATTGCGCAGCTCCGCATCCTGAGGCGCCACCATTATTGCCCTCGTATATACCTTTAAGGCATTAACAAACTGACCAAGCTCATCGTATGCAGCGCCAAGAAACTTGGAGGCAGTTACAAAGCTCGGGCGTATTTCGAGTGCTGCCAGATAGGCTTTGATGGCTTTAGAGAGCTGGCCCATGTTGTGGTACGCAAGCCCTAACTCAAGACGACTCTCCGCGTGCTCCGGATTGGCGCGTGTCGCTAGTTTCAATTCCACGATCGCATCCGGATAGTGGCCCTCCGCTGCCAAACGCACGCCTTTGTCAAAATGCACCTGCGCTCGCATCAGCGATTGGGAGTTTGGTCGCTTCAGTTGGCCAAAGATATTTCCCAGCATGCGTATCCTTAAACTAATCAGTACTCACTGACAGAAAGCACCGGAATCCCGCCGAGTCGTAACGCTGTCTTGACCTTATTCCGATCCAACTGGATCGTGGAGGTGCCGCTACCGGAAGAGGTGAAAGATGGGGCTAAGAAATCTCCGGTACCGTTGAATTTGGCTACGACGAACGCACCAAGCGACGTCCCATTACCACCACCACTGCGATCGAGAACGCCGCCGCCAAGCACGAGCACCAGCCCCTCGAAAGTTTGACTTCCATTCATCGAGAGAGTCCCGGTAACAACTAACAATCCTTTGCCACCAGAGTTGGGAAGAGAAACATCGCCATCTACGAACGTAAAGAGCCCGTCAGTAGTGCCGGTTCCAAACTCGGTCGGCGCAGCATCGCCAGCGGCGGTATTAAAGTAGCGGTCGCAACTTGCGCTTGTACTGCTGCCACATCCGTAAAACTGCTGCTGAGAAGCTTTTCTAAGCTGCTCAACGAATGCGCGCGCGCCATACACAGGATCTGACGTGGTCTGAAGCCATTTGGGCAGCAGACCTACGTCGGTCGGCAGCGTCGCCTGCTTCAGATTCGGAATGAAACCGGTGGAGTCGCCCGTCAATGCGGTGGGGTTATTGCCCTTTAAGGTTGATAGGTTGGTGAAATCGGGCGTGGTTGTAACGAGGAAAGCAGGCAGAGGCTGCCCGAGGGCATTATCCAGACCAGAGTAGACGTAATTGGCGCTGCTACCGATCGATATAGTCGAGGTTCCGGTTGAATCATTGCCGGCGCCTCGAATCGCAAACGTGGCGACGGGATCGTAGTCGATGCCGAAGCGACTCACCATCATTTGCAGATTCTTGGTAGCGCCGTGTGGGCCATAACCTACAATCTTGACGATCAGGCGACCTGGCTCAGGTGAGGCAACAGTCGTTTGCAGTGTGGTGACGGTACCGCTCACAGGCAGTTGAATAGTTTGACTCGGCATCGTGAACAATGTGCCGATGCCTGCGACCTCTATCGTTTGATTCGGGAACTTAAGCGAGACAATACTGCCCGTCGAAGTGATGGATCCCAAAAACGTAGCCTTGACGGAGACGGAAATTGGCGTACTGCTCCCGATCGGTAATGGACCAGTTTCAGTAATTTGTAGAGTAAAGGTGGTGGCCTGTGAGGTGAAGTCGATATTGGTATTGTTCTTTACACCTGAGAAGGCAAGAGTGCCGAGGGTTGGATTGCCGTTGGTGGTGATGTTAGTCGAGCTTTGCGGCGTATAGGTAACTGAGACGCCGCCACCCAAAGACAAGCTGGATGAAGACGTGCTGATCGAATTGCTGTTGAATGCGCCCGCGGTTGAATAAATAACTTCTCTCGAATTATCCGGATCGCTGATGCCCGTGATCGCATATGCGATTCCATCGGTTGGTGAATAATTTGGACTTAAGGTGACGCGATTGGGAGAGTCAGTCGGGTAGTTGTAAACGAGCCAGCGAGAAAGTTGTGCTACGCCCGAGCTGGGATTGTTTGACGTGCCGACATTGATCGCATTCTTGAAATTCATTTTGACGGTGCCGTCGTCCGGATGAGGCGCAACATTGCCACGCAAGACGTTGAGCGCGTCTTGAAGACCGGCTTCGGCTGCATAATATGCTTGCATCTCGTCAGTAGAGCTAACGGCGTTCGTCGTAGATATCGTGGTGGTCAGTAGCAACATAAGCGCGCAGGCGAGGACTAGCAGAGAAGCGAAGAGCACGAGAATTAGCGCTGCGCCGCGTTCACTCTTCCGGTTGGTCTGATTGCAAATTGGCATGAGGTCTCCTGATGAGAATGAGTATTTAGTAGTTATTGATATCGGCGTTCCGTAAATAGACATCTGTTACGAGTTGAACGCGTGACGTCGGTTGATAACCAGGCGAACCCGGTGCGCCGCGCGCAGTCAGCTCGACGCAAACGCTCATCACTATGTATTTGGCATCGCTCTTTTGTGTGACTTCGGATGAGGCCGTGGTGATATCGCAGTTGCCGTTTGAGGTGTAACTGATTTTTGCCGGGTAATAGCGAATCTTCAGCGAGTCTACACGGTTGGCAAGCACGGTGGTTTGATTTTGGGTGCCGATATCAAGACGCACGATGTAGCTGTCGCTTCCGGCACTGTAAAGAGAATACTTAACATCTTCGTTCCGGTCGCTGATGCTGTTGCTGGAGGTCTGGCTGTCAAAAGCGTTCAGGTTTGCCCTGACGCGAATGGTGGTATCAGTAGAGTCAGCCGCAACGATGCCGTTATTCGACAGGCCGAAACCCGAGTTGGCGATCTCGCGCGTCATGATGTTGAGTGCGCGTTGTGTGTCGGCCAATGCGTCAGTCTTCTGATTCTCACGAGCACGCACATTAAAAGAGCTTGCCAGTAGACCAGTAGTCAGTCCCAAAAGCGTGAGAGCGATCGTCATTGCGAGTAGCAATTCGATCAGAGAGAAACCGCGCTCGTGACGTCGTGCATTCGGGTTTGCCATAAAATATCTTCTACTTTAATGAGGGTTTGAAATTCGATCAAAATAACGCCGTAGGCGTTCGCTAATTTCAGCCCACGGTTCGAGGAACGAGAACCCCGGGTGTGCAACAAAATAAATTGATTCAACCCTGAAAGGGGTTCGCCAAGCTCCGAACCCTTTCAGGGTTCCAACGCCTTTCTTTCTTTGATCCCAGGGTTGTCGCTGGCGCTCCAACCCTGGGCTGAAATTAGCGAACGCCTTCGGCGTTCATTCAAATTACTATCCGAGGTTTGACCCAGTGGATGAGGTGGTGCGCTTCGTATAGACGACGATTTGTCCGCGCATCCAGCCTTCATTGCCTGAGTAGACGCCACCGCTAGTCTGCCTGCCTTGAGGCGTGACGGTTATCGTAATGTTCTTTAGGGTAGTGGTGGTGTCTGTAACTACTACGTCGACAGTGTAGGTTTGTGAGTCTGTTGGTCCAACCGAAACGACTTCCGACGACGAAATACAGGAAGTGAAAGAACCGGCTCGCAGTTGCTCGAGCTTACGCTGTGCCGCCATGACGGCGCCGGCGCGGATCGCAGCGGCGGAGTTATACTTAAGCGCGTAAACACCTAAGGGAAGAACACCGCAAATGACGATCATCAAGATCACCATCGCGATGCAGGTTTCGATTAAGGTAAAGCCACCATCTTTGTGAGCTCGTATTTCCATTGAGGTTTGCCTTGATGCGAAATCAATTAGTCACGTTTACTTTGACTGTTATCGAGGAGCCGCACTGTGAAGTGAAGGTTACGTTGTATGGGCCACGCAAAGTGTTTTTGGACACGACTGAAAAGTTTTGTCCGGTGGAAACGACTTGCGAGGCCGGTGAAACCGTCAGGTTAGAAGGGAAGGTAGCTACTACAAGGCTGGAGCCATTCATGCTGACTTGAATGCTGCCCGTCGCGCCGCCATTCTTTTTGATACTGATGCTTGATGAATTAACGTGAATATTGCAGGAAGGTGGACCAGAGTCTGAGCCGATACCACCGCCGGAGAGATCCATACACGGTGTGTTATCCGAAGTCGATGTGCCGGTGACTACCTCGCGGGTGTTGATACTATCCGACGAGCCTACGGTGTTGTTGTAAGTGACATTCGGTAGTGTTGGTTGCTGATTCTCGACCGTTACGTCACCCGACCCGGATACATCAACGCTGAGACCGTGGTCCATTGTGTCGCTTACTGCAAATGTCGTCACACATGAAGAACCGCTGGTTAGTGTGCGGCCGCGCCAGTTAAAGGTCACATTCGGTAGCTCAGAGCTGGCTAAGTTAACACCGTCCTGAAACGTAAAGGTTCGCGTGGTTGCAGCTCCACCATTGTTGAAGTCCATCGTTACCGAATACGTTTTGGTATTCGAGAAAGTCACCGAAGACGTGCCGTGACGGCGAACCGCATCAACTCGCGCTTTCTCCATGTAGGACGCAAGCTGTCGCACTGAATTCTGTACGCGCAATGCCGAGCGTGACGAACTGACCTGAATTAGCGCAAACGCCGAAATGATACCGACGAGCCCCACAACGATCACCAGCTCCACTACGCCGGCCCCACGTTCGCTATTAAGCTGTTCAAGTTTTTGAGTTTTCATGAGATGTCTCGAGCTGGCAGCAGTCAGGACCGCCACGCGGTAGGATTCACATTCGCAAGATACCAAGATATAAAACCTTGCGCATGAGAAGAGACTCCCTTTTTATGTAGTACTGATCGCGGGTGAGGAATAGTACAAAGCGACTACTTAGCCACAAAAAGGCACAAAAAGCACAAAAGAAGAAGCCTTCTTCATTTTGTCCCTTTTGTGCCTTTTTGTGGCTAAAACGAGTCGCTGATGTGGTGTTTCACCGCATACATGACCAACTCGAGCCGGTTCTGGACTTCAAGCTTGCTATAGATTGAGGAGAGGTGATTGCGCAAAGTGTGCTCGCTCATATTCAGATGAACTGCGATCTGCTTGTTGGTCGAGTGCCCTTGATTAGCCATCACATTCACGATCTCGCGCTCGCGTGAAGTCAAACTCGCGATCTTAGCCGCTTCCGGGGATACCTGATTCGTAGACTGGTCCAACAGCTTGCTAAATATCCTGCCAGTAGTTAGTCGATCGAGCCAGATCTCACCCTCGTGAACCTTCCTGATCGCTTTGAGAATCATTTCGGCTGAGACTTCCTTTTGCACAACGCCCCGTGCACCGGCCATTACCGCACGTTCATGTGTGTCTAAATCTCGCGCTCCGGTCAGGATCAGCACCATGGCATTCGTTGCATTGCGCAAGAGCGGCATTGAATCGAGGCTGTTTACACCGCCCAGATCTATGTCGAGCAAAATCACATCCGGCTGTTCTCGCTCGAGAATCGCTAACGCTTCGGCGATGTCGGAGGCTGTACCCACCACCTTCATGTTAGGGCTATCACTCTCGATCAACTTAACCATGCCCCAAAGAAAGCTTTGGTGATCATCGACAAGCAAAAGTCGTATTGGATTCGGTGAGGTTTGGCTCATTGTTTTTTCTAAATAGGAATGAGGACTGAAACAACCGTAGATCCACTGTGGCTTACATTAACGGAAACCCGCCCGCCCAACGCAACGGTGCGCTCCGTAATCGAGCGAGGCGTGAAGTTACTTTGACCGTCCGCGGCTGAGTCGTTCTCGATGTCGAGAACTATGTCACCGTTCGACGACGACATACGAATGCGAGCTTCCGCAGCATTCGTATGTCGCCTGATATTGCTCAGACCCTCGCGGACGATCTGAAAGATTTCCGCTGCCAGACGATCATTCATGTTTGCGGTGGTCGCGATCTCGACGTCCACTGCGATGCCATAAAACTCTCCTAGCTGCCGGGCGTGTCTCTCTACCGAGGAAGTGAGAACGTTGCTGTGCTGATCCGATCCGGGGTCTTGTAAGCCGCCCACGTAGGTACGTAGATCCCTTATGACGGAGTCGGTCCTCTCAACCAGCTCGCCGAGTCCACCCGCGATTCGCTCGTCGTTCGACAGGTTTCTACGTAAAGCCTCGAGACCGAGTTTTAGACCGATGTACGGTTGAATCGCGCTGTCGTGTATATCACGGGAAATTCTTTGCCGCTCATACTCCGAGGCTTGTGAAGCAAGTCGATCGACAAGCTGTATGTTGTCAATCATCGGCATGACGTGGTCCATTACCTGCCGCAGGAAATCGACATCTGAATAGTTAAAGTGACGGCCTTTGGCCGTGAGATAAAGACGTCCCCTGAAATTGTTACGCTGGTAGATGGGGATGGTGATAAAGGAATCGCTGTCGATCAAATCCGCGATCGATGCGTACGCTTCACAATCCACATCTTTCAGACGGTCGCCAGACGCGAGTTCGTAAATGAAGCAGGTTGTCTTCCTGAACCATCGCTTTTCTGTCTGACCGTGCCAGATAACGGCCCATTCCGACGGCCAGGTCAACAGTTGTGCGGCCTCAGTACCGACCGATTCAACTCGATGGCCCAACTCGGCATGGCTGCGATCGACTCGCCTTAGAACATTGGAGACAGGACCAGTGTTGATGACCAGACACGTGTCGGCATCATAAAACTCGCGAAGCTTTTTCATGATAGAACCGATCGTCTCGTCGACTCCGAAGCGCGGGTTTGCGGATCTGCTTACATCTTTCAGCAGCGCGAGCCGGCGTTTGTGCGTCGTTTCTGAACCACCCCAGTAGGCCATCAGGTAGCCGATTGCGGCCAGGCAGACAGGCCTGAGGAGAAGCCGGTTCGGTTCTATGGGCGTGGAAGTTGTGAAGTATCCGACGGTGACAAAGAGGGTTGCAGAAACAATTGTGACGTCTAAACCTGCCCTGTAACCCGAACGAAAAGATGCCACCAGTATTGCGAAGTAGAAGAAAAAGAAGAAGAGACTATTCGTGCCGCTACTTAATGAGATAAGGACCACATACCACGCAACGTCTATCCAGTAGAGAGGAATAGGTGGAAATGTTGATTGACGTTTACGGGAAAGAGCGTAGACGAATGCGCTATAGACGGTGTAGAGCGCGAGCGTTGTGTAAGTGATCTTGACGAACCGATCCGGTTCCGACGGATCGACGTAGATGATGATCAAAGCAGACAGGGCCAGGACAAACCGCGTGAGGTTGACCAGGCGTTCGTCGACGGATTCAATACTTCGAGTTTCCATCACTCCCACCACTAGCATCTATAGCAGGTAAGCGTGAATTAGAGCAAAAACTTTTTTGGCGGCACGGGCGGGGTTAACTGCATGCGGCAAAAAGCCGCGTTCCGGATTTCTCTGTGCAACCTCTGTGTTCTCTGTGTCTCTGTGGTTTGGTTTTACTCAGAATTCATCAACCACAGAGACACAGAGAACACAGAGGTTGCACAGAGAAGAGCGGTTACGAGGCTACGATGGGCAACGGCTTCGGACTGCCTTGCAGTTGGATCGGTAACTCTGGTGCACAACAAATCTTGTCTAAACGCTTTCGGTCCTGCTGCATCGCCAGATCATTCGCCAGCCACGCTCTGACATCCGTCAGCACTCGCGCCGCGTTCTCATCCCTCGGCGTTGCGATCCGGTAGTGCATCCAGATTCCTTCGCGGCGCGCCGCGACAATACCAGCGCGACGTAGATAAGCGAGGTGGCGGCTAATCTTTGGCTGATTTGTTTTCAGTATCTCTACGAAGAAACAAACGCAGACCTCTTGATCACTGATGAGGTTGATAATCCGCAGCCGGGTTGAGTCAGCCAAAGCCCGGAAGAACAGCTCACGATCGAAGGGTTTCTCTTTTCTTGCCATTTGCGGTCGACCCCTTTTTAGCCACGGATTAACGCGGATTGCATACACGGATCGATCCGTGAATAAAATCCGTGTGATCCGTGGCCAAACTATACCATAAACACATATGCCTTGACATATATCTGTTTTTGCCGGATACTGCGCCTTCACATATGCGCTTGTGCATATGTATGAAAAGGAGCAGCGGAAATGGAAAACAAACAGAGACACGTTCAGGCTCTCAAAGCCCATCTTGCGTTGAACGTCAAAGACGTTGAAGCAAGTCTCGACTTTTATCGAAAACTTCTGGGCCTTGAGCCGAGCAAAGTGCGATCCGGTTACGCAAAGTTCGATGTTCAGAATCCGCCGTTGAATCTGACGCTGAACCAGCACGTTTTTAACGAACGCGGTGCGCTCTCGCATCTCGGCATTCAGGTGGCGTCTACGGACGATGTGCTCGCCATTCGCGAGCGTTGGACTGAAGCGGGCTTGTTAACGCGCGACGAGATGCAAACGAATTGCTGTTACGCGCTGCAAGACAAGACCTGGGTGCGCGATCCCGATGGCAACGAGTGGGAAGTGTTCGTGGTGCTCGAGGACAACCTTGCCGAAACCACGACCAACACTGAAAGCGCGGCGGCGTGCTGTGCGCCAACACCGATTGGAGTCACAAATGCGTCAGCCGTTAGCAAAGCGGGTTGTTGCTGAAGCATTAGGAACGTTTTTCCTGCTGGCCGCAGTGGTTGGCTCGGGCATCATGGCTGAGCGTCTCGCGAACGGAAATGCAGCCCTGGCATTGCTCGCCAACACTGTGGCTACAGGAGCCGCGCTCGTTGCTTTGATAATCGGTTTTGCGGAAGTATCGGGCGCGCACTTCAATCCAGTCGTAACGCTCGCCTTTGCTTTTCGTCACGACTTGCCCTGGAGTGAAGCACCGTTGTATTGGGTGGCGCAATTCGCGGGTGGAATTGGCGGCGTTATGGCAGCTAATCTGATGTTTGGGTTGCCGGCGGTTTTTGTATCTAATCATCCCAGAGCAGGGATGGCCCAACTATTCAGCGAGTTCATTGCGACATTTGGATTGCTGAGTGTGATTCTGGCGGCTAGTCGCTCGACCATCGCCGTCGTCGCGATTGCTGTCGGAGCCTACATAAGCTCAGCGTACTGGTTTACCGCTTCGACTTCTTTTGCCAATCCAGCAGTAACACTCGCACGCTCGCTGAGCGATACCTTTGCTGGGATTCGACCGGTTGATGCGCCTGGCTTTGTTGTGGCCCAACTCGCGGCCGGTATCGTTGCAACACTCTTATTTGGGTGGTTAATACCGGTGCGCGGCAAGGATTGATATGGAAAGCAAACCCTACAAGTTTTTGTTTTTGTGTACCGGCAATTCTGCTCGCAGCATCCTTGGCGAGTACCTGCTGCGGCGGCTCGGTGGACCACGCTTCGAGGTATTCAGTGCTGGATCATTTCCAACCGGAAAAGTGAATCCTCTGGCCGTTCAGGTTTTGCAGGACGTGTACGACATCGATGCCTCGGAAGCTCGCAGCAAATCATGGGAAGAGTTTAAGGACGAAGCGTTCGATTTTGTCGTGACCGTTTGCGACAACGCTCGCGAGAGTTGTCCCGTGTGGCCGGGTCAGCCAATCGTCGCGCACTGGTCCAGTCCCGATCCCGCGGCTGTAGAAGGCACGGATGCAGAGAAGTATCGCGCCTTTAAGGACGTGGCTTTTCAGATTAATCGCCGGCTCCAATCATTCACATCGCTGCCATTCGATAAGCTGGACTGGCGCGAACTGGTGGCGGCTATTCAGGAGATCGGATCAAAATGAATATTACTAACGCTGCACCGGCTGATTTACAGGCTATTCTGGATTTACTTTCTCTGGTCCAGTTGCCGCACGATGGAGTCGCGGAAAATATCAGTGGTTTTTTAGTTGCGCGAGACGAATCGTCACGACTTGTTGCAACCATTGGGTTGGAACGGCATGGCAATACTGCGCTGTTGAGATCCGCAGCGGTCGCGCCAGAATACCAGGGCTGCGGGATTGGCTCTCGCTTAACCGAACATCTGCTTCAACAGGCGACGAACAACGGCGTAGAAAGAGTCGTGTTGTTGACAACCACAGCAAGCGAGTTCTTTGCGCGGCATTTCGGCTTTTGCGAAACGTCGCGGGCTGCTTTCGACCAGGAGCTCGCAACCTCATCAGAATGGAATCTACCGCGCTGCTCGAGCGCTGTCTGCATGAGCCTCGACTTGCAGAATTGAATTAGCCACAAAAAGGCGCAAAAGTTTTTATTTGCACCGATCAATTACATCCGTACAGCGCGACATCTCACCCAAGGTTCAGCTTGAAACTTGATCGAAATAACGCCGAAGGCGTTCGCTAATTTCAGCCCAAGGTTGGAGCGCTAGCGACAACCTTGGGTAAGCAAATAAAATTTTTTATTAACCCTGAAAGGGTTCGCCAAGCTTCGAACCCTTTCAGGGTTCCAAAGCCTCTTAATTCTTTGATCCCAGGGTTGTCGCTGGCGCTCCAACCACTGGGCTGAAATTAGCGAACGCCTTCGGCGTTTGAGGTTTGAAGGCAACTATGGATCGTTTGTTGCAACTGAATCAACGCAAGCAGGATATGCACCGAACGCAGACATCAACTGAACTCGCTGCGTGGCAGTAGAAACGTGAAAGTTGATCCGTTTCCGGGTTCACTTTGAACCGAAATCTCACCTTTGTGCAGTTCAATAATCTCTTTGACTATCGCTAGTCCCAGTCCCAGGCCGCTTTGCTCTGGTTCAGAACCCGTCTCGAATCTTTCGAATATTCGGTCGATTTCTGCAGACGGAATGCCCTGGCCCGAATCCTTCACCCAACACTCAACTGACTGGCCGTCGCCTGCCTCCCTCGCGCCGATCTCAATGATGCCCTGAGACGTGAACTTCAGTGCATTGGATAAAAGATTTTCGAAGATTTGTCCAAGGAGGATCTCATCGCTATAGACCTCGAGGTGATCATCGATTTGGTTTCGAAGTGCTGTTCCGGCTGATAGGGCCAGAGGCTGGAAATCGCGCGCAACGTTTTCTACTTGACCATGCAGGTTCAACAACGTGAACTCAGGATGGAACGATTTGCCAATTCCGGAAGCCGTCGATAACACGAGCCGCACTCTTTGTGAGAGGCGATTGATATTGCCGCGCAGTACTGACAAAGCAGAGTCGATTCCTGAGTTCCTGTTATCAACCGGAAGCGAACGTTCGAGAAGAGTGGTAGCCAATGACAATGCTTCCAAGGGTGTCCTCAAATCATGTAATAAGAAGGCAAGATGCTCATCGTGACGATGTTGAAGTTGAATCGTCATCATCATCTCGAACGCTTTTACGGCCTTTCCGATCGCATCATCAAATACCTGATTTATGACCTGAAGCGTTTTGCCGACCAGGAGTATGCCCTCGCGCTCTGCGGCATCCTGCAAACACTGGCGCAGGATATTGTATTCGGCTACGACCTCAGTGACGTCGAAACCTGCCTGCCAGCGAAGTAAGCCGTGCTCTGTGGAGATTGCATTCGTCTCAGTTTCATCTCCGGTACCGAGGGCTTCCGCCAGCTTCTCCAAAAGCTGCGGTACTTCGTTATTGATAGTTGGCGTATCGAGCCCGGTCGCAGCGGGAAGCTGTCGCACTTGCTCACGCCAGCGACCAAGTAATACGTCACGTTGCGTTCTAATTAGAGCGACCAATCGGTCTGCGTTTTGATTTACCATTGAACGCAGTATATACACTTCCCCCGCATAAGAAATAGGCTCTATAATGCGCCACGATTGCTGATGTTAAGACCACCGCAAAAAAAACTCATCGCCGCGCTACTGCCATTTTCCTTTGTGTGGGTTTTTATGGCGTGCGTGTCGATTTGCGAGCGCGAGACGTTGGTGATTCACCCACCAACAGCTCTCTCCAGCGCTACTGAGATTAACGCACTCAGCAATGCTCGCGATTGCGACGGCTGTCCGCTTTCTTTGCCGAAAGCCACGACACCGGAACGGACCAAATCGATCCATGCTGCAGCGTCGTTATCAAGTTTTACTTTCGTTATCCCGTCCACTCATTCGGCTCAGCCAAACATTTTCAGAGAACGGCTGGACCGGCCTTTAAGTGATGGAAGTCCTTCGCTCCAATCTCTTGCTTCGCTCCGCATTTAGAACGTCTCACTCCTGAAATTCAAATTCGAGCACACGGGTCAACGTGTGTAACGGTCTAATATTCGGAGAAACGAGAGTGTTAAGGACGTTCATTATATCTATTGCTGTGTTGCTAGCGGCGCAAGTCTCATTCGCGCAAAATACATTCAAAATCTCTGTCAAAGATGAGGCGACGAAAGTAGCCATTGCGGATGCAATCGTGACGGTGAAGGACACACCTGTTTCCGTAACCACAAACGCTCAAGGCGTTGCTCAGCTCAGTGACATTCCTGATGGAGAACAGACAATCGTCATCTTCTCACCCGGTTATGAAACCAAAGAGTTGAAGCTTACTTTTCCGATCGTTGGCCAGCCTGAAACGGTGGTGTTTATGAAGGTCACTAATGAGGTCGGAGAGGTGACTGTTGTTTCAACGCGTACGGGTCGCGAGATCGATGATGTCCCGACCAGAGTTGAAGCCATCGACGAAGAAGAAGTGGACGAGAAAACCAATATGCGTCCCGCCAACGTTTCGATGGTTCTCAACGAGAGCACCGGCATCAAGGTGCAGCAGACCTCAGCGACTTCAAACACACAGAGCGTCCGCATACAGGGACTCGACGGCAGATACACGCAACTTCTTAAAGATGGCTTTCCAGCGTTTGGTGGTTTTTCCGGCAGCATCAGCCTGTTGGACATCCTGCCGCTCGACCTGAAACAGGTGGAAATTATCAAAGGGCCATCAGCAACTTTTTACGGCGGCGGTGCGATTGCCGGCGTGATCAATTTCATCAGCAAGGAACCTGAAGATAGACCCGTTACCTCGCTGATCTTTAATCAAACTACCGCACTCGGTACAGACTTTTCGATCTTCAATTCGCGCAAGTTTGAGCGTGTGGGTTACACGTTTCTCGGTTCCGTTAATTATCAAAATGAATACGACGTCGACGATGACGATTTTACCGAGCTTCCCAGGACAAACGCCTTCACGCTAAGCCCTCGTCTCTTTTTCTATCCAGATGAGAAGACTCGCTTGATCGTCGGCAACACAACTTCCTATCAGAATCGAAAAGGCGGAGACGTTTTTGTCATACGCGGGCAGGGCGATAACTTCCATCAGTATTTCGAAGACAATCACTCAATTCGCAACATCACGACGTTCCAGCTCGAGAAGCAGTTCGTGGATGGAAGCCGCGTTGTGGCTAAGCAGAGCCTCGCCTTTTTTGATCGGGAAATAGAGATTCCTGATTACCGTTTCGAAGGCCGGCAATTTAACTCTTACACAGATATTTCTTACCTCCGCACAGTCAATGATCACGTGCTCGTTTTTGGCTTCAGCGCGGTCCATGATCAGTTCAGAGAAACACCTACTATCAACACACCAATCCCGCGCGATGAAACCCGCACGACGGTCGGCGGATATGCTCAGGACAGTTTCACAATTACTGATAAATTTTCCCTCGAAGCGGGATTCCGATTGGACCATCTGAGAGACTACGGCACCTACGCGTTGCCACGCGTCTCAGCGCTCTACCGGTTCACTCCCAATATGAGCAGCCGTTTGAGTGTTGGACTCGGCTACAAAGCACCGAGCATCTTCACCGAGGAAGCGGAAACTCTGCTTTTCCGAAACGTACTGCCGATCGGAAATACTTTGAAAACTGAGCGCAGCCGCGGCGGTACTCTGGACGTAAACTACCGGAACACCATCGGCGAGAAATTCTCCTATTCAATCAATCAAATGTTCTTCTATACCGAGATAGAAGATCCCCTCGTTTTAGTGGAAAGTCCGATCGGAATCTTTCGTTTTGTGAACACGGAGCAGTCTGTCAGAAGCCGTGGCTTCGAGACGAATGCACGACTCTCTTATGACGTCGTAAAACTGTTCGCTGGCTATACATTCACTCATGCTAAAGCAGGCTATCTCGCCGGCAATCAGACTCTGCCTCTGACGCCGAAGAGCCGAATCAATTCAGCCTTGCTTTTTGAAAAAGAGTCGAACTTTAAGACCGGATTCGAAGCCTATTACACGAGTAGTCAATTTTTGAATGATGGGTTCAGAACCAAACCTTTTTGGGTTTTGGGAATCTTCGGTGAAAAGACGTTCGGCAAATACAGTCTCTTTATCAACTTCGAAAACATCACCGACACTCGGCAGAGCCGGTTTACCCAGGTGGTTTTCCCACCACACCAGACGCCAACCTTTGCCGAGATTTACACGCACACTGAGGGGCGTGTGATCAACGGCGGCATCAAAGTCAGGTTTTGATGTATGCGGGTCTGAAACGTTTTTCTCGAAATTTCCATCTAGAGTGATGCTGCAAAATTGAGGATACCCAAGGAGCCGGAATATGGATTTTCCAAAAGACACACAAGAGGACCTTGACGCTTTTTATTCACAGCACAAACTCGGACCGGATGGCCTGCCTACGACCGCATGGAAGAAGGAGCATCTCACCACCATCACTCCCGCCTACCCTCTCACCCTCGCCTTCCCACCCGGAACACAAGTGACCAAAGTTACCTGCCACAAAAAAGTAGCAGAGAGCTTAACGCGAGTGTTCGAGCAGATTCTGGAACATTACGGTTCGGTTGAAGAGGTAAGGAAGGCCCGCATGCACTTATTCGCAGGCATGTTCAATTTTCGAAAAATATCCGGCTCCAATCGACTGAGCACACACGCCTGGGCCATTAGCATTGACATTGATTCGGCCAAGAACCCGCAAGGAACGCCCCACGACGAAAGCAAGGGAATGATGCCGAAAGCTGTTGTCAAAATCTTCGAGGACGAAGAATGGAAATGGGGCGGCAGGTTCCGTGGCAAGCGAGTTGATTGTATGCATTTCCAGGCTACACGTTGAGCCGAGTGCCGCTTGTTGGAAGTTGTGAAAGGACCAGATATCATTCCTTCGGATGAGGTGTTTTAATCATCTGTTCGGTTTTAAATCCACGGGCAGCCATCTTCGCGAGTAGTTGACGATATACATTCTCATCCATTTGCGGGTTGCGACTCAGAATCCAGAGATACTTTCGGTTGGGAGCGCCCACCACTGCATATTCGTAATTCTTATCCAGGTCTAGAATCCAGTAATCGCCGTAAAATGGCCAGAAGAAGCTCACCTTCAACTTTGCGTTGGTCGTTTTATCAACAACCTTCGCGTTACCATTCGCCGTAGTGTAATCGCCGGATGATTTGCGACAGCGGTTCACCACTTCAATCTTGTCGTCAGTTCGCACACTGTATGTCGCAGTCACAGAGTCGGTGCATTTCTTTTCAAACCGATTCGGCAATCGTGCGATCTCATACCAACGACCAACATAACGATTCAGATCCACATGTGGGACTACATCAAGATCATTCTGCTTCCCACTAATAATTCCAGCAAAGATCGCAACCAGAGCCAGCAGTAAACAGAAACTAAAGTTCATCGCAAATCCTTTTGCTTGGACCGTAAATACCCAAGGGCCGCCACCTGCCTCCCAAGGGCGGCCCTTACCCCTTGCTCGAAATCCTCAAACAATTGCCGTTGCTGACGGCAAGAGCACCGAGTCAATGATATGAATTACGCCGTTTGCTGCTTCCATATCAGGCTTGATCATGTTCGCATCGTTAATCCTTACACCGTTTTCTGCGAAGGTCCTCAATGCCAGGCCCTGACCAGTACGCACCGATTTAAGCTCGATAACCTCATCCGACATTACTCTGCCTTGCACAACATGGTAGTTTAAGATTCCATTGAGCAGTTGCTGCAACCGGAAAATAGAGAAAGGCCCAACGCTTTTAAGAGTTGCGATCAAACCAGCCGCATTGAGCACCGCCGCCAGAGTCGAGAACTTTTGCTCCCCTACAATTTCAACTATGTCCAGCAGTCTATCCATACGTCGTCCAGAAAAAAACGAAATGCGAATGAGCGTTTCGAGCGGTTTAACCTAAACCGAGAAGACCCATATGTCAAGTAACGCCCGCAATTCGACGAGATTGTACTTATCATTGGTCGATTTGAGCGATTAAATGCTAGATTATGCAATTGTCAGGTACGAGATACGATGCGCACCGCCAAATTAACGACGAAGCAAGTTGCCCACCTGCTGAACGTGAGCGAAGCAACTATAAAGCGCTGGGCGGACGATGGTGTCCTGAAGTCAGAGAAAACGGTCGGTGGACATCGTCGGTTTGGCATTGAGTCAGTTGGGAAACTCCGCGGGCAAAGCAAGCTGCAGGGTGAAGCGGCCGTGGTATCTAAGGTCGTCAAAAAGAAACCATTGCCTTCAGTAGACGAATTTCTGCAGCTAATACTCGCTGGTGATGAATTGGAAACCAGCGCAGTGTTGGTTGATGCTTACCTGGCCCACCACAGTCTTGATTCGATCTTCGAAACCACGGTCACGCCGGCAATGCATACGATCGGCAATCTCTGGTTCGAAGGCAGTCTAACTGTTGCTGAGGAACACATGGCAACTCGCGCTGTGCTCACTGCGATTCAAAAATTACGGGGCGTTATTGTGCCTCAAAAACCGAACGGTTTGAACGCGATCTGTTGCGCCAGCGAAGGCGAGCTCCACGAACTGGCAGTACATTTGGTCGAAGTCATTCTTGAAAGCAAGGGCTGGAACGTTATCAATCTGGGCGCGAATACACCGTTGTTCTCGTTAGAGAAGATGGTGAGCAAACGGCGGCCACAACTCGTTTGCCTCTCAGCCCATGCGATCTCAGATCTGGATCGAGCGACTATGGAGTTTGCTCAACTGCGCCGGGTCGCGACGAAACTCAAGACGAAAATTGTTTTGGGTGGCGAAGCTTTTCGCAATGACCAAATGCGTGTCCGCTTTTCCGCTGACTTTTATCAAAAGGATCTTCATGCATTCTCAAGTTTGATAGCAAAGCTGATGAAGGGACGTGGAGACTAAGATGAGGATATTTGTTCTTGCATTGTTGCTCGGTTCGCAGATTGTTGGGCTGGTCGCTACAAAGGAACCAAGAATAACCAGAGATGACTTACAGCTACTGACGGGTCCGCAGTGGTCTGGAACTCTGACTTATCTGGATTATCGGTCGAACCAGAAAGTTTCGATCCCTGCAAATCTGACTGTTAGACCAAACGGCGAGGATAAGTGGTCGTGGGTTTTTGAATACAAATATCCGGATGAGCCGAAGGCTAACAATGGGGAAATTGTCAGGCTCAGTAAAGATGGCACAACTATGAATGGCGAAGTAGCAGTGGAACGAACCATCTTGACTGACAGCACAGTTAGATTTGTGACCGAGAAGAAAGGCACAGACAATAATCGCAGCGCCTTGATCCGTTTTACATATTCACTTAATGCTAAAAGCTTCTCCATCAAGAAAGAAATTCGATACGAGGACGAGAATCAATTCTTTGCAAGAAATGAATACTCCTGGAAGAGATGAGAACTAACCTGATTTTTTGAGCTTCTTGTGCCTCTTTGTGGCTAAAATTCAATCGAGGTGCATATCCTCAATGAAGCGGGAGTCTTCGGTAAAGTTATCGACTCCGGTCTGGTCGATGATTATCTGCCTCACGGTTTGCGCGATTTCTTCTTTGGTCCATTCTCTTTTGAAACTGTGTGGAGTATGAAGCGCAGCGTACCTGGCAAGATCACCTGCATGCGCGTACTCGTCACGAAACTCGCGTTTGAGCGGGCGTGTTAGTGTCGCTCCGAGCTGGCCCGCACCAAGTAACACTACAACCGCCACAAACAATGCAGCTCCGCGGCTGCCGGTCAGAAACATCACAGCAAGCAACGCGGTGACAGACGCCGTGATCGTAAGGAGCACGACAACTAAAAATATCCACATTGGCCGGACCAGGTCGGGAAGTGCGGCAGCGCCAATCCGGCTGCGTATAGTGGTCCAGGTTTGTCTTCTGCTCTGCGCGGGCAACAACTGCGCCAGATTCGATGCCGGTCGAAAGTCTGTGCGGTGAATACCGAGTGCGGGAACGAATTCTCGGCGGAGAAAATAGAATGCTTGTTGCGACATGCAGGCAGTCTGTTCAGCGAGGTTGAGCTGTGAGCGAATGTAAAACGAAACTCTGCGCGGAGTTGTCAGCTCAGTGGCGACTTCGTCGGGGATGCTTATGCCAAATGCATCTTCGAACCTGATTACCAGCTCGACTGTGTCTAGACCCATAATCCTCACAATAAAGGCGCCGCGTGAAATAAATCAAGACTTGCAAATTCGCGAGCAGATTCAGTATCAATGCCACGCATGGCAGACAAAGACTCAAAACGCACACGTACCATTACCTGGGAAGATCCGCGGCCGCTGGCTGAAGCGGGGCGGGCGTTGTCAGGTCTGGAGTTTTTACAGAAGATCGTGGCCGGTGAGTTGCCGCCACCGCCGCTCGCCGCGTTGCTGGACTTTGATATCGTCGAGCTACGTGAAGGATATGCGGTGTTTGCAGTTGAGCCAGCGGAGTATCACTACAACCCGATTGGCGTGGTCCATGGTGGATTAGCTGCAACTTTGCTCGACTCCGCTATGGGTTGCGCGGTTCATTCGACGCTACCGGCCGGAGCCGGGTACACCACGCTCGAGATCAAAGTGAACTTCATACGTGCGATGTCGGCGAACACCGGGCGGGTCCGGTGTGAAGCGAAGATTATTCATGCGGGTGCGCGGACCGCAACCGCCGAGGGCCGAGTCGTGGACGAATCAGGAAGGCTCTACGCGCACGGCACCACCACGTGCCTCATTCTTCGTCCGTAGTCGCGAGTTTCAACTAAGGCGGTGACGTTAACACTGCGATTAAAGTTTTTCTAAGTTGCCGTCCTCCACGGCACAAGCTCGCGAAGCGAGCGACAGCATAAAGCCTGGGGCGCAAGCCCCAGGATAGCAATTAAAATAAGCGCAGAGCCCGCGATAGCGGGCGACAGCCTGGCGCCAATACGGCAGTCGCCCATTATCATGGGCTCCAACAATTTAATGGTTCGCGATCCTGGGGCTCGCGCCCCAGGCTTTATGCTGTCGCTCGCTCGCGAGCTTGTTGCACCGCTCCCACTCGCTTCGCGACCTTTGTTGCACCGCTCCCGCTCGCTTCGCGAGCTTGTTGAACCGCTCCCACTCGCTTCGCGAGCTTTGTTGCGCCGATCCCGCTCGCGGGCGGTGATCCATGCTGGAGCAGGACACCTCCGGAATGTTCCACCACGAAACACCTCGTTTGCAGCGCATTGTTGTTGATCTAATTAAACGCCCGGATTTCAAAGGTTAGCGGTGCTAGGCACGGTCGTTGCTAAAGGGAGGGCGCGCACTAAACCAATGTTCGCCCGATCCGGTTCTACCTGCGCTATTCAAATGATGAAGGAAGATTGAAATCAATGATGAAGAAAATATCGTTCGCTGCTGTCCTATTCGCTGTTGCCATGCTTATCGCCGCGCCTGTTGCGCAGGCAACAACGGTCAGCGAAGTGCAATCCATGATCACACAACTCAAGGGTAAAGTTCAGGTCATCTCTATCTCCGGCAAGCAAGCCGAGTCAAAAGATCGTCCCGGCCTTCTCGGTCAGCTCAATGGCGTTGCTTTAACACTCGACCAGGGCAAGTTTTGCAACTCGATCACCAAGGTCAGAGACTTTCAAAAAAAGGTGAACGACATGATCTCGGCCAACAAACTCAACCAGGATCCGACGCTTGGACCAACGGGCCAGGAACTGCTGAGTGACGGCGATGCGATCATTGCGGCTCTTAACGAGCTGCAAGTGCAGAGCTCGGGTTCACCCTGTGGCAACTAAACTTTCATAAATCCTCGCTAATTTTTTAATCGCGTTTCTAATTGCCTTTCGGCTGGGTTGACCGGCCTGTTCTAAACGAGCAGGCCCGTCACTCAGCAAGTCAGAGGTGTGTTTGATGAACTCTCGATCTCACGAAGAAGAAACAACTATGAACCCCATCGCTGTCCCAAATTCCCAAAACTTGAAACCGACGTACCAGACCACCGATCTGACGCTGTCCAGCTTTCTACGCTGTCGTGGCTTTCAGATTGAGAGCATCCAGCAGAACAACGGGCGCACGCTCTTCATTTTTCAGGAGTCGCCCGAGCTGCGCTCAGCGATTCTCGACTACGCCAATGATGCGGTCATCGCTGTTCGATCATTCTGCAGCACGATGCGCGACTTGAAAGCGATTACTCGTTAGAGGTGGAAATAATGATGAAAACTTGTTTCCTGTTGCTATTACTTGCAATCCCCGTCTTGGCCCAGGAGAAGCCTGCTACACAAAAGATCGAACGAGAAGGAGTCGAGGTCGAATTCACCATCGAGCCGATCAAAGAACAGGGCAAGCCTACTTCCGAGCTGATGGAGGCGAAAGAAGCTCTGGTTCGTTTCAAGATTCACGACAAAGCGAGCAAGACTCCGCTCTCCGGTGTGAAACCAGCAGTGTGGCTGACGCAGCGAGTCGAAGGCGACACCGATGCGTCGCAGTGCCGCGAAAAGATTCAGTCGTTTCTGCAGGGCAGTCTTCGCTCACGTCCCGATGTGGACCTGAACACCTACTACGTGCTCGCGCTCAATGACGAACCGAATATCACGGTCATCGATCCACTGCTTGGTTTTGGCTCAAGCAAGCTTTTGACACTCGTGATGCTGAAGAGTCCGGGTGAAGACTGGGCCCAGAAGAACAGCGACGAAAAGGTTTTCGTCAGCATGCCGGCCGCTAATCAGATTGCAGCCGTCGACACGAGCACGTGGAAAGTCGTCGCCAATATCGATGCGGGCATGAAGCCAACGCGTGTTCGCCTGCAACCCGATGAGAGATACCTCTGGGTTGGTAACGATGGTGGCGTAACCGCAATCGATACCACCACGTTGAAAGTGGTAGGCCAGGTGGCGACCGGAAAAGGGCGTCACGAGCTCGAGTTCAGCAATGACAACCGGTTCGCGTTCGTTACCAACGAGCAGGACGGCACGGTCTCGATCATCGACATTCAGAAACTCGCCAAAATCAATGATCTGAAGACGGGTGGTCCAATCACGTCGATTGCTTTTTCGAAGCTCGCGAATGCGCTTTACCTCGCGAACGGAGCTGACGGAACTATCACGGTTGTCGATACGCGCAGTCAGAAAATCGCAACCCGTATTCAAGCGAAGCCTGGAATCAAGAATGTGTACTTTGCGCCGGGCGGTCGTTGGGGCTTCGCGCCAAATGCGAAAGAGAACGTCGTACATATTTTCGATGCCTCCACGAACCGTCTTGCACAAACGATTAGCGTCGACAAAGGTCCTGATCAAATCACATTCACTGACACGTTTGCGTATGTGCGCTCAGCCGGTGCGATTGAGGTCAGCATGATCCGCCTCAGCACGTTGAGCGCGCAGCCGGATGTCGCCAAATTCCCTGCCGGGCAGAACGCGCCTGAAGAAGCGTCAGTAGATATGAGTGCCGCCGATGTCATGGTGCCCGCGCCGGAAGGGAACTCAGTCTTAATCGCGAATCCTGCGGACGACATCATCTATTACTACCAGGAAGGCATGGCCGCGCCGATGGGGAGTTTTCAGAACTACCGTCGCAGTCCGCGCGCGGTGATGGTGGTCGATCGATCGCTGCGCGAATCGACTTCAGGTGTCTACACCACCACCACGAAACTACCGAAAAGCGGGATCTACGACGTCGCTTTCCTGCTCGACTCGCCACGCGTCACACACTGCTTCAGTGCCGAAGCGAAGCCGAATCCGGAAATCGCGCACGAAAAGAAAGTCGCGGTGCGGATCGAGTACTTGAACAAGGAGAAGCAACTGCGAGTCGGCGAAGACTACAAGCTGCGCTTCAAGCTCGTCGACAATGCGACGTCTAAAGTGAAGAGTGATGTGAATGACGTGCGTGTTTTGACGATGTTGTCGTCAGCGACCTGGCAGAAACGCGACTTCGCGCGATCGATCGGCGATGGCGTTTACGAGCTCGATATAAAAGTTCCGCAAACGGGAACGTATCTGATCTTCGTGGAGAGCCGATCGCAGGGCGTGAGTTTCAGACAACTGCCTTACCTCACGTTGCAGACGACTGCGGCGACCGCAACCAACAATCCCGGCAAAGAAGGAGAGAAGTAAATGAATCGTATAGCTATAGGACTGCTCGTTTGTGCGCTTGCGTTTGTTCCAGTACTGGCGCAGCAGCACAATCATACTCAGGCGCCGGTGAAGAAAGTCCGGCAGCAGAAGATTTATTCATGCCCGATGCATCCGGAGGTGACGGCGAAGTCGAAGGGCAAGTGTCCGAAGTGCGGCATGGATTTGCGTGCTGTGGACCAGAAGGCGGCGAGTGCGAATGAAAGCGTTGCGTCGCATGAAGCCGAGATGACAAAGGTGTCGGCGTCCGAGCAATCGTCGAAGCTGAATATTCCGGATATCGAAGTGCTCGATCAGAACGGACGGAAGATTCATTTTTACACGGATCTGGTCAAAGGTCAGACGGTCGTCATCAATTTCATCTTTACTACTTGCACGACGATCTGTCCGCCGCTCGGCGCCACTTTCGCACGCGTGCAAAAAGAGCTCGGCGACAAAGCGGGCCGAGATGTTCGCTTTATCTCCATCAGCGTCGATCCAGCGACTGATACGCCCGAACGCCTCAAAGCCTGGGGCGCGAAATTTCATGCCGGCGAAGGTTGGACCTTCGTCACCGGCAACAAGCCACAGGTTGACGAACTGCTTTATGCACTCGGCGCATCTTCCGCACGCCGTGAAGATCATTCGCCGACCGTGCTCATCGGCAACGACGCGCACGGCACCTGGACGCGCACATACGGCCTGGCGAATACCAGCCGGCTGGTGAAAATCATCAATGAGATCATGGTAGGCAAAACTGCTACTACAACCGAGGAGTCGAACTAGCTCTATCAGAACAAAGAACAAGTTAGGAAGAAGAACAAGTCAGGAAGAGGGGCTTGCCCCCGCTGCTGCTTGGACTGGACGAGCGGGGGCAAGCCCCTCTTCCTGACTTGTTCTCTGCTGAGGGATTAAAATAAATGACACGACAAATTTTTACATTGCTCATATTGTTGGCTGGCGTTTTCACGACAACACAGGCGCAAAAACCGGCGCCACCGACTGAGCCGCACGATCATTCACACATGTCGAAAACTGCGGACGCGTCGTCACCGGCGGAGAAGTACTTTACTGATGTCGAGCTGATCAATCAGGACGGTAAGAAGGTGCGTTTCTATTCAGACGTGCTCAAAGGTAAGACCGTCATCGTCAACGCCTTCTTTACCAGTTGCACTTCGGTGTGCCCGCCGATGAATCGCAACATGGAAAAGATCCAGGAGGCGCTTGGTGATCGCGTGGGCCGCGATGTCTTCCTCGTGTCGATGACCGTCGACCCGGAGACTGACACGCCCGCGCGCATGAAGGAATATGCGAAGAAGTTTCACGCCGGTCCGGGCTGGCTTTTTCTGACTGGAAAGAAAGAGAACCTCGATTTGGCGCTCTACAAGCTGGGCCAGTACGTAGAGAACAAGGACGATCACCAAACGGTTCTGATCATCGGTAACGAGCCGACCGGACTGTGGAAGAAAGCGTTCGGGATGGCGAATGTCAGTGAGCTTGTTCAGGTTGTTGAAAGCGTCGTTAACGATAAAGGCGCCACTAAGTAGCATGATTCAGAAGTCACAATTCTTCGCGGTTACGTTGTGCGTCGCTTTCGTGCTCACGATTGCGTGCGGTCTTACGGTGACGACCACGACGTCGGCCCAGCAAACACCGAAGGGCCTGACGCAGCAAGAGCGGCGCGGCAAAGCGCTCTACATGCGTGGTGAAAGCCGTTCCGGAAAAGAGATCACGGCGATGCTCGGCGAGATCGACGTGCCCGCGTCGACCATGAACTGCGCCGGCTGTCACGGTCTCCGCGGAGAAGGCAAAACCGAAGGCGGCGTGACTGCAGGAAACCTGACCTGGTCCAACCTGCTCAAGCCGTATGGCCACACGCACCCGTCAGGTCGCAAGCATGGACCATTCAACGAGTCATCATTCATCCGCGCAGTCGTGAACGGCATCGATCCGGATGGTAACAACCTCCTCGTTGCGATGCCTCGATTCAGATTGTCGGCGGAAGATATGGCCGACCTGATCGCTTATCTCAAACGCATCGAAACGGATCGCGATCCAGGTCTGACGGAAACAAGTATTACGGTGGCCACGATCCTGCCGAAAGATGGCCCGTTCGCAGAGATTGGCGCGGCGATGAAGGATGTGTTGACTGCCTACTTCGCGAACATCAACGACAAGGGCGGAATCTACAACCGACGCATTGAGCTGCAGACAATCGACGCTCAATCCGATGCTGCTGCGACTGCGGCAAACATGAAGATGCAGGTCGATAATGGCGAGTTTTTCGCGCTCGTCAGTGGTCTGAGTGCCGGCGCCGATAAAGAGCTGGCCGCCGTGACGAAAGAAGCGGAAATACCACTCGTCGGACCGGTGACCTTGCTCACGCAAGCCAATGCTCAGGAGAATCGCAACCTCTTTTACCTCTTGCCGGGTGCGAGTCAACAAGCACGCGCCCTCGTCAACTTCGCCGCCGGCAAGCCCGAGTTGAAAAAGTCTTCGCTGGCAATCGTATACTCTGAAAACGAGCTCGCGTCAGCGGCTGCGACTGCGATAGAAGATCAGGCGCGTAAGAGTGGTTGGACTGCTATTACTAAGAAGGCAATTTCAAATGATGTAGCCGCGCTGGCCGGAGCGTTGAAAGCAGAAGGCGTGCAGACGGTTTTCTTTCTCAGTGCGAGCGGCGAGGAGGCATTCATCAACGCGGCTGCGGCTGTAAACTGGACGCCGCACGTTTTTCTTCTCGGTGCATTGTCGCGAAAAGATCTAGTCAAAATCGTGCCTTTGAGTTTCAAGGACCATGTTTTCTTATCTTTTCCGAGCGTGCCCGGTGACGTTGGACCAGAAGGACTGGCCGAATTACGCGCGCTCGAAGAGAAGTACAAGTTTGCGCCGCGACACCTAACATCACAGTTGAACGCTTACGCCGCCGCAAAGATCTTCACGGAAGGTTTGAAGCGTGCGGGAAGAGATCTGAGTCGCGAGAAACTGATTACTGCGCTCGAGGGTCTATACGAATACAACACGGGTGTGACCCCAAGCATCACCTTTGGACCAAACCGTCGCGTCGGCGCGATGGGTGCTTATGTTCTTTCGATTGATCCTGCCAAACGAGAATTCGTCTCGAGTGGCTGGGTCAACAACAACTAAACTTATGAATTCTCTGCGCAGCTCTAAATAGAACAAGTCAGGAAGAGGGGCTTGCCCCCGCTCTTCCATCCAAGCAACGGCGGGGGCAAGCCCCTCTTCCTGACTTGTTCTTTTCAGAGGTGCACATATAGATGAAACGGAGCTTTTATGAAGAAACTTTTATTCGTCCTTGTAATCATATTTGCGATGACTGCGCCACTCGCTGCGCAAGTCGCTGACTGCGGGTGTGAGGATAAGCCACTGCCGGAAACACTAGGTACGATAAATGGAGTGAAGATCACGAAACAGGATCTGAGCCCCGAAACGCGTACGCGAGTTGAAGAGCTGCAGAAACAAGTTATCGACGCGCGTTCGCGTGAGCTCGATCTACAGATCGACTCGATGCTGCTCGAAGCCGAAGCAAAGAAGCGTGCTGTCAGCCCTTCGCAAATCATCAAAGATGAAGTAATTGCCCAGGTCCAGGCGCCGACCGAGACAGACGCGCAGGCGTTTTACGAAAAGAACAAGTCGAGCATTCAAGGAGAATTCAAAGATCAGAAGAACAACATCATTGAGTTTCTCCGTTACCAGCGACAGCAGGAGCTGGCCCAAAAGCTGGCTGAGCGACTGCGTGCTGCGGCCCAGGTCAAAATCATCGCCAAGCCCACAGCGCCACCTGCAACCAACGCCGATCGCGCGCGCGTGTTGGCAGTCGTCAATGACAAGCAGATCACCACAGGCGATATCGAAACCAGTCTGCGCCCGTTGATCTTCAATGTTCAGGAACAGGTTTACGCGCTTCGTAAGCAGGACGTCGAGTTGAAAGTTAACGACACCCTCCTCGCGCAGGAAGCACAGAAGAAGGGCGTCACCACGCGGGCACTGCTCGATGCGGAAGTTAGCGCGAAAGTTCCCACCGTTACCGACGCACAGGCGCAGGAGTTTTACAATCAGAACAAAGAACGAATTAGCGGTGAGTTCGCTCAGCTCAAACCGCAAATCATTCAGTACATCAAGGAGCAAAAGGAAGACGAAGCGACTGTCGCCTACGCTGCTCAGTTGCGACGCGCGTCGAAGGTCGAGATAAATCTGACTGCTCCTGAGTCGCCGTCATTCACGATTGCGACTGACGATCAGCCGGTGAAGGGAAATGCCAAGGCGGTTGTTACGATTATTGAGTTTACCGACTTCGAGTGTCCGAGCTGCGCGAGCCAACATCCGATCCTCGATCGGATCGTGAGTGAGTTTGGTGATCGTGTGCGGCTCGTGGTGCGCGACTTTCCGCTTTCGCAACACGCGAACGCGCGCAAGGCTGCCGAAGCTGCGGAGGCCGCGCGTGAGCAGGGTAAATACTGGGAATACGCGGCGGTGCTTTTCCGTAACCAGTCAGCACTCGGTGTGGACAAGCTCAGACAGTACGCGAGTGAGCTTGGTCTCGACCGCGCTCGATTCGACGCTTCGCTCGACAGTGGCAAGTTTTCGGAGAAGGTTCAGCGCGACGTGATGGACGGACACAAGCTTGGTATCAACGGCACGCCGACGATTTACATCAACGGTAAGCGCGTTTCTGACAACTCGTATGAAAACGTCAAGTCTGCAATTGAAGCGACTCTGAAGGCAGAGGCGAGTTTAAAGCCGGGAGCTGGAAAATAGCTCCCGACTCGCATCATTGATAGCTACTCGGGGCCACTGCATCCGAAACCGGTGGGAAGGAAATAGGAGGTGGCGGCCCCGATGGTTTTTCGAGATTTACTTTCCGGCTCGTTTCTTCCTGTCTCTTATCAATCGCACCAACAACCAAATAGGCGAAAGCTGCGGCCACGATCGATAATCCGCTCGCGATTATTGATGTTATGGTGGCAGCATTCTCCGGCGCATTCTCGCTGAAGGAAAGTCGCATGGAGATGTTGCCGGCGAAACATGAGAGCAGCCAAAACGTCCACCAAACGGGAAATGTCGCGGGCGGACTCGGCGCGGCCAGAAATACTTCGTCTGCCGGCCAGCTCTTTTGCCACACCTCTTTTACAGCGCGATAAGGAACGGCCAAATTGACAAAGGGAATGAAGAAGCTGCCGACGGCCCATCCGGGTGAATGGTCGAGCGGAACCCTGGGATTGATTGCGCGGAGATTGTTATAGGCCCGGTAGAGCCACATGAGGAAAAAGACCACTGTCGTCACGTAGATAATAAATTCGAGAACGGCGAGCAGAAATATTACGAGACCGATCCCGGCACTCATCATATTTTCGCCAATCTCCTGATCCTCAGTCAGTGGAGGAAATGCCAATGACAGCGCTTCAGCCAGTAACGAGATTCCAGCGGCAGCGGCGCCGACGATCAGTAAGATCTTCACAATGCTGGCTCGGAAATGCGCTGAGTTGTAAGTGGAAGGGGAGGGAGTCATTTGTTTACCTAACGGCGATCTAGATTGAGTAGCACGAGCGGACGGGTTAAGAATAACAAAAGGACTGCGAGAGCCAAAGCACTTTTATAGCCACAAAAACACAAAATGAACTAAAGAAAAGGTTTTAGTTTCAGCAGACTACTAGTGCGCCCATCATCAATCAATCGGGCAATATCCCCGCTCACCAAGGGTGAATTTGCCATAGCGGTAAGTTCTTGAAAAATCGTGCGGTAGGTTTACAACGCGCGGTTTGCACGGGCAGAAAAGCCCCCCTTAATCATTTCGTTAACTGCAAAATCCTCGAGTAATTAAGTTGCATGGAAAATGCATTGGACCACTCGCAGGAAATAATGAAACTCGATCCCCTTATCAACCAAGTGGTGTGGGGAGTTACTGCGAGCTTCCGCATAGAAACATCGACATCTTGAGCTCACATGCTCAAAAGGAGACTACCCATGAACCTCAAACGTAGACTTTTGGTCCTGGTGTACGCAGTGTTGTTAGTCGGCATGTGTTACTCGGGCCTACAGTTGTTCGGCGAAAAGAAGGTCCAGGCAGAAGCCGGTACTTGCTGCGCAACTTCAAGCGACTGTCCTGGCGAAAGGCTTTGTTATACAGCGGCGGGTCAAGGCCTTGAGAATTGTTGTGTCCCTCAGTCGCAGGGCTGTTCGGGCACAGGTTACTGCATGCTTCCGCAAAATGATTAAGGATCTAACTTGCGATATACCAATGGTGCCGGAATCTGGATTAGGCAGTTGTCTTTTCCACGTTCCAGTGCCCGGCACCTCCGTTCTAATTATTCGCTATCGGGCCTGACCAAAAGGAGCCGCAAATGCAAGAAACCTGGAACACCAGTTTGGATACACGACTGCATGTTTCCAAGCTAAATAAGCTGCAACTGTTAACCATTTGTCTTCTAATTTGTTCAGTATTTCTCAACCTGTTTTTAGCAAGGAAAGCGAAATCCTTGAGAGGTTCATTGCAGCGCGTTAAAGCTGAGGATTCGTTGTTGGCAGGAACCACTCTTCCGCCGATTGCGGCAAAAGGGTTGGATGGTCGATCAGCAACTATCAGCTACGGTCCGGACGAGCTTCCGACAATTCTGTATGTATTCACGCCCACTTGTGGGTGGTGCACAAAAAACATCCAAAACATCAAGGCCTTAGCGGAAAGAACTAAGGGGAAGTACCGAGTCATTGGTCTTTCACTTTCTTCTAATAACTTGCAGGAGTATGTAGCCAAGTCAGAGTTTACATTCCCCATTTATTCTGACTTATCACCTGGTGTAACCATCAAGTACCGGATGGGTGGCACCCCACAAACCATTTTTATCTCCAATGAAGGCAAATTAGTAAAAGAATGGAAGGGCGCCTACATGGGGACCACTAAGCAACAGATTGAGACGCAATTCGGACTGGCGCTGCCGGGAATCAATCAATAGTCGTTTCTCATCTGTACCGTTGAAGGAGGTGTCTAATGGTAAGCCAACTTTGCCGTAAGCTTGTTATTCTCGTGCTGGTCATCGCTATTGGCGCCGTCTGGTCGCCTGGTCTAAGCCAGAAAACACAAAAGCAGATCGCTACTCAAAGAACTATCCAGCTTGATACGCTGCTGGCAAGTATCAGCTCGGCACCGCCTGAAGTTGCCGCAGACGTGTGGATTCGACTCGCTAACTCGAAACTCATTGATAATAAACAAAAAAAGAAAGAGCTTTTGGAAAGCGCCTTTTCCCGGAGCTCTGAAGTACAGAAGAAGCTTAAGCTCAGACTCCTGGAAGGGATCACCGATACTCCGTCCGGATATCTCTCGGCCGCATACGATCTGAAACTTGACGGCTTATCGCTGAAGCTCCGTGTAGTGCAGGCGATGTTGGCTTTGGACGCACAGCGCGCGCGTGTCATGTTTGATGAGATTCCACAACCAAAACTGCCGCCGTTATCCTGTAATGAGAGCCTTGGATATGATCTTTCCGATTTCTATGGGACTTTGCGACAAATACAACAGCAGACTTTTAGTAGTGAAGAGAAGGTGCAAAAACAGGATCTGATTTTTGTCCAATCCTACATTGGCGATCTGGTTTCACCCGCACAGGTTGGTCCAGCCTTTCTTTTGGTCAGAGACTCAGATTTTTCTCCAGAGGATCTCACTCTGCTCACGGACAGGTTAAGCTCTGCGCTGAAGAAGATCCCGGACGACCCGCGGTCGTTCGCTGTATCAATGAAATATGACGGTGTCGCTGACGCTTTTACACACCTAATCGACAGCTTAAACAAGAAAAACGTTCCTACTGAAGAGTTGCTGAAGTCATTTCGCTCTTATTTGACTCGCGAGCTTAGCTCAGCGCAGTGTTCTGACGTGACCAGAAAAACAGGTCAGAAATCTAAGACTCAGAGTTATATTGATTATCTCAACAAGTGGTTTACTAACCCCATACAGGACGATGAAGTAAAACCTGCGCGAGTCGAAAGTGCGGTGGTAACTGTTCAATTCTGGAGCTCAACGGAATCGAAAAGACTACTAATGGAGACCAAGGCCTTAAGGTTTGGAACGCAAGAGTCGGCTCTAACGCTGGTAGAACGTAGTTCTTCAGAGTGGCAACAGAGCATGGTCCAGTTACTCGCCGACCTGGAAAACTGGGAAGGTACCAGGGAACCTTCAGAGTCAGTTTATTTCCATGAAAAATGTAATCTTTTCGGTGCGTTGTTCCAACTTGCGCCTGACCAGACTCTTCGCGCAAGAGTGCTAATAAGCTTTGCAAACTATTTAAGAACCGCCAGTCAGCAACAGGAAAATAGAATCGGGTGGTTGCTGCATGCTAACGACATACGCAAGAAAATCAACACGCTAGCCGGTAACGAGCGTTCCAAAGCCCTGGAGGTTCTTAGGAACTCCGGCAATGAATCTCTCCAGTTATATGCGGAGCTGGACGATCTGCTGGCGGCAGGCTCGTAGTTGGAAAGTCAGACCCGCGAGTTACCCAACAATTGTTCGACGACGCCTGTGAAGAGTTTGGACATTACGAAGTAGCGTGGGCCGGAGCCGTCGTTAAGCTGAAATGATTGATCGTCCTCGCTGAGTAAGGCCAGAGCTCGAGGGAAAAAGACTTTATCGAGACTGAACAGATACTGCTTCGCTTCGGTTACGGATCGACAGTTGGAAATATCGACTTCTTCTGACAAAAGAATTCGAGCGCCGGTGTCGATTCCGGTGTCAATGAAGAACACCGTGATGCCCACCGGGTCGCCCTGCAAGATTGACCACTCCAAAACACTTCGACCGCGATACGCCGGCAGGATTCCGATGTGATGATTCAGGATTCCGAGACGAAAAGCATCAATCGTTGCCTCGCGATAAATAACACCCGCTTTGTGTAAGCCCACATCGAGGTTGAGTTTCCGCAGCGTGTCTACAGACTTCGGATCGTGAAGAGCGTGGCGCAGCAAAATCAATCTACCGGTCGTGAAGAGTTTGAAGCCTTTGCGTGTGGTGCGAGCAATCCGAGCAAGGTTGGCTAAGTAGCTGGTCCATGCTGACCGGTGCGGCGACGGACTCAGAATGATGAAGACCTCATGGCCTGGGATGGCTTCATAAATCTCGAAGGCAGAGGAAAACGAATGTGCAAGTATGCCGATTCGCATTTAATTAATGTGAGTGGCTAGCGCTCTCAGATAGAAGTTTAAGAAAGACAGCCGCAACGAATGATGCGTGGACCAGTCCGGCGGCAACAATTCGTAATAATAATTGAGCGCGTCGAGATATCTGAGATCAGTCGTGAACGAAGCGTAGATGGCGATTAAGTTTAATCTCAAAAGAAGATCGTCAGCATTCAACAGATGTAATGAATGCTGCTCGAGGCGCGCTCGATCGGCAACCATCATTCGTTCCAGCAGGTGTTCTCTTATTCGCTGTTCCGAGGGTGCGGCAATATTGAGCGGATGAAGATAGCGCGTCGTAAGCAGCTCAAATCGTCGCTGTGGATTTCGGCTCGAGGCTCGCAAAGCTTCAAAAAATTCCGGCTCCTCAGGTGGCGCGGTCTCAATGCATTCAACTGCTTCGTCCGCAGCCAACGTGCGAATCAACGAATCACTTTTGCTTTCGAACCACGCCACGGGCGCTGACCACTGGCCCAACGGTTGAGAGGCGGTTTTACGCACCTCGTCATACCGCTGCCGAAGCGCGTTAGCGATGATTTGTTGCCGCGTGTCCAATCAGGCTCTTGGTCTTAATCGTAAATTTCTGTTTCAGGTCTCGGGCCAGCTCGGTGAGGGTGATGAACTTTATATCAGAGCTCTCAGCGGCTTTCTCGAGAAACCTTTCAAGGTCGGAGAAGTTTTGAATGTCTTTAGTGTGGTTCTCGAGCACGACTGGAACATCGTTCAGACCACTTGCTCGCGATCGTTTTCGAATGGAGTCGAGCATTTCCATCATGAGGGGATAGTCCAGTTGGGCCAGATCTGAAATCGTATGCTTGCCACTGAGATAGGGAACGATCCCCTTCCGGTAAATTCGTTTCGTCAGGCTGCCGTCGATCTGCGCCCACTCTTCACCGTACGCCGCTACGCTGCGACCGTTATCAATTGCCGTGGTTGGACCAGCAATTTTGCTTTTGATCTTAGTCACAACTTTATCGAGATGATGCTGTAGCACTTGTTTGCGAGACGCATAAAAGCAGTTTGTCGGCACACAAACGATCGGCTCTGCTTTGTCCGAAACGCGACGAGCGTCAGTCATCACCGGATAGTAAGGTAAAAACTCTTCCTCACAGCCGGTGTAGTCGAGCTTGATGTTACGCGTGTCGTATTTGACGCCGGCTACGATACTCATATCGAATACGATGCCGAGCTCGACCAGCAACTCGAGCATATGCGGCGATGGCGCTATGCACCATGCTCCCGAGCGAAACGATACGCAGCGATAGTTTGGATCAATCTGCTTGAGTAGATTCTCGAGATAGTCTTTGCCGCGCTGCAACATCTGCCGCGCGTCTGCGCGAGAGTAGTTCAAGATCGACCAGTCAGACGTGAGTTTCCAGCGCGCATCCTCGTATTCGGCATTCTGCCATTGCGGGTGAACGTGCAACTGAATGTCGTGCCCCTGGCGAAAAGTTTCCCTAACTGTCTCGTCCCACTCATCGGCGAGGGTTTTCAGATCGGAATGTTGATCCTGATTTTGCCGGAAAGTAATCTGTTGCATTACTTCGGCGTTGAATGAGCCGCGAATGCCGAGACGGTTGTAGATATTGACGAGACGTCGCATCGGCTCGAGCTGCAACCGGCGAATGTCGCCAGAGCCGTTGCCACTCAATTCCCAATCATCGACCAGGGCAAGGTGTACTGTCGTCATAGATGGGATCGGATTATAACGCCTCGAACCGATTATGTCGTTTGTGATTGTTGGACTGTGTCCAAGTGCAGTCGATGATTGCTGAGGCCCAGGTAGACCGCGAAAAGGATATTCCCGACGGTGTGACTGCGTTCTGCATGGTCTACAAGCTCTGGATCCGTCTGCAACTTTGACCAGTCTGGCTTGGCCGGAGCTTGTTGGAAATTTTTTTAGAGACAACCAGGCAGTGAGTGTTCTCTGCGTGATCTCTGCGTCCTCTGCGACTCTGCGGTGAAACCAGCCCGGGAGTAAGTGAAGCGTGAGTACTCCCGATAATGGAGGCGCACCCTATCACCACAGCAAGAAGGTGTAGCAAGTTTTTATATCTCAAAAAGTTAACAGAGACTTATCCCGGTCGTGATATAAACCGCCTATCACGCCGTGCGAGCACGGTTCCGATAAGGCTGATTGAAGTTATTTAAATCAGCGCACCAGTTAGTAATCCTCAATCACTCCCGTCCCAGAGCCACATAAGCAGCTCGTGTCGATCTGCTTACCACGCTTTCAAACACTGTTCGTCTCGACTGCTGACGAACCACTTCTGAGGAAAGGGACAAAGCAATGAAAAGATCCAAGTTCGGAGTAGTTGCCAAAACGCTGATTGCATTTTCAGCCGGGCTGATAGTCCTGACAATCTCGATGACAACGGCGACGATGACGCCGATTAGCGAAGGATTCGAAGCAGGAGGTAAGACTGCTTACGCTGCGGGGAACGTTGCGCTGAGCACCGGCTCTTGGTTCATGGACGATGCGCTTACCGGCAATCTCTCCACTGACAGAAAGACCGGCGCTTTTTCCGCGCGCATTCGCAACACCGGTCTGATCCACATGAACTTCAACAAGACGGGCGCGGGAACTGTTTCCATTCAACATGCAGTGTTCGGCACTGATGGCTCAAGCACGTGGCAGTTGTGGTCGTCAACAAATAGTGGAAGCACATGGACTCAAGTCGGCTCCACGGTGACGACCAGCTCGACCACACTTCAAACAGCAAGCTTCACCGTCAACAACTCCAACGCAATTCGCTTTGAGATCAGAAAGGTCTCCGGTGGCGCGAATCGCATCAACATCGACAATGTTCAGGTTGGCGATTTCTCATCTCCGACACCAACTCCGACGCCCACCAGCGAACATCTCACGATGGGAAACCCGAGCAACGCGGTTACCAACACGAACCAGCCAAACAATTACCTGATGGAGAAGCCGCAGTACTCGATGTCTTACAGTCGTGATAACGGTGGTCCAAACTGGGTAAGCTGGCATTTGGATCCATCCTGGTTGGGAAGCACGCCACGCCAGGACGATTTTCGCGCAGATACGACTTTGCCAGCCGGCTGGTATCAGGTTCAGGCGACAGATTTTTCCGGTACCGGGTTCGATCGCGGACACATGTGCCCGTCAGCAGATCGCACTATCACTGTCACGGCCAACTCGGCCACGTTCCTGATGACCAACATGATTCCGCAGCTTCCGGCCAACAATCAGGGTGTGTGGGCCAACCTGGAAAGTTACAGCCGAACGTTGGTTTCGCAAGGCAACGAGCTTTACATCATCTCCGGTGGCCAGGGATTGCAATTCTTCATCGCGAACGGTCATGTGGCAGTGCCGGCGCAGACGTGGAAGGTGATCATCGTGTTGCCCCAGGGCAGTAACGATGTTTCGCGAGTGACGGCGGCGACGAGAACGATCGCGGTAGTGATACCTAATTCGGGAACGATTAACAGCGACTGGCGTTCTTATCGAGTGAGCGTGGATCAGGTCGAGGCGATCACGGGCTTCGATTTCTTTTCCAACGTGTCGGCTGGGATACAGGCCGTTATCGAGGGACAAGTCGATAACCAGTGAGATAATCTATCTCTGCGGCTCTCTGCGTATCTCTGCGTTCTCTGCGTTAAAAGGGTCATTTCAACGCAGAGGCCGCAGAGATACGCAGAGAGCGCAGAGATATCAGGAGAGACTTAAAATGAAATTCCTAACTTGCCTGGCCATCTGCCTGATCAGCACGATCACACTCACTGCGTCACTGCAAGCACAAACTCCCGAGGAAATCCAAGCTAAATGGCAAGCTAACAAAGAGTTGCATGAAGCCTCTGCGGCATACCAGAAAAAGAACTTCGCCGAAGCGCAGGCCCATTCGGAAAAAGCACTCGAACTCGATCCTGAAAACAAAGATGCACCGTATTTTGTAGCTCGCACAATTCACGCGCAGTACAAACCCGGCGACGTCACACCCGAGAACATTGCCATAGCCCTAAAGGCAATCACCGCCTATCAGGGAATTGTCGATCGTGTACCTACTGACGATGAAGCCTACAAAGCCGTGGCTTACCTCTATACCGCACTAAAGGAAGACGATCTCTTTCGTGAATGGGTGCTACAACGCGCCGGCAACGCCTATGTCGCTGAAGCCAAACGAGCCGAGGCGTATGTGGTGCTCGCGGCGAGAGACTGGGATTGCTCCTTCAAGATCACCGAAGCTAACAAAGTCACGACTGCTAACGGAAACAAACCGCAGGTTAGTTATCGAATGCCCAAAGCGCGCGAGAGATTCGAACAGGCGAGGGAATGCGCCAACCGCGGTCTGGAAATGGTGATTACGGCAATAACTCTAACGCCTGAGAACGAAACGGCCTGGTCCTATAAAACAAACATTATTTTGGAATTGGCAAAATTGGCTGAGATGTCAGGAGACATACAGCAAAAAAACGAACTCCACCGCCAATATGAAGAAGCCCTCAAAGAGACAACCAGGCTCTCAAACCGTCCCAAGGAGAAACCCGTAACACCGCCAGCTCAGATCAAGATCGATGCTTTGCCTATAAAACCGTAACGAGTAAGTTCTTCTGTGCAAGTTCTCTGTGTTTGTGGTGGACTGAGAATAAAACTGTGAAAGGGTTTCTCTGCGTATCCTCTGCGCACTCTGCGTCTCTGCGGTTTATACATGATTTTCGTTTTCTCTTACCGCAGAGGCGCAGAGGACGCAGAGGATACGCAGAGTTGAATTAGGGCTTCGGTGTAGCTTGTTGCACGTAGCTGTGTCGAGCTCTCACCGCTAAGTCGGGCCGGTCGAGGCGAACGCGAATCTCGCGACGTTCGCCGCTTTGCAGAGTCGTTTGCGGATAGTAGCCAATACTGTATTGGTGGCGCAGCTCTTCTGCGATTTTGGAAAACGCTTCTGTTAACTGCGTGCGCTCGTTCGCTTCGTAAAGACGGCCACCGGTCTTCGTCGCGAGCTGGTGAAGAAATTGATCCGCGAGCTTGTAATCAAAGATCGACGTTCCTGGACCACTTGCTTGCGGCGTACCGTAAGTTGTTTGCGAAGAGCTTTGCGTGGGAATATTCCTGCCGCTGATCGTAGTCGTCACTATCGTCGCATTGGTTCTTGTTTGGGCGGCTACGAAATCGGTTGTATCGTACTGAACCGGGTAGATGAGTACATCCAATTCATCAACCTTACGCAGCGTGCTCTTGTATGTTGCCTGGTAGCTTGCGGTATCTACGCCATCGGTAAAAAGCACGATCGCTTTGCGTCCGTCGATCTTGTTCAAACGCGCTTTGATGACGAGATCGATTGCATCGTAAAGACGCGTCGAGAAGCCCGTGATCGCATTTCGTTGGACCGCTTCGGTGATAAGGTTCTGATCGTTCGTGGCCTCGGTTAAGAGCATGACCAGCCGGTCGAACGTCACGATTAGAACGCGATCCTGCGGACGCAATTGTTTCGCAAAACTAATCGCGGCTTCTTTGATCTCCCAAAGGTGGAAGAAGGTCGAGCCTGACGTGTCGAGGAGCAGCGCCACCGTGAATGGTTTCTCAGTTGAGTCGAAGTAGGCCAATTTCTGCTCGACACCGTTTTCGAACACTTTGAATTCTTCGCGTCGAAGATCTGAAATGAAGCGGCCGTCTCGATCGAGCACACTGACCGGCACGGTCACAAGGTTCGTGTCAATGCGGACCACATCGCCTTCGCTCACTTCTTCTTTGTCGTCGAGACTCGTTGACGACGGCGCCTTCAGCGGCGCGTCGAGTGACGTGCGTTTTAGTTCCGGTGGTCCAGCATAGGTGCTGATCTCTTCGGGCGGGTTAAGCGGGATTGAAGGCACCGTCTCTTTTTCAACCTTGCGCGGCCGCGATGCTGTGGCCGGTGCTTTTGAGCCGTCGTCCTTCTTCAGCACGTAAGCGCCGTGCGGACATGAAGACGAATTCTCATAAGCGACGATGATGTATCCTTCAGGAATCGGAACGCCCTGGCAGATCTTCAACGTTCGGTTCTTGGTTTGACCGAGCACGATAACGGATACGAGCGAAAGAACGAGGACACCAGCGACTGCGTACTTCATGTGGAAATTATAGTCGCGCCGCCGGAATTTTAGCCACAAGAAGGCACAAAATGCACAAAAGGATCTTCTTTTGTGCATTTTGTGCCTTCTTGTGGCTAAATTCCAACAAGTCGAGCGTGATAAAATCAAACTTGTTCTCACTCGTATCGTAGCGCCACCAGCGGATCGACTTTCGTCGCTCGACGCGCGGGAACGTAACACGCGAGCATGGCAATGATCGCCTGGCTGATTGACACCACCGCAAACGTAGTTGCGTCAGTTGGTTTAACTTCGAACAGCAAACTCGCCATCACGCGAGTCAATACCAACGCGCAGACTAATCCCAGACCGATGCCAACGAGGGTAAGAATCATTCCCTGTCCCATAACCAGCTTGAGCACATCCCCGTATTGCGCACCGAGCGCCATTCGGATCCCGATCTCCTGCGTGCGCTGCGTCACCGCATAGCTCATCACTCCGTAGATTCCGATTATTGCCAGTGTCAAAGCCAGACCGGCGAAGAGCGCTAACAACACCGTCACAAACCTCAGCGGAGCGACGGTTTTGGAAATCGCTGCCTGAAGTGTTTGCGCGCGGCGAATCGGCTGGTCAGGATCGATCGCTTGCACGGCCTGGCGCATGCTGCTGATCAAATTCTCCGGCAGCGCGTTGGCGCGCACCACCAGCATCATGTTTTGTGCGGGCAGGTTCCATGCGGGAATGTACATTTCCGGCTCGAAGTCATCTTTCAACTGCTCGTGTTTGACATTCCCGACTACGCCGACGATTTCACGCGAAACCGGTTTGCCGTAAAGCTTGACTTCCTGGCCCATGCCGATCGAGATGCGCTTGCCCAAAGGACTTTCATTGGGCCAAAAACGTTTAGCGGCGGCGTCGTTGATGATCACCACGCCCGGATGGTCCATGTCGTCGGCGTCTGTGAAGTCGCGGCCCGCGAGCAGCGCAACTCTCATCGTCGTGAAGTAGCCCGGTGCGACCTGATGTCGATCGGCGCTCGGTTCGTTTCCTGGTTCACTCGGACGACCATCGATGCTGAACGTGCTAGTGCCACGCGAGCCGCTGAACGGCAGGCTGGTGACGACACTAGTTGCTTCGACGCCGGGAATGGCGCGCGTCTCTCTGAGCACGCCACGAAAGAAGTCAGCCTGCGCCTTGTTTTCAGCGTACTTGGTCGGCGGCAGATCGATTCGACAGGTCACAACATGTTCCGCTTTGAAGCCCGGACTGACGCTCAGTAATCTCCAAAGACTTTCGAGCAACAGTCCCGCGCTTGCCAGCAGCACGAGGGACAAAGAGATTTCCCCGATGACGAGCGCGCCACGCATCAACTTCAGTCGACGCGCTCCCGTAGCTGAGCGACTGCTTTCGCGTAGCGCCTGAGTCAAATCAGTTTTTGTAACCTGTAATGCCGGGGCCAATCCGAATAGCGCGACCGTAAGTAACGAAATCAAAAACGTGAAAGCGATGACGTAACGGTCGATCGTGATCTTCTCGGGCGTAGGAAGCGCTGACGGATTGAGCGCCACGAGGGCATCGATGCCATAAGTTGCCAGCAACAATCCCAACCCGCCGCTGAACACCGCCAGTATCGCGCTCTCCACCAGCAGCATGCGGACTAAACTCCAACGTGAGGCCCCAAGCGCACTGCGCAGCGCCATCTCTTTCCATTTCGCGGTCGCGCGGCCAAACATTAGATTCGCGACGTTGACGCACGCGACGAGCAATACGAGCGCGACTGCACCGAGCAGAATCATCAAAGGCCGATCGAGATCACCGAAGCGATGCTCGCGGAATGACATCGCTTTCACTGTTAGACCAAGCCCCCACGACGGATTTTCTTTTTTGATTTGCTCCTCGATGCTTTGCAGATCGGTCTGTGCCTGCGCGACGGTCACGTTCGGTTTAAGTCGTGCCACGCCTTGCAGGAATCCATGTGTACGCTCGTACTTCGCAGAGTCGAGTGCGAGTGGCGCCCACACTTCGTAATTAGGATTCGGAAAGTTGAAGTCCGGCGGCATGACTCCGATGATCGTGTACGGCTCGCCATTGAGCTGAATGCTTTTCCCGACAACCTGCGGGTCTGTGCCGAAGCGTCGCTTCCATAATCCGTCGCTGATCAGCGCGACGTGGTCTTTGTCGGGAACGTCTTCGTCGGCAGTGAACCAGCGGCCGGTAGCAGGCGCCAGCCCCATCACGCGACCAAAATCAGACGAAGCCAGCACTCCATTCACTGCTTCCGGTTGCTGATCGCCGGTTAAAGTGAAGCTCACGAAATTGAGCGCGGAGAAATAATCGAAGCTGTGATTCCGGCTCCGCATGTCGCTGAAGTTTTGCGGCGAGATCGAGCCTTCGAACTTTGGGTCCGACACTCTGCCTTCGAGCACATAGACCATCTGTTCGGCATGCGGGTAAGTCAGCGAGCGCAATAACACAGCATTCACCACGCTGAAGATTGCCGTGTTCGCGCCGATGCCGAGCGCGAGAGTGATTATCGCGATCGCGGTGAAGCCAGGTTGTTTCAGTAAACTGCGAATGCCATAACGAATATCTTGAATTATTGAGTCCATGCTTTTATGCCTTCGCGGGTCGACTCGGCTTTTCGCCATACCAGTACCAGGTTGGCTCCGGCTCGCTACCATAACGTCGCAATAAATCATCAATCGGCTGGTTCACTGGAACATGACGAGAGGGAAGTTTTGCGCCGGCGGCGATCAATGTCTCGATGATTTCTGTATAGACTTTCGGATCACCACCGTGAGCGGCGGACCACATGGTCTGACCGAGAACTGTGCCGCCGTACATGTTTACCGATTCCAGTGGCGGCTTGTACTTCAGTAGCAGCTTAACCATTTCCAACTGCCCGAATATGACGGCCCAGTGCAACGGCGTTTGACCATCTCCTCCGCCATCCGCAAGATCGACACCGTTGTCCAACAGAAACTCAACTACATCTTTGTGTCCGCTGCCACACGCATAGAAGAACGCCGACTGAAGTCGCTTTTTCCCCGGCTTTGTTTTGTTCTTGAAAAAACTCTTCACGACATCGAGACGACCGACGCCGGCCGCAGCTTCCAACTCCAATCGAGCACCGCGTTCGGCAAGGTACGCGGCAGCCTCCGGGCGACCATTCGCGAGCGCTCCGAGAACCGAGTTCTGGCGATTACCGGCGGCGGTCTTGTGATCGATCTCCGCTCCGTAATCGAGCAGCAGTTGCAGCAACGGATTTTACACGCCCGCGCGAAACGGATGCACGCTGGTCGCAACTAACCCGAGCGTCGTCGAGCCTCCGCCATACACGTCCGCTTCGGCATCGACCTTCGCTCCACTGTGCAACAATAACTCGGTGATCTCAACGATGTTGGCGGGAGTCTTCTGTCGATATCCCTCGACTCCATTTGCGGACGCGTAGTGAAGCAGTGTCGCTCCGTGTTGGCGCGTTGATCTTGCGTGGACCAGTCGCGGATCGTCGCTCAAGATCCGTTTCAGTGTCTTGATGTCGCCCTTGATAATTGCGTCTGCTGCTTTCTCAAAGCGCGCGACGGCTGAACCTTTTTCGTTCAGGCCGTTCAAATGTTTTGCGAACCTGGCCCAGGTATCAAAACCATGTGAGCGCGCGATGATCGACTGCGCATCAGCGACACGGCATCCATCGCTTATTTCTCGTTGCACGAATCCCACCACTTGATCTGTCCAGCGCGACACGCCTTTGAGCTCGACGCCGGATTGTCTAGCGAGCATCGTCACCCATGTCTCGGCCCAATCGACGATTGCGTTCTCGTCGTGTGACTTACACGCCGCGATTAGATCTTTGGCTAACTTTTTATAACGCTCGAGGCTTGGACGGCGCGGAAGTGGAAGTGCGTCTTGCGCGTTGGGAAACATGAAGGCCTACTTCACGCGCTGTAGTGTCCTCTTGTAAGTTACCTGGTCGCCGATGATCAGAGTGTCGCCTTGTAACTCGTAAGGTCTTACCTGGGCCGTACCCACTTGACTGGGATCCAATGCGCCCTCGACCTGCACGGTGATATTGGAGGCATCGACGGTGTAGGTCCCGTAATATGCGATGTAGGCATTGAAGATTGCCAGAGCCTCATCCGGGGTTGGAGTGTCCGGTGTTGCGATCTGCTGTGGCGGTGTTGTCATGATTTGTACCGACGCATGTCCAGTGTCGTCGTAAATGAAGTAACCGCTCGGCGGATTTCCGAAGGCGTAAGGTATCCACTGGCCGGTATTGGGATCTTTGTCTTCAGCGGAGATCAATCTCCATGTGCCGGCGAGCTTATTCTTGTGAGATGAGTTATCGGGATTCATTTTTTCTCCTTGCAGCAGCGTTCGAAGGGTATGTTATATGTAATGTCATCAATGGAAAACAAATTTCTAATCGTCATGCTGCTGTTGTTGGCGTCGGCTCATTTTATTGACGTCCAGGCTCAAGGTCCACCACCGCCTCCACCTCCGGCAAAGGATTATTTTCCAAAAACGTGGGACGAGTATTCGTTTCCGGATGGTAAGTTGCGGATACGATTTCCAGCAAAACCTACTGAGAGCACCTCCACCAAGGAACGATTTCCGATCCACACGATAAAGTACAAAGGCTTGATCGCCTTTGAGGCGTCATATGTCGACTACCAGGTTCCAATCGACGATCCCAAAAAGGTAAAGGAACTGCTGCAGGCGATGAAGACCGCCGCGCTGAACTCAATTCAGCCCAAGAGCGTACAGATCGTTTCGGAGCGTGAGGTTTCTGTCGATGGACACTCTGGAATCTTTCTTCATCTGGAAGTAGACGCCAAAGAAGTAATTCGTGTGGAATGGGTCATCGCCGGTTCTCGCCTTTATACAGTTTCGGCAAGTAGTGGAAAGGGAGATCCGCGGGAACTTGAAGGCGAGGACGATTTCGAGAAGGTCGCACTCGGATTCATTAACTCGTTTCATGTTATGCCATAGTTGAACTGACTCACCGCCTTCATTCTAAGTTAGCTTCTTCTCTGTGCAACCTCTGTGTTCTTTGTGTCTCCATGGTTCGCTATTTCTTAGTAAAGATAACCACAGAGAGCACAGAGAACACAGGAGCTTGCACAGAGAAAAAAAACACACTCAAAGGCACAATATGTTTCGAGATTTACGATATAGCCTCCGCAGTCTATTGAAGCGACCGGGCTTTACCCTCGTATTCGTCGCGACGCTCGCACTCGGGATAGGTGTGAAAGCTGCAATCTTCAGTGTTCAACCTCCTGCTGCGACCGTTGCCTGTCAAAGAGCCGGAGTCGATTGTGCGCCTCTTCCTAGAAGAAGGCTCCAGACGCTCGGACCTCTTTTCGTTCCCTGATGGTGCGTACCAGGACGGACGCTGCGACGCTGAAAGATCTGGCGCGTCGTGAGGCTTATGCCGTTGAGCCGGTGCTGCGACTGTTCGTGAAGACGTTCGAAGAGAAAATCGCCGGACAGCAGACGATTATGTCTGCGGCTTCACACGGAGCTACTGCGCTCGGCACTTTAGCGCTCATGCTGGCAGTGATTGGGCTCTGTGGCGTGATGGCATGGCTGGTGGTCCAACGCACACGCGAAATCGGAATTCGCATGGCGCTTGGCGCCCAGGCACACAACGTTCTGGTGCTCGTATTGACGCAGGCCATGAAGCTGGTTCTGCTCGGTCTCGTCATTGGTATTCCAGCATCACTTGCGGTGGCGCGCTTGTTATCGAGTTTGCTGGTTGGATTCACGACAAGCGATCCGCTCACCATTGTCGTCGTGACACTGCTACTGGTGGGAGTCACGCTACTCGCATGTTATTTACCAGCGCGACGCGCAACGAGAGTCGCTCTGTTGGAGACGCTCAGATACGAGTAAGCGAATCAGGCTGAACATTCCCTAAAAGTCAGCGTACCAATACTCATCCATTAACATTGGAGGAGACGTGATGGCTTCTAGATTACTAACCGCCCTTGCAGCGCTTTCCTTGTGCTTCTCAGCCGTGTCTGCACAAACGCGTACTTCCGATTGGCCCCAATGGCGCGGGCCGGAACGTACCGGAATCTCAAAAGAGAGCGGTCTGCTCAAACAATGGCCGGCAGGTGGTCCCAAGTTGCTCTGGCAATTGAATAATATTGGTGACGGCTATTCAGGGCCGTCGGTGGTTGGAGGCCGGCTTTACCTGATGAGCAATCGCGGCATGGATAACGAGTTTGTCCAGGCGCTCTCAGCTAAGGATGGAAAAGTTATCTGGACCACGCGCGTCGGCAACGTCGGGAATCCGGATCAGAACCCGAAATACCCGAAGGCCCGGTCAACACCGACTGTTGACGGCGATTTCATTTACGCCCTCGGCTCGGATGGCGATCTCGCGTGTCTCGAAGCGAAGAGCGGGAAGATCAGATGGCAGAAGAGTCTCCGCAAAGACTTCAACGGACAGCCGCACGACTGGGCTTATGCAGAGTCTCCTTTAGTTGATGGTGACGTTCTGGTTGTCACTCCTGGCGGCGCGGAGGCCACGATGGTGGCGCTGAACAAGAAGACAGGCGCGCTCATCTGGAAGTCGGCAGTTCCGGGTGGCGACCCGGCAGGTTATGCATCGGCGGTTGTCGTGCAAGGTGGCGGACGCAAGCAATACGTGCAGTTTTTGAGCAAGGGCCTTGTGGGAGTTGATGCGAGGACGGGTGAGTTTCTCTGGCGCTACAAGGAAGTGGTCAAGGGGCCGGCGCAGGTTTTCACCGCTGTCGCGCGTGACGGATATGTTTATGCCGGAGCACTTGGCATCGGCGGCGGGCTCATCCGTTTGAAATCAGAAGGCAACGGAGTCGCGACGGAACAGGTTTACTTCGAACGCGGACTGCCGAACGGTTTCGGCGGGGCGGTGCTGATTAATAACTACCTTTATGGCAGCGACCCGGGAGAGCAGAAGGTGCTCGCGGTTGAGTTCACGACCGGAAAGGTGATGTGGAAGGCTGACAGTCTCGGCAGGTCTTCGTTCGCGTATGCCGACGGGCTCTTATACGTTCACGCGTGGAAAGGAGACGTCGGGTTAGTGGAGGCCACTCCCGAAGGTTACCGGGAAAAGGGTCGATTCACGCCGTCCGACCAACCAAAGCCTGCCGCCGGGGCGCCTTATTCGGACACCTCGTACGCGCATCCGGTGATTTCTAATGGAGTCCTCTACATCCGCGACGCCGGAACCTTATGGGCGTACGACATCAAAGCAACTCGTTAGAATCACACTCGGATCTGCAAGAATCTGATCAGTGACACGCAAGGTTGGCCAACGCACAACCCTCGGATCAAAGAATAAAAGGTGTTGAAACCTGAAAGAGTTCTCCAACCGTGGAACTCTTTCAGAGTTAAACATTTATTTGGTTAACCCAAGGTTGTCGCTGCGCTCAACCTCGGGCTAAAATTAGCGAACGCCTGCAGCGTTATTTCGATCAAGTTCAAACTGGGGGAAAGTCGATCAAGAGGGAAGCTATCCATTGCCTAATCACACGAAGTCAACTAAACTTAGCCGTCCTTTTTTCGAGTACCCAGACCCCGGATTCTTGAGGGGGAATAAGGACGTCCTTGTTTAGCCCCCTATCGAGATAGTCCTAACCTCATCGCATACAACATCCTTGGATAGAGCCCCAGGTATTAATGTCAAAACCCGAATGTACGCGCTAGGCGATGGCCGCTTGGTGCGCGTATTCGTCGGCATGCTCAAGGTTGCCGGAACGTCGTGCGCAATCAAGGTTCTGGCGGTGATGAAAGGCCTGGTTTTAGCGCGGCAGTTTGGGGTAAGTATTGAGCTCGACACGTTTTTCATAGCCTACCTACTGCCATCATTCCTCAGTGATTTGTTTGCCGCAGCAATAGTCGTCGCGCTCGTCCCGTTGTACGTACAAACTCATGAAAAAGACGGAAGCGAAGCCGCGCAAATACTAATCGCCGACCTCCTTGTAATAACGACCATTTGTTCGATTGCGGTCGCGATTCTTGCCTGGGTCTTGTCGCCCACTCTGATCTCGATGGTGGCGAAGTCGTTTCCACCCGATAAGTTGCAACTCGCGTCTTCGTTGTTTCTTTTTCTTATACCGACACTACCGTTGAGTGTGATTTCGGCAATCTTCATTTCGGTGCTTACCGCTCGAAATCGTCTTGCCCTCGCAACAGTAGCCCCGGGTATCAGCATAGTAGTTGTGACTGCTGCGATTTATGGTTTTGCAAGGCAATGGAGCATTTACTCTGTTGCCGTAGGCACTACCCTCGGCCTCGTCGTCCAAACGCTGGTGTTAGCAATAATTTTGAAGCGTCCGGATTTCCGGCACCTCTTTGTTTGGAGAGGGTTCAGCCCGATAACTCGAACCTTTTTTCGACAAATCACAATTGTCGCTGCGGGCGCCTTTATTATTAATTTCGTCGACATGATCGACCAGTACTCCGCTGGGGTAATCGGGCCGGGCAACCTATCGACCTTGAATTATGGTAATAAGTTTGTCCTGGCAGTGTTAGGGCCGGCGAGCATAGCGGTGAGTACTGCTGTTTTTCCTCACCTGTCAGAGCTCGTGTGTGCGGGCGACTTTGTTGCCGCCAGGCAGATCCTGAAAACGTACTCAATGATGATCCTCGCAGTCACGATTCCTCTTACCATCCTGCTGGTGGTTTGGTCGCCGACGATCGTTAGGGTGCTGTTCGAGAGAAATGCATTTACGAGTTATGACAGTTTGCACGTTACGGCTGTGCAGCGCACGTTTCTCTTACAGATACCACTGCATGTTTTGGGGATGCTGTTCGTTAGTCTTATCTGGTCGTTACGCGCTAACTGGGTCTTCCTGGTGATCAATCCGATCTGTCTACTATTGAAGATTTGGCTCAACACTAGTCTGAGCACCATGTACGGCGTGCCAGGTATCGGCTATGCGACCAGCATCACCTACGCTGTGTCGTGCGTGCTATTGTTAATCGCAGGAACATGGCTGATGCGCAGAGAAGAACGCACCGCGCGAAGAGTTAGTGTTTGAAGTGAGTCGGGGTGGGATTAGCTTGTATAAACCGGGGCAGCGAGGTTTTATTTAGCGTCGAACTGGTGGGCGTGGTAGCATCTGATCATTCCATTTGTCGAACTCCTTCATCAGCCGCTCCAGGACCTCGGGATGCTGATTACTAAAATCCGCTTGCTCATGCTGATCTTGAGATAGATCGAAAAGCTTACGAACCTCTCCATCACGAACGTATTTCCAATTTCCCGCTCGCACCGCGTCTCGCGAATAGATGCGCCAAAAGAAAGTGCGATCAGTCACTGCGCTAGTGCCTCTGATTACCGGTAGTAGATCAATTCCATCGAGCGAGTTACCGGCATCCGCTTGAGCAACCGCAAGAATCGTCGCGGTCCAATCCATCGTTATCGCCATCTGCTGTGTTACGCGATTAGCTGGGACCACACCAGGCCAGCGAACAATGGCCGGCACACGGATCCCACCTTCAAGCAGCTCGCCTTTCTGCCCGGAAAATGGCCATTGATATGAGAATCGCTCACCACCGTTGTCACTTGTGAAGATGACGATAGTCTTTTTATCAATGCCGGCAGCTCTGAGCGATTGCATTACCCGACCGACACCGTCGTCCAGGCTTTTCATCATTTCCGCATATAACTTCAGAGAACCGCCGCCGGCCATCGCCGCTGGCTCAGGTGCTTTATCGCTGAAGCGGGTCGGCTCGCCGCCTTTTGGTCCCTGCCACGGCCAGTGTGGCGCCGTGTAATGCAGACTCAGGAAGAACGGAGCGCTTCGCGGTTTCTTCACGTAATTAATTGCACGTTCTGTCAATAGATCAGTGAGATAACCATTGCGCTCGACGGGAGTCAGATTCTCGTACAGGTCTGGCTGGCCGAGTCCGTTCTTGTGTAGGAAGTAGTCTCCTGCGCCGGCGAGGATGCCGAAGAACTCGTCGAACCCATGTGCGTTTGGACCCCACTCCGGACGAAAACCAAGATGCCACTTGCCGAACAGCGCGGTGTCGTAGCCACTCTGCTTGAGCGATGATGCAATTGTTTTTTGGTCTGGCTCTAGACCGACTTTAGAATTATTGGCGATCAGTGGTTCTTCCAAACCAATTTTGAAGCGCGCCGGATATCGACCGGTGATGTATGCGCAGCGCGTGGGTGTGCAAACCGCAGATGCCGAGTAAGCATCGGTGAACTTTGTGCCCTGCGACGCCAGCAGATCGATATTGGGAGTGCGGTAATCGGGCCGGCCGTAACAACTGAGATCGCCCCAGCCTAAGTCGTCAGCGAGAATGAAAATTATGTTGGGCCGCGATGGCTTCTCACTGGACGAGCGTTGCGCGGAATTCGCGACTGCGGTTGAGCCAATCGCTTTGCTTAATAGCGTTGTTCCAATCGCGAGGCGTTGGACGAACTTCCGGCGTGTAAGTTTCATGCAGGTGATACTACAATGCGACGACAGAAAGTAAAGGAGTTGAGCACGACAGTGTTTATGCCGATTCGCCTTCACCGTGCGTTGAGTGGTATGTTCGTGTGACCTCCCGTAGCCCACCTCGCTTGCCCATGGTTACTAAGAGATTTCAGGTCTGGGTTAACAACACTCCCGGCATCTCAAAAACTATAAAGCGGTTAACGGAACTGTCATTGTGGATAGAAGAGTACAAGCAGTTATCGCTTATATGTCGGAAGATTTGTCCCGTCCTTTGCGATTACAGGAAGTAGCTCATTCAGTTAATCTCTCCGCTTCGCGACTCCAACATCTAGCTACATATTATGATTCAGGCTGACGGGTCGATGGAAAAAAATAGAGGTGGAAATAGTCACCGAAGCCTTGAATCAGCTTGTGGCCGCGCCGGCGCAATCCATAACGTGGTGGACCAATTAGTGTCAGTGATCAGACTCGGACGCGCCCGAAGGCTTTTGACGCGCGCCTTTGCGTCTTTGCGTTCTTTGCGCCTTTGCGTGGGAAATTTTATGAGAACAAGTTCGTTTAGTTCCGCCAATAACTCAGGAAGCCGGTACATAGAAACTTTGCCTCATCAGGCTTGATACCAGCCACTTCGACGAGGAGTCTTTCATCAATCTTTGAAATGGTTGGTTGACGAGTTCGCAAAGTCTTTATCACCGATTGATTCTTAGCCAGCAGATTCGAGACGGCTCTCATCACTGTATCAGCTTTAGGATTCACGCCTCGCTCAAACACCATCTCATGAACGCGAGTCACATATCTCTGGGCGAACCACTCCGCCAGTCCCTCTTCCAGTATCGTCGGAGCAAAACCAAATCCGACGGGGCTCAGCACATGAACCGCTTCATGAGCGAGTTCCAACGAAGCAACCCACGGCTTAGTTTTCGAATTGTGACTTAGATAAATTCTGGCCATTCGCAAGGGCGGAAAAATGTAAGTCCGCGAAGATGCACAGTCAGTGAGGCGAGGCACGGAGAGTTGATATGAGGCATCTCTAGGACCAAAGAGACGTTCAGCCTCTTCAAATATCCTCAACAACTCCTGCATCAGTGTTTGTTCGTAGGAACGATCTTTAGCGGTTAGCAAAAATTTTGTTTCCGCTTCAAGCGCTAACAGATTTTCCATTAAGGGCAGCGTTCGCATGGGCGTAAACTATATAACTAGCTGAGAGGTGTGGGAAAGCAGTGAAGACGTGAGTTTCACGTGTTGGTTTGCTCACGCCACTCGGCAAGTTGCACGCGCACTTGCTCGGCACGGGGATCTTCGATCTGCTCTCGAATTAAGATTGCCTGTTCGGCGTATAGAATGGCTTGAGCGCGCTCGCCGAGTTGGTCCAGCACCAGACTCATATTCCACAACGCAATGGCTTCGCCACGGCGGTCGCCAATCTCGCGAGAGACAGTTAGGTGTTGTTCAAAGAACTGGATTGCGCGACGGGTTTCGCCGAGGTGGGCGTAGGCAGCACCCAGATTGCCGAGCGCAGTGCCTTCGCCTCGACGGTCACCAATCTCGTGGCGATAGCGAGGCGTTGTTCATAGAACTGGATGGCGCGGCGGGTCTCGCCCAGGGCGAAGTAGGTACTGCCCAGGTTGCCGAGCGCATTACCTTCGCCTCGGCGATCGCCAATATCGCGAACAATTGCCGACTGTTGTTCAAAGAACTGGATGGCGCTTCGAATCTCGCCCAAGTTGGCGTAGGCGAGGCCCAAGTTGCCTAGATCATTGGCTTCGTCTCGGCGGTCGCCAATCTCGCGATGAATGAGCAATGCTTGTTCATAGAACTGGATGGCACGGCTAATCTCCCCCAAGTCGGCGAAGGCATTGCCTAGATTGCCTAGATCGTTGGCTTCGCCTCTACGATCGCCAATCTCGCGATCAATGAGCAATGCTTGTTCATAGAAATGGATAGCGCGACGTGGCTCGCCCAAGTGAACGTAGGCCGTGCCCAAGTTGCTCAGTGTCGAGCCTTCGCTCGCTCGATGTTGCAAACGTCGGGCGGCGGCCAGGCTGATTTCCAGCCAGCCAATCCGCTCACCTGAGTGCTGCCGCAGATCAAGTACATACGCACCGGCATCAAAGTAAGTGAGCCCTAACCTGGCCACATCTATATCTGTTGCATCAGCCTGTGCAGCCACCCAGGAATGCCCTGCTTGAATGTTGCCCCACTCAAGATCAAAGAGCGCCAGACCACGCAGCAGAGACTCGCCACCTTCCTCATATAGCTCGTTTGCGGCGGACAGTACGTCTCTGAAATGCGTCGCGAAACGTTTCTGACCAACCGCGCGCTCTTCAGTGCTCAACTTTGCGTCCGCGAACAGCCGCGCCAAGTCGTGCAGACGATAACGATCGCTTGTCTCATTCCACTCCACCAGGCTGGTGGCCATTAGTTCACCCAACGTGTTCAGCGCTTGGTCTACTTCAACTTCCCACATCGCGGCTGCCGCATCGTCCGCAAACGTGTCGGGGAAAACTGCCAACGAGCGCCAACGCTCACGCAGCGCTTCGCTCAACAACTCGTAACTCAAACTGAGCGAGGCATCGATCAATTGCAACCGTTGTTGCCGATCACCCAAACGGCGGACGTAATCCGCGGCCGATAGATTTCTGTACTTCACCATCGCCGTGGCGGCCAGTCGCAATGCCAGCGGCAGATGCCCGCACAGCGCGGCGATCCCGTCGGCCTGCGTTCCAATCCGTGGCGCAATGGTCAGCAACAGATCGCGCGCATCTTCATCGCTCAACGTGTCGAGGTTTTTCGCGGCCAGCCCAGGCACGGCGAAGTGTTGGCGCGAAGTAACCAGCAGCAGGCAACCAGCAGGTGGAATCAGCGGTTCAACTTGCGTGGCGTTGCTGGCGTTGTCCATCAGCAGCAGCGCGCGGTGGCCATCGAGCACGGAGAGATAGAGTCCATGCAACTCGCTTTCACTCTCAGGGAGTTTGGCAGCGGGATGGTAAGCGCGAACGACGTGGGCCAGCGCTTCAGCCACAGTGAGCGGTTGGGTGCTCGCACCTTTGAGATCGAGAAAGAACTGAGCGTCGGGATAGCGTAGCTTGAGCAGTTCGGCGAGCTTGAGAGCAAGCACGGTTTTGCCGATGCCGCCCATCCCCTGTAGACCGGAGATGGTAACGCCGCCTACTTCGATTGCAGCGAGCAATTCTTTCAGTTCATCTTCGCGACCGGTAAAGTCAGCGGGTGGTCGCGGAATCTCGTGAAGTTGTGTCAGCGTCGCAGCGTCAGAGCTTGAGGTTGGATGGATGTTGATAATCTTGTCGCGACCAACATTATCTCCATCGATCTTGTTGCCAACGAAATTCTGATCACCGGTTGCTATCGTGCTGCCGTTGATTTTGCCGCCAAACGCTACACTCCCTTTGGCGTTCGCATTGACCATACGACTTGTCGCAGCCGTTGCGGGCGTGTGTGAACCGGACGAGTGAGTTCTGCGACGGGCTTCAACGATCGCCGTTGCCACCGCGACCACCAGAGCAATAGCAAAGGTCACCCAGACCCAGCGACGATAGCCCTCGAGAATCGGTTGGAGATCGCTTGCAATCAGGTTACTCGCAACTGCGCCGACAAAAAGAATCGTCGCAACAATTCCTGCGATCAGCGATGCTCGATACGACAAACGCTTTTGCAAACCTGGAACCTCCAAGGACGCCAGAGATGTGGAATTGCCGTTGCTGGAAACGAGAGAAAGCAACCGTTAGTGAGCGTGTGAATGCTAATTGATTTCAAAAGAAACGCACAAGAGCAATAGGTGTGTGGGTGCGCCAGCCATGCGGCGACTGACCTTCATCAACGCAGGCTTAAAGGCTGCGCACCCATCCGCTACCGCGGACGGTACTGACCTCTTCCAAGGTTGGTGCCCAGATTTTGAGGCAAAGCAAAGGCTAAAGGGTAATACAGTTTTGGGATGCCAAATTGGCATTTCAAAAGCTGAACTGGTCACAGTTTGTGACCGGTCCAGGGGTTGATTTGCTCACGTCATTGACGTCACTGGAATTGCGAATTCCTTGAACGTGGGTGACAAATAAGGTAAAAGCTGTGTTTGACCGCTTAGCTAACTTCATGAGGATCTTTACCCACTCCGAGCCAGGCGGGCATGTGACCAATGAAGATGCGATCGGCGTTCTTCGCTTTGCTGACGATCCGGTCACTTTGATCTGCGCACTTTCAGACGGACAAGGCGGCCAGACCGGAGGGACGATTGCCGCTCAGACGGGAGTCGATTCATGCCTTGAGAAAGGGCAAAGCTACTCGATTAAAGAGTTGATCGATCCACACACGTGGGAAGCGATCGGCGAAACGGTTGACCGAAACGTCTCGCTCAAACCGGATGCCGGATGCGCCACATTCATCGGGCTGGTGTTGATTCCGTCATTCGTCACTGGCATCTCAAACGGCGATAGCGCCGTTGCTTTATTCTTGAACGATAAATTTGTATTACTCAACGAACATCAGCACAAAAATCCACCCGTCGGCAGGAGCTGCGCGGCTGACGCCGTTCTCAGCGCGGCTCAACCAGCCATGGAAATTGCTTTTAATGTCGGATGGAGTGTGGAAGTTTATTGGCTGGGAAAGCATCATCACACGATGTGGCGCAGATAGCGGACAGGAGTTGATATCAAGCCTTCGAGATGTTGCCGCTAAGAACACAGGTGGAACATTGCTTGATGATTTAGTTCTCATTGAGTCATGGGGTGATATGAGAAGAAAGAAGCCTCCAGATACTTTGCGCGTCTTAGATTGGTTCGGAGTTGTCACGGGGCTCAGCGTCGGTCTGATCATGATCTCCTACGAGCTAATAACAGGCCCTCCCGCGAAGCGCATAAAATTGATTCCCGGCATCTGCATTTGCATTTTCGGAATTGTCTTCCTTATCGCTCGACGTCCGTGGAAATGCGGGTGACGATAAGATGCAACGAATCTCATTCTATGAACTTTGCACTTTTGATTGAATCAGCGAAGTCATCTCACTTGTCAACGCTTCGCGATTCGTGAACCAATCCCAGACCATCCCGGTGGCCGGCGATTCGTTCGCGCCGGTGATTCTGCGCGTCAAGCGAAAACGATCGTTGGGGCACGGATGCGTGTCGTCTTCACTCGTCTCCCGATTCAGCGATTTCTCCATCTGCTCTTGCAAGTCGGAATTTTGCTCGAGGCGCAGCTCATAAAGGTTCTGCAATGCCCGCTGCACCGCGACTGAGTCTTCGATCTCCTTAACCGCGAGGTGATGAAACTCGACACTCTTGCGGACGACGTGCGTCAGCCCTTCTTCGAAAGCGAGTGGTCCATACTGGAGCGCAGCTACACGATCGGCAAGCACCTCCTGCAAACGTGTAGCGCCATGGCTAATGCGACGAAATATGAAGTGGTAGATGCGCAGGAACTGGAAGGCGATATTCCACCAGTTGGCCTGGCCCGTGGCGATTATTGCATGCGCAAACTTCATCATGTCATTGTTGACTCTGATCGCTACGTCACCACCGGCTGTGTCGCGATGCGTGAAGTGCCCGTATTCGTGGGCCAGTACGGCACGAAACCCGTTCTGCTTGAAATCGTTGAGTACGCCAATGCCAAGGAGCATGACTCGTTGCGCCTTATCCTGTGATCGCTCTCGCAACGTTCCTTTCTCGTAGACACACAATTCAGTCCCCGGAGTGATTCTGATTTCATCTACCGCTCGGGTGTTGAGATTAACCGCCACAGCACGAGACAAATCCCATAAGCCGGGTGCTTCTTCGTATTGCAAGTTTCTGCCTGGATCATCTCTTTCAATCTTAATGAACAGCGAACGAACTAACGAATAGATAGTGACCAATGCACCGATGATCAAAATGGCAATCAGCTTGATCGGAATTCGTCCCACCATCACGAACGCATAGGTGATCGAGGCGGCGACGATTATGACGAGGAAGATCACCACGGGCAGCGAGATGTAATAGTAAAATCCGGCGACATTTATAAGTTGTCGATAAAATTTTCTGAGAGTCAATTCTGATGCGGAAGCTGGACTGTTAGGATTGGCCGCTTCGAGAGAAGTGAGAGTCTTCCACGACATTAGTTTCCCGATCAGAAAGAGCGCTGTGAGACCAATCAACCAGGCTCCGATCAGGTATAGGGAATAGATCAGGTAATGCCACACGGTTGCTCGTGTTTTCACTCCCGAGTCAAGAAACTTTTGCGCAACTTCGGCGGGCAGTCCCATGCTCTGGGCCACCTTGATCTCCTCTTCAGCAGTTATCCATCTCTCATCGCTAGCTGCGAGAACGGCATTGTAGAAATGGGTCGCCATTAGCTCTGGGTGGTTGGCGACCAGTTGCCCGGTCGCTTGGCGAAAGTCGTCGAGCTTATCAAGCTCCATCGCGAGTTGTGCTTGCAACACCAGAGCGGAGAGGTCCTGGCGAGCGGAAACTCTGGCTTCTCTGATCAATGCGTAGGCTTCCTGCTTTTGCGTTCTTGTTCCTTCCTTACCGGCCGGAAAAGCCAGTGATTGAGCGAGACTGATGAGGTTTTCAGGAGAGCGTCTAATTGCTACGGCCTGTCGCAGCAAGCGAAATCCGTCGTCTGTCTTTCCAGTAGCAACCAGACTACCTCCGAGACGGCGAAGTGCGGCGTCAAATTTAGGTGCTTCTTTATGAACTTTCTGGAACAGGTCGATAGCCTTCTCGTAGTCTTGAGCGTCCATCGCCTCGGTAGCGGACTTAAAATCGGCAACGCGCTGCGGCGCCGTGGTTTCGAGTTCTGCCCAAATGTCTTTCTCTTTTTCCATATCTCGGCCTGGTTGTGCGAAGGTGATTGAGCTACAGAGAATCAAGAGAAGAAGCAGTGGGGGAGTTCGTTTCAACATGGGAGATGAAGTCCTTTCGAGCGAATGGTTCGCGTTGCCGGTGAATGTCAACGCGAGAACGGATACGGTTCACTTGTACCCGACCTCTCACGCGAATTCAAGAAATATCGTGAGAGGGTACTGGTTCAGTTGAAAATACGCCGAAGGCGTTCGCTAATTGCAGCTCAGGGTTCGAGGAACGAGAACCCTGGGGACGAAACAAAAATTATTTATTAACCCTGCAAGGGTTCGTCAACCGTGGAACCCTTTCAGGGTTAGAAGCTTTTTGATGTGCTGGTCCCAGGGTTCTCGTTCCTCGAACCTTGGGCTCAAATTAGCGAACGCCTTCGGCGTTATTCGTCATGATAAGATTTTGGATGATGTGTGCCGTCCTCATCAACAAAACTGTGTGGTCAATCAGGATTGCGAGGACGGAAACAAAAATTATTTATTAACCCTGCAAGGGTTCGCCAACCGTGGAACCCTTTCAGGGTTAGAAGCTTTTTTGATGTGCTGGTCCCAGGGTTCTCGTTCCTCGGACCCTGGGGACGAATTAGCGAACGCCTTCGGCGTTATTCGTCATGATAAGATTTTGGATGATGTGTGCCGTCCTCATCAACAAAACTGTGTGGTCAATCAGGATTGCGAGCCTGGTCCTTGTTTTTTCGTTCCTCGTAACGGGCCAGTCTTCAAAGCAGGCCGGTGATTCGGTACTTCTCAAAGACTTCCTGGTGGAAGGGAAGCGTCCTAACTTCATAGAAGGCGATGTCGAACATCTACGCGGTTCTTATAAAGCGCCGCTTACGTTGAATCGCACGTTTGAGAATGGAGACATAATCCTTACGGGCGATGGGCGAGCTGAGATCCTTTTGGTGCCCGGCTGTTATCTGAGGTTGGACCACAATACGCGCATTAGTCTGCTGGACCTTTCGCCAGACAATTTGAAGCTGAAACTGTGGAGTGGCTCGGCCATCCTCGAAGTTGCCGTCATCGACATGTTGCTCGCCAATGAATGGGAGGAACAAAGAAGGCAATTGAGTTATGAGCCGGTGTCTCTCCTGACACCGACTACGCCGTACCTCGTCGTGGGCGGTGGCAGCTACCGGCTCAACGTTGATGGAAAAGGAAACTCTGAGCTGAGTCTGCTGAAAGGAATTGCCTTTGTGAATGGTAGCCGCATCGACAGTGGGACTGCGTCTGCGGCTGGCGAAAAAGTAACGCTTACTTCAGTGGTTAAGCCTCCCGACGATTTCGATAGCTGGAGTCGTCAACGCGGCAAGGCGCTGGTAAAAGCAAACCATGCTCTGAAGAAATCACGCTGGCATAAAGAAGTGCGGTCTAACCGAGCCTACGTTTTGATCAAGGATCCCGAAGACGCGTCGCGAGCAAAAGAGAGGCTGACAGTTTCGGTAGAGACGGGAGTTGTAGATCTTGTAGAAGACGCGTTTGTATTAGGAGTCGAAACGCCGCACTGGCGGAAGCTCGAGACAAGTGAACGCTTGACTAACGGCGACCGAGTGAGAACCGCAGTTGAGAGCCGCGCGGAGATCCACGTCTATCCCACTGTCTTTCTCTTTCTGGATGGTGATACAGAGATCGTCTACAGGGAAGTTGAACGTCAAATCGCAGTTGAGATTATCAAGGGTTCGGCAATCGCGATCCTGGCGTCTACGGCTGAAGCAACAGAAGCGGCAGTGCTTACGCTCGTCGCGGATAATAGTGAGTACAAGATCTCTGAGAAAGGTAACTATCGCATCAATCTCAGAACGAGTGCGAAGCCGGAATTGATGGTCTACGTTGGACCAACGAGAGTCGCGAGCACTAAATTACTAAAATCCAGCAAGACTCAGCCGGAGACGATGCTTAAAAAGACAATTGGAGACAGTTTTGATGTATGGGCGTTGCGAAGGAGCAAGCTCCGCGAAGTGCGAGGGTTTCGCCGATATTTTGGACCGTTTGGCGGTATGTGGTGCTTAGTTGAATCGACACGGGAGTATACGTTTGTGCCAGCAATCGTGGAGTACAGCTCGCCATATGGTGGCACGTATTCGACAACTTACGGAGAACCCAGCGTGTACTTCCCGAAAAGAAGACCGACTCCCCCTGAAGATCCTTTACTACCGCCAGACAGGCCCATGCGCCCTTAGCTTATTTACTAATCGCGCTGTTTGTTGAAAGTGTAGTTCCGCCGCCTCAGCCTCATGCTTCCATCGACCCTCTGCGTCTATAACCTCGCGATGATTGCAAAGAGAAATTATCCGAGGGCGCCTATGGGAATTCTGTTAGTATCGAAGGAGAGACCTCTGGACCTGATATGAAATCTCGTTTGCGCATCGTGGTCGGAATCCTATCACTCGTACTGGCGTTAACGGGCTGTAGGAGCTTGTCGATATCTGTAAACGATACTAACCCTCCGGTATTCAGTTTTAGCGCCAGTCAGTTCGCTGAGTGTTGCACTCATCTCGCATTCCTTATGGTGTATGAGGTAGGTGATGCGGAAGATGTGAAGAAAGTTATCTGGGAAATCCGGCCGAAGTCCGGCACGGATAATTCTGCTAACGGTTTGCCGCAGATCACCTACGGTCAAGTGCCACAAGGTTTTGAACAAATCACCCCCCGTGTGGGAACGCCTCCCGCTTTGCAGGCAGGGAAAGTTTATGCAGCATCGGGTCCGCGTGTTGAAGTTCCAGACGCCTTTGTTATGTTTCGAATTGAAAATGGTAAGGCAATTCGAATTTCTGATGGGCCTTGCACAAAAAATCCTTGTTCCGGGATTTCTCTGTGCAACCTCTGTGTCCTCTGTGTCTCTGTGGTGTGATTTTACTCGGAATTCATCAACCACAGAGACACAGAGGACACAGAGGTTGCACAGAAAAGAGCGCGATCGAGACTTTTTGTGCAAAGCCTCTCTGATGAGTAATTAAACTTCGATGTGAGTGTGGAAGGACTTTGATGGGCAGAACGTCATTGATTTGTACTGTGATTGCGACCTGTGCTGTCGTCGTCACCGCAACTTGCCTGGCGGGCTCAAGCACATCGCCGGCGTTGAAGAAGAATCCGAACGTGACAGTCGTCTTTAAGTAACGCCTGGCTTGGTGATAGGACGTTAGATCTCAATAAAGTTTCGTGAGCTCCAGCTTTGGGACTCTCTCACTCGCGAGTTCGATGAGATACCCTCCCCGGATTGGCATCAAGACGTTTTGGCTGAAAGAAAGGCGCGGGCTCAGCGCGGAGATGCAAAATTTCTGACTTTGGACCAACTCAGATCACGCCTACGAAGCTCTGAACTATGACCGTAGTAATACTCGAGGACGCAGCAGAAGACCTCGAGTCGGGATCACAGTTTTATGAATCATGCGCAACAGGAGTTGGCGATTTCTTTCTCGACACAATCCTCTCCGATCTTGACTCGCTGATTCTTTTCGACCGACAAAAACAGTAGGCATCCAAAAAACAGGAATCCATTACTGCGATTCGTACAATTAAAAAAAAGAGCTTCACTTTAAGGCTAGCGTGTGTAGACTAGCGGACCAATTCACTAAGAGGATTTCTATGAAGCTCAAAAACTACTCGCTAGCAGTTGCCGCACTTCTATTCTTCATCAACGGTGCTTGCTTCGCCCAATCAGCGTCGCCACAGTTGCCCGATACACCGGCTGCAAACCAAGCTAAAGGATGGTTGGAAGTTTTCAACGCGGGAGATGTCGAGAAGCGCAGGGCCTTCCTCCAAAAGAATTATCCGAGTCGTTTGGAGCGCTTCGATCGCGAAACAGAAATGCGACGTGGGACCGGGGGTTTCGACGTCATGAAAATCGAGGAGTCGACACCAACCAAAATCGTCTTGCTGATCCAGGAACGCATCGGTGATCAAGTTGCTCGATTTACCGTTGAAGTCGAACCCGCTCCACCAAACGTTATCAAGCAATTCCAATTTCAAGTGATCCCCAGAGCGGGGGAGTTCGCAATTCCGCACCTGAGCGAGACTGAGTTGGTGACCTCGTTGCGAAAGCGAGTCGATGAACTATTGACCGCTGATCTTTTTTCAGGCGCAGTGCTCGTCGCAAAAGATGGCAAGACTGTTTTTGCACAAGCATATGGACTGGCAGATCGTGAGAAGAAAACGCCGAACACTTTGAAGACGCGCTTCCGGCTCGGATCGATGAACAAGATGTTTACCGCAGTCGCCACACTTCAACTTGTACAAGACGGAAAACTCGATCTGAAAGCACCCTTCGGCAATTACCTCACCGACTATCCTAATAAAGACATTGCCTCGAAAGTAACGATTGAACAGATGCTTTCGCACACCGGCGGCACGGGCGACATCTTTGGTCCAGAGTTCGATACACACCGACTGGAGCTAAAGACGCTACAGGACTATGTGAAGCTGTACGGCAATCGCGGACCGGAGTTTGAACCGGGCAGTCGCTGGCAGTACAGCAACTACGGTTTTCTTTTGTTGGGTGTGATAGTTGAGAAAGTTAGCGGTCAGAGCTATTACGACTATGTTCGAGATCACATTTTCAAGCCAGCCGGAATGATCGCTACTGCTTCGGAGCCGGAAGACCAGGTGGTTGCCGATCGCAGTGTTGGTTACATGCGATCGGATGGCCCAGGTTGGCAGCGCAACACTGACACACTTCCTTATCGCGGGACTTCTGCCGGTGGCGGTTATTCGACGGTTGAGGATCTATTGAAGTTTGCGACCGCACTCCAAACAAACAAACTACTCAAGCCGCAGTACACCGAGCTGCTGACGACGGGGAAAGTCGAGACACCGAACGGCGGTAAGTATGCTTATGGGTTTCAAGAGGCGACGGTTAACGGAACCCGATGCTTCGGCCATGGCGGTGGCGCACCCGGGATGAATGGCGAGTTGAAGATCTGCCCTGGGCCAGGTTATGTGGTTGCGGTGTTGTCGAACCTGGATCCGCCGGCGGCGACTCGAGTTGCAGACTTCATTACTAATCGACTGCCAGTCAAGTAGGCTTGGTGACGTCCGTCACTTACAAACTCAGCAATATTCCACCACTACCCTGAACCATCTTTTTGTGCGAAGTCGTTGAAGACGCACCGTTGGCCCATTACGAACGATAATTGAATCGTGAACTGACGTAGGATCTGTAGAGGTGGCCCTCCGTGGCCACCCGTTTGGGTTAACGAAAGG
>Ga0208338_1000020_pt1 | contig 73317 bp, 65 predicted proteins | sample ForSoiNitrogNN91_FD_187858 | JGI IMG/M metagenome (GOLD analysis project Ga0208338, IMG submission 187858) | Forest soil microbial communities from Browns Valley, California, USA, that are Nitrogen fertilized - NN91 (SPAdes) | ecosystem: Environmental > Terrestrial > Soil > Temperate forest ...
TTTTACGGCTTGTCAATGTCTTGCCGCTCAACAACTTAGCGGCGAATGGCCGGACTGTAGCAACTTGCTTAAGGCGTGTAAAGATATTTCTCCTCAACACTTTGTGCCTGTAAGTTGAACATTTACTTGATGTTAAGCAGCGCTTAAGCGAAAATGGCGAACAGGCGGCGAACACAAATCGGTTCACGCAAAGGCGCAAAGGGAAGACGCAAAGACGCAAAGGCGCGCCCGAAGCAATTTGACCCGCCTTTGCGTGAACTTCTTTTACGGAGTGTAAAACGTTGTTGACAGTTATGGCTTCTGGTCACTAGACTCGTAAACCGTGGGCGACAAAAGTTAGTAGCCCCTTGCCCTGCGGCCCTCAATTAAAAGGATCCCACGATTTTTAAGAGCACAGTTTAAGGGACGGTGTTGATGTCTGACTCTGCGGTCACAGGCCCGGACGCCCAAACCTCCGAGTCGAGTTCGTCGCAACTACCAATCAGTTCGATCGTAAGGGCGGTTTGCCAGGCTGCAAGTGGTGGTCCTGACGTGCTTTACGAAGTGATGATTAAGATGAGCCTGATGGTAGAGGCGACGGCGCCCACGTACGGCTTATCGATCTGGGCCACCAGCGATGCAGGTAAACCAACACTGCGCTGGGCCGAAGGACTCGAAGATCAGGAAATCGCGATTGGCGAACGTGCGGTTGCAGAGATCTTTGTGACCAAGGGCCGGCCTGAGCCCGCCGCGGAGGGCGATCATGCAATCTGTCTCTTGCTTGCGTTACCTGCGCCTGGCCGCGAAGGTGCTGCGTTGTATGGTCGTTGTGTGCGGCCGCTAACTGCGCAACAGGCAAATGAATTAAACGCGCTCAGCGATGTCGCGCACCTGGCCCACCAGTCAACAAAGGTGGTCCCAACCGGGACGAAACCGGTGAGCGCGTCTTCAACCAGTTCTCTGCCCGGAATGGTATTCAGCAGCCGGGCGATGGCGGACGTGGCGCGCAACGTCGAGCGAATCAAAGATTCGAATTCAACAATTCTCGTTACCGGTGAGTCAGGCACGGGCAAGGAACTGATCGCGCGCGCCATTCATCGACTCAGCCGTCGATCCGAAAGCGAGTTTATTCCTTTCAACTGTTCCGCAGTTCCGGCTGAGCTGATTGAGAGCATGTTGTTTGGTCATCGTCGCGGTACGTTTACAGGTGCGATGTCAGACCAGGCTGGATTGATCCGATCGGCGGAGAACGGAACGTTGTTCCTCGACGAGATTGGCGACCTGCCGCTTCCGCTCCAGCCGAAGCTGCTCAGGTTTCTGCAAGAGGGAGAGATTCACACGCTCGGTGAGCGGGCGCCGCGCAAAGTCAACGTGCGCGTTATTGCGGCGACGCATAAAGATCTGGAAAAGCTCGTGAGTGAAAATCTCTTTCGCGAGGATCTCTACTACCGCATCGCAACCCTGACGTTGAAAGTGCCGCCGCTGCGAGAGCGACCCGAAGATATCTCGGCGCTGATTTCACATTTCATTAGTCACTACGCGCGGAAGAATGAGCGACCGATTTCTGGAATCACTGCGCAGGCGATCCAGATTCTCGAGACTTATTCATGGCCCGGAAATATTCGTGAGCTCGGGGCGGAGATCGAGCGGCTTGTGTTGTATGCAGAGGACGATGGCTACATTCGACCGGAAAACATCAGCTCGCGAATTCATCCGCAGGGAACAGCGAGCGAGGCTCCCGCCGCAAACTTAGACGAATTGCTGGATAGCTATGAGCGGCGCGTGATCACCGAGATGCTGAAGAAACACGATTGCAACGTCGCAAAGGCGAGTGAAGCGCTCGGGTTGGGATCGCGGCAGACCTTATATAAGAAGCTCAAACGGCTCGCGATCGATATAGGAGACTTTTTACAGGAAGATACTGAGCCCGGTATGCAGTACCGGGCCTGAAGAAATATTTCACGCTAAGACGCAAAGGACGCAAAGACGCAGAGGCGGGTTCATTCCCCTTTGCGTCTTTACTTTTTGGGTGAGACATATCTGTCAACTGCCGCCGGATCCTTGTAGCCCGTGGGCGACATGGCCCATCACTAATAAAAACAGACCTTCCACGCGTAATCTCCCTCGTTTTCACTCGCAAGGTTGTCAACCGCAGGCTACAAACCACACTCACAAGTCCCCAAAAACCTCCATTGGACCACTGGCACACCGGTTGTAAACCTCATCCACGTCCGCGAAGCAATCGCATCGCATTACTGGTCGAGCTGACAATTAAAATGAAAGCTAAAATCACTACAAACCTGACATCAATCGTAATGCTCGCTGTTCTTACTCCGTTCCTGGCGCTGGCAATTCTAGTCAGCATCAAGACCGCGGGAATCAGAAACAACGACGTACTGCTTCTGCTGCTCACGTTGTCGAGTGCTGTTCTCAGTGGGATCAATGGCTTTGGACGACGCACGTCCACAGCGGTTCCATTTTCGACAGCAAAGACAGCTAGTGATACCCGCCTTCATTTGTCCGCTCGCTCGAGCAACAACGCCTAATCGAATCTAAAGGAGCAACAAAATGATTAAGAAATTTTTCGCAGATGAGACCGGTCTTGAACTTTCTGAATACGCAGTAGCCGCAGCGTTGATCGCGTTGGCATGCGTCGCCGCTTTCCAACTGCTGGGCACCAACATCGGTCTCAAGATCAACGATCTCGCCGGCAAGATTAAGTAGTTCTTAAGGAACTCGTTGACCCGGCAGCAGCGAGGATGTGCTGCCGGGATGAAGTGAAGGCGCAAGCCTTTCGGGATTCTGGAGGAGGATTGATCGAATGTTCAGGAAATTTTTGAAAGATGAAAGTGGTTTGGAACTCTCCGAATACGCAGTTGCCGCAGCGCTCATCGCGTTGGCATGCGTCGCCGCTTTTCAACTGCTGGGCACCAATATCGGTCTCAAGATCAACGAACTCGCCGGGAAGATTCAGTAGTCGTCCGACTGGAAGAGAAGGCTCAAGCCTTCAATCCTTTATGAAAGGAATCGATCATGTTCAAGAAATTTTTGAAAGACGAAACAGGGCTTGAGCTCTCCGAATATGCCGTTGCCGCAGCTCTCGTAGCAGTGGCGGCTGTGGCTGCGTTCCAGCTACTCGGAACCAACATCGGTTCTCGCATCAATGCCCTGGCTGGCACGATCAAATAAGTCAGCCAGTGAACTGCCATGCCGGGTGGCGCGCCTTGTGAAGTTTTGACTACACAGGTGCGCCGCCACTTTTCTGCAAATCCACCAAAGACGTAGCTGCGTGATCGAGATGCTGAGCCCTACCGCAATTATCGTTGAAGTTTTTCTCGTGCCGCTCGCCGTGCTGATCATTTATCACGACGTGCGGTATCGCCGCATTCCTAATGCATTCGTACTCGGCACTCTCATCGGCGGACTCACTCTGAACTTAATAGTTGGCGGTTTACAGGGTGGTCTAAACAGCATCGGCGGGTGCGTGCTGGCCTTTATCTTGATGTTCATGTTGCACGTTTTCGGAGCGATGGGCGCAGGTGACGTAAAACTTTTCGCCGCGATCGGTTCAGTGCTCGGCGCTCAACTCGTGCTTCCGACTTTCGTAGTGGTCGTTCTAACCGGCGGTGTGCTGGCCCTGGTTTCTGTTCTGCGTTCGGGAGTTTTCGCAAGCACGATGCATCGTGTGCTGCAAATTTTCGTCGGCTTATTACCAGGTTGGCAGATGCCGAAATTCAGCGTCCCTGCTGATCGTCGCCTCACCATTCCGTACGGAGTGGCTATCACCATTGGCGCCATTATCGCAACTGCGATCTTTCACGCTTAACAGCGGCAATCAACCAGGCCCTGACCTGGCGAGAACGGAGAGTTGATTCCCATGCGAAACAAACGTTTCTTTCTAGTTTTGGTAGGGGCGCTGATTTTTGGAGTGCTCGCTGCCGTATCAGTCAGCAGATATTTATCCAGCGCACAGGCCTACACCAAGAACCTGAACAAGATCGCGGTGGCCAAAGTTCCGATCCCAATCGGGAGCAAGATCATTCCCGAGCAGATCATGGTGGTCCAGTTTCCAAAGGAATCAACTCCCGACGGAACTTTCGAATCTCCTGAAAAACTGGCCGGCCGCGTTGCTGTGATGAACATCGCCGCTCGCGAGCCGATCACTGAATCGAGATTGGCCCCCGAAGGTACCGCCGCCGGTCTCTCCGCGATCATTCCTGAAGGTTATCGCGCAATGACGGTGAAGGTCGACGACGCTGCGGGAATCTCCGGTTTCATCACGCCGGGCGCTCTCGTTGATGTAGTTGTCGTGATCGATCCGCGCGAAGGTTCCGGTATGCAGGACCCGATCTCCAAGATCGTTCTGCAGAACATCAAGGTTCTCGCCAACGGTCAGAACATCGACAAGCCGAAAGATGAGCGCGAAGCGAACAGCGTGAAGGCTGTGACGCTTCAGGTCACGCCGGAGCAGGCAGAGAAACTGGCCCTCGCCTCGAGCGAAGGCAAACTCCAGCTCGTGATGCGCAGCCAGATCGATCAGGGTGACGAACAGACACCTGGAGTCAACAAGCGCGGTTTGTTGAGTGGCGAAAAAGCGACGCAGGCTCCCGAGCCGGGTTCACTGAAGAGTGAGCAGCCGAAGAGCGACGCGAAGCCGGTTCGCAGAGTATCCGCAGCGCCGAAACCAGTTCAAACAGCAGCCCCAGCTCCTCAACCAACTCCACGTACCCAGGTGGAAATGATCGAAGGCGCGAAGAAGCGCAACGTCGAGTTTCCATAACCAGACTAGTTGATCGCGTCGACGATCTCTCGAAACAAAGGAGCATAAAGATCATGCAGAGCCGTTCCCCAATTTCACGCCGAGTGAGTTTATTGCTGGCGTCACTGATTACCATTTTTGCCACTTCCATCGCGCACGCCCAGGAAACCTCATACAAGGCGTCTTTTAGTCAGAACAAAGAAGCGATCGCCGTCAATGTTCTGGTGGGACAGTCGCGCGTGATCAACTTCGATCGCCCGGTCGGACGCTTTTCAGTCTCGAACCCTGAGATTGCTGAAGCCGTGCTCGTCACACCGGACCAGGTGCTCGTCAACGGAAAAGCTTTCGGTCAGGTCAACTTCATCGCATGGGAGCAGACCGGCGGTCAGTTTTTAGTGTTTGACGTTTACGTGCGTGCCAATCTCTCGCTGATCGACTCGCAAATCCGCGCCCTCTTTCCGAAAGACGACGTTCGTCTCAGCCAGGCCAACGGATCGGTTGTGATCTCCGGCAGCGTGAAGGATGGCAATACTTCGACGCAGGTGCAGAGCGTAGTTGAAGCCGCCGGCTTCAAGACTGTGAACATGCTGACGTCGCCAGTTACGAGCGCGACGCAGGTGCAACTCGAAGTCCGCGTCGCTGAAGTCAATCGCAACAAGCTGCGTGACTACGGCACCTCGTTCCTGACAAACGGAGCGACCGGTGGTTATGCCAACAGCGGCGGTGGTCCAAGCCAGATTAGCGACAGCGTGATCGGCACTGCCAGCGCAATCATGCAACCGGCCCTTAACCTCCTGCTTTTCAATCGTTCACTGAACACCGCGGCCATGCTCAAGGTCCTGCGCACTGAAGGCGCGTTCCGCGAGCTCGCCGAGCCAAACCTGATTGCCATGAACAACCAGCAGGCGAGCTTCCTCGCCGGCGGTGAGTTTCCGGTACCGGTGCTGCAAACCGGAAACGGCAGCAACGGCATCACCATCGTTTGGAAAGAGTATGGCATTCGCCTGAACTTCAAACCGGTGATCATTGACGAAGATCACATTCGTCTCGAGCTTGAACCGGAAGTTTCCACAATCGATTTCAACAACGGCGTTCGCTTCAACGGTTTCGTCGTTCCCGCACTGCGCACTCGCCGCGCCAAGACTGGCGTTGAGCTGCGCGATGGCCAGTCGTTCGCATTGGCCGGTCTGCTCGATAACAACGAGACCAAGACATTGTCGAGAATTCCAATCGTCAGTGACATTCCCGTGATCGGCAATCTGTTCAAGTCGAAGTCATTCGAGAAGAAGGAAACCGAGCTGATGTTCTTCGTGACGGCTCACTTGGTGAAGCCGGTCACTCCGGACGACCTGCCGAACATGCGCGGAATCGATGGTCTGAAGGGCAACTCGCCGCTGGGTCTCGAGCCGAAGGGTGAAGGCGTCCAGGGTCAGAGTGGTTACAAGATCTCGGGTCAGACCGAAGAGACCGAACCCACTCCAGCAGCCGCGCCGGCGAAGGTCGAAGAGCCAAAGACCAAGAAAGCCGAAACGCAATCCAGCAGCACGAGTGGCTCAGTGAGCAGCGTGCGCACCAACAATACTGCCCTGCCAGTCGCCAAAGCAGTGAAGGTCGACTACAACCCGAACACGGTTAGACCGTGGTAACTGGCAACCCTCTTTTTCTCAAACGTCTTCGTTCGCAGTAGAGGGAGAAACATGAAAAGCAAAGCGGTAACGAGAAAACGAGAAAGAGGTTCAATCCTGGCGACGTCAGCAATCGGCATGGTGTCGATACTGTTGGCAGTCGGGCTGGGAGTAGATATCAGCAGGTTCTATCTCGCAAAGACGGAACTGCAGAATGCAGCGGATGCCGCGGCTCTCGCCGCGGTATCCGCTCTTAACACTTCGCCGCTCGGGATCACGAAAGCAGCCGATCGCGCAGTGGCGGCAATGAACAAATACGACTTCAACAAGACGGGCGTTACTTTCCCCCGCTCCAACGTTTTGTTTGCTGTCAACCTTGATGGTCCATACATGGGTGAAGGGTCAGCGCAGGGACAGGCTGCGAACATTCGCTTCGTCCAGGTGACAACTCCTAGTTCAAATGTCGGAGTTTCATTTGCGGCGCCCATACTCGGCAACACCAAAGCATTGACAGCGACAGCAACCGCAGGTTTTTCAGTACCGCTGAATATGTTTTGCAACTTCCTGCCGGTCTCGGTGATCGATTACGGCACTCCGATCGCACCTGGCAATACATACACCTTCCGCGCCGGCTCCGGCAGCATGGTTTCACCGGGCAATTACCAGATTCTCGCAGTTGCGGGTTCGGGTGGTCAGGACGTTCGCGTTGGTCTTGCGGCTGGAGTCGACAAGTGTGCGGCGCCAGGCGAGGTCTACCAGGTTGACACCAAAACCGGTGTCACGGCTGGTGCAGTCCGGCAGGGATTGAACACGCGCTTCGACGATTATCAAACATCGCAAGTGAATCCGATTGATATGCCTCCGGATACGAATATCAAAGAGAGCATTACTTACGACCAGTACAAGTCCGGCAGTCCGTTGCAGGCGCCAAAGAACGTGGGCATCGATGGCCGCCGGATCGTTGTGATTCCGATCGTCAAGGCAGACCAGTACGACCAGGGTCGCAACACAGTCCAGTTCGATCGCTTCGGAACGTTCTTCCTGCAGACCAAAGTCGGCAGCGGCAATGGTGGCGATCTGGTCGCTGAATACATTGACGACATCGTGCTGGGCCAGGGCGGTTTCAATCCAAACGGAGCGCCCGTAAACGGCTTAATGGCGGTTCCAGTTCTCTACAAATAAAGGAGGCCGTCAATGCACCATCGCATACGAAAAATTCGAAACACGCGTCGCTCGCGCAGATTGCTTTGGCTGGGTCGCTTTCGCAGTGACGAACGCGGCGTGCAGCTTGTCGAGGTCGCGCTAGTTATCCCCGTCATGCTGCTGTTGTTTGGCGCGGTCGCTGAGTTTGGTCGTTACTTTTATGAGTACACGACGGCGGCGAAAGCAGCGCGTGTGGGTGTGCGTTTTCTGGCCTCGAAATCGGCGACCAGCTCTACGAATTACGAATTACAGGCCAAGAACCTTGTCGTCTATGGAAACATTGCCGGCACTGGTTCACCCGTGTTGCCTGGTATGACGATCGCCAACGTGGATGTTCAGTACACCGGCGCCACGAGTGTGCCTGAAACCATCACGGTAAACATCGTCGGTTACCAGCACCAGTCGATCGTCAATCTCGGCGCGCTGCTGAAAAACAACGCGCTATCGACCAACGTCGACGTCAAGCCAAGCGTAACGATGCGTTACCTGTTAACGCAGCCTTCAATCTGAGAGGCAAAGAACAATGCTACGCAGAAAGAACAACGAAAGAGGCTCAACCCTGGTTGAGTTCGCAATTGGAGTCACGGTGTTTGTGACGGTGATGTTTGCGGTGTTGGAATTCGGACGAGCGTTGTGGGTTCACAACGCGTTGTCTGACGCCGCCAGACGAGGTGCGCGTTATGCAGTCCTGAATAATGCGGGCAGCGCCGATCAGGTCAGGAACATTGTGGTTTACGGTAATTCGGCGGGAAGTGGTCAGCCCATGCTGAACAACCTGACCACCGCGAATGTGAACGTCGTCTACAACAATTTTGGTCTCAACGATGGGACCGTTTCAGTGAGCATAACTGGTTATCAATTCCAGTTTGTGATTCCCATCGTTGGCACAACCATCACGATGCCGAGCTACACCACGACGCTCGGCGCCGAGAGTGCCGGCTTCATACCGGCCAACGTCTGACAGATTCTCTGTGCTACCTCTGTGTTCTCTGTGTCTCTGTGGTAGCCGATCTCAATGAGTTAGTTCACCACAGAGACACAGAGAACACAGAGGGAGCACAGAGAGATGCCAGTCTCAGCTTTCGAATCCACTGCCGGACGGCCCCAGTATTTCGCCAGCCGTTCGAACACCTACCGTAACCCCCAGGCACTCTGTCACCAGTTCATTTCATGACAGCCGCCGGTAGTGGGATTCGAATTAACGAACACGAGGAACAGATGAGCGAACCAATTTCAGTAGTAGTCCTCAGTACCGGACTCGATAACTTCAAAGACATCCGCAAAGCCCTGACTGCTGAGCCCCGCGTCAAACTGCTCGCCGGCGGTAACGATACCGAACAGCTTTACGAAGAGATCGTCCGCCTCAAGCCCGCGGCCGCGATCATCGCGCTGCACGGCGCCAATGCCGATCAGGCAGTTAAATTTATCGAAAAGCTTAACTCCGAATGTCCGGAAACCGCCCTCATTTCAGCCGCGCAGGACGCATCTCCCGATCTGATCCTGCGCAGCTTGCGCGCCGGTGCGCGTGAGTTTCTGCGCATTCCGATCAGCACAGACGAGTTGCGCACAGTGCTCGATCGCATTTCTGAGTTTTGCACGACAAAGGTTGAAACACCGAAGAAAAAAGGTCGGATGGTCGCTGTGTTTTCGAGCAAAGGCGGCTGCGGCACTTCTTTCATTGCCACCAATCTTGCAGCAGCCACGAATTCGAAAACGATCCTTGTCGATCTCAATCTGCAGGCCGGCGATCTGCCACTGTTTTTAGGACTCGAAGCGAAGTATTCGATCGCTGACATGGTCGAGAAACGCCAGCGTCTCGATGAATCGCTCATCACCAGTCTCGTCACGCCACACTCGCAGCACTTGTCGCTTTTGGCTGCGCCACACGAAGCCGATTCCGCTGACGAGATCGAGCCGCAGCACATCTTCGAAGTGCTGGAGAAACTGCGCGAGCATTACGACTACGTCGTACTCGATCCGCAGCACACGTTCGACTCGATCACGCTCGCCGCACTGGACCAGTCAGACGAGATCGTTTTGATCCTGACACTCGATATTCCCGCGATCCGGAGCACGCAAAGAGCGCTCGAGATCTTCGATCGCCTGGGTTACCCGCGTAAGAAAGTGCGCATCGTCGTGAATCGCTGGAGCAAGCAGATCGATCTCGATCTCAGGCAAGTCGAGAAGTTTCTCGGCGAGCCGGTGATTGGCTTTGTGCCCAGCGACTACCAGATAGCCGTCGGATCGATCAATCTGGGCACGCCGCTCATACAAGCAGAGCCGACTTCAAAGATCGCGCTCGAGATTCGCCGTGTCGCGCAGCAGATATCGCTTGGTCTCGCGCCGATCGACGAGCACAAGAAACGCCGTCCGTTCTGGGCTGGTCTACTCAAGAAGCAGGCAGCCCAACCGAATTTAAAACTGCAAACCTCGATGGAAAAGGTCTAACAGCGGCAGCCCCGCAGATGAACAAACATCATGGCACTTCGTGAAAGACTAATCGGAAACAATAACGGCGGTACCGGGCCAGTTGCCGACGCAACTGGACAACATTCATTTCAGGAAATGAAGTCGCGTCTCCACCGGACGTTAATCAACCGGATGGATCTGACCAAGCTACAGACGCTGACTCCGGAACAGGTCCATGCGGAAGTTTCGCGTCTTGCCGAAGCCGTTCTGGCCCAGGAAGCGATGCCACTGTCTGTGGCAGAGCGTGATCGACTCGTCAGCGACGTTCAGCACGAGCTCTTCGGACTTGGACCACTTGAGCCGCTGCTGAAAGACCCGACAATCTCCGACATACTCGTCAACAAACACGACACGATCTATATCGAGCGACGCGGAAAAATCGAACGCACGAACGTAACTTTCAAAGACGACGAGCACCTCATGCGCGTGATCGAGCGCATTGTTTCGTCAGTCGGTCGCCGTATAGACGAGTCGTCGCCGATGGTCGACGCACGACTTCAGGATGGCTCACGTGTCAACGCCATCATTCCGCCGCTTGCGATTGATGGACCAGTAGTTTCAATCCGCCGCTTTGGCGCCGATCCGCTGAAGATGGCGATGTTGATTGAAAATAATGCGCTGACCAAAGACATCGCCGACATGCTGCAGATGGTCGTTCACGCGCGCCTGAACATTTTGATTTCGGGGGGCACCGGCGCCGGTAAGACGACCTTGCTCAACGCGCTGTCGGCATTCATTCCTGAGAACGAACGCATCGTTACGATCGAAGACTCGGCGGAACTTCAGCTCCAGCAGCCGCACACCGTCAGACTAGAAACTAGACCACCGAACATCGAAGGGCGCGGCGAAGTTACACAGCGAGATCTCGTGCGTAACGCGCTTCGTATGCGTCCCGATCGCATCGTGATCGGTGAGGTGCGCGGCGGTGAAGCGATCGACATGCTTCAGGCAATGAACACCGGCCACGACGGCAGTTTGACTACGATTCACGCCAACACACCGCGCGATGCGCTGTCACGACTCGAGACGATGATCCAGATGACTGGTATGCGTCTATCCGATCGTGCGATGCGACAGCAAGTGGCATCCGCGATCAACCTCGTGCTTCAAGTAGCGCGCATGTCTGATGGTTCCCGCCGCGTCACATCGATTTCCGAAATCACCGGCATGGAAGGCGAGACGATTACCATGCAGGAGATTTTCCAATACGAGAGAACCGGCGTCGATAAAGAGGGCACAGTGCTCGGACGCTTCCGCCCGACCGGTATTCGCCCGCGGTTCGCCGAACGGTTGAAAGCCAGCGGCCTGCAGTTGCCGCGCGTCTTCTTCGAGGAGATGTAAATCGATGATATCGTTTCTCGTATTCGTGTTTGCGTTGTTCCTGGTGCTGGGCGCCTACCTGCTTGCTACGCACGGCACCGACAAGAAGCGTGCGCGTTTGCAGAAGAGACTTTCCGAGGCGCTGCTTCATTCGGCGAACGTGGAAGACGTCGACGTAGTGCTCGCTCGCAACGAGCTGATGAGCGAGATCCCATGGGTCAACCGCACGCTGATCAATCTTCAGGCGGCGTTGCAGTTGAAACGGATGTTGGACCAGGCGGACCTCGCCATTACGCCTTCGCGCCTGCTCATGTTTTCGTTTATGTCGGGAATGCTGGGCGCGCTCGCCGCGTCAGTGCTTACAGTATTCATTCCGCTGATGATCCTCGCGGGGCTCGTCACTGCTTCATTGCCGATCCTGCACGTTTGGTACAAACGAAAGAAACGTTTCGACGCGTTTCTTTACCATCTTCCCGATGCACTCGATCTGATCAGTCGAGCACTGAGTGCGGGTCACGCGTTTTCTGAAGCGCTGCACATGGTATCGATGGAAATGCCGGAGCCGATCGCAACCGAGTTTCGCAAAGCTTATGAAGAACAGAACCTCGGACTTTCAGTAAAACTCGCGCTCGAAAATCTGACGCAGAGAATTCCATTACTCGATCTAAAGATGTGCGTGACGGCGATCATGATTCAACGTGAGACGGGCGGTAACCTCGCTGAGATTCTCGAGAAAGTTGCCTACACGATTCGTGAGCGCTTCCGCATCATGGGCGATTTGAAAACGTTGACGACGAGCTCGCGCATGTCTGCATGGCTGCTCTGCGGGTTGCCGATATTTGTGGCACTCGCAGTCACGGTGATGAATCCGGATTACATGAGTGTGCTCTGGAAAGATCCGCGCGGTCATTACCTGATCGCCGCCGCGTTGACGATGCAAATCACGGGCATGCTCATTGTAAGAAAGATCTTGAAGATCAAAATTTAGTCACGGATCACGCTGATGCTAATCATAATCGCCATCTCTACTTTCGTTTGCATCTCGCTCGGACTGCTCGGTGTTTACTGGCTGCTCTACAAACCGCAGAGCGCTGCTACTGAAAGATTGCGCCGGCTCGGCGGATCAGAGGGCCTCGCGACTGCAGGCACGCAAGGGGCGACTGTCATTGCCGATGACAATCCAGGCGCCGAGCTTGCACAGCGCCTGGCAAGCCCGCTGAACAAAATACTGCCGGCTTCCGCATCGGAAGCGCGAAGAACGCAAAAGCTGTTGATGCAGGCCGGCTATCGCTCGAATGAAGCACCGATAATTTATCGCGGTATTCATGTGGCTTCGATGGCCGCGTTTCCGCTTATCACCGCAGCTGTTACTACTTATTTCGGACAGGCTTTTTCGAGAGTCATCATCGGAGTGATGATCGCATTCGTGATGGGATTCTTCCTGCCTCCGTTTTTTCTGAAGAGAACCATTTCGAAGCGTCAAAGAGAGCTGCGTTGGGGCCTCGCTGACGCGCTCGACCTGATGGTCGTGTCTGTCGAAGCAGGTTTAGGTCTGAATGCCGCGATGATGAAAGTCTCCAGCGAGCTGAAGGATGTTCACATGGCGGTCGCTTCTGAATTCGAGCTCGCTAACCTCGAGATCCGCGTGGGCCGCGATCGTGATGAAGCGCTGCGCAATCTCGCAGAGCGAACTGGTGTAGACGATCTTCGCAGTCTCGTCGCGATGCTGATCCAGACAGATAAGTTTGGTACTTCGATCGCGAAAGGCTTACGCGTGTTTTCTGACTCACTGCGCACGAAGCGACGCCAGCGCGCCGAACAGGAAGCGCAAAAAGCTGCGGTGAAGCTGTTGTTCCCGCTCGCGTGTTTTCTGTTCCCCACACTTTTTATCGCAATCCTTGGCCCCGCTGCCCTGAATCTCATGGACGTTCTCGGTAACATGTAAAGGAGTGGACCAATGAACAAACGTAGAATTCTTGCAATTCTAATCGCTTTTGTTTTGACCGTCGCGGCGACTGCGATGTGGAGTGCTTCCACGATCCAGCGCGAAGGTGACCCCGACGCAATCGTGCTTGAGGATTCAGGTGCAGAGGCCGGGAACGCCGAACAGCCAAAGAAAAAGGGCAACAAAGTCGTTAAGGTGCTGGCCGCGCCGTTCAAGATGTTTGGAAGACTGTTTGGCGGTGACGATACCAACAAAGTTCATCGCATGACGGAGAAAGATGCCGAGCGATTCGAGACTTCCGGCGTCACTCGCATCGAAGACGCGAACAACAAGCCGGTTAAGCGCGACGCTACCCTGTCGTCGGCGAAAGAGCATTTGGACGCCGGTCGCGAGTATCTGCTCGAAGGTAATTACAACGAAGCGATTTCCGAGCTCTCGACCGCTACTTCGCTCGATCCGAAGCTGACGGAAGCGCACAACCTTTTAGGTGTGGCGTACGACAAGAAGGGCTTCAACGATCGTGCGCGCGAATCGTTCGAACGAGCTGTGAAGATGGATGAGGATGCTGACACGCTCAACAACCTCGGCTTCTCGCTTTACCAGAACGGCAACTATCGAGCTGCTGTCGATCGTTTGAAACGTGCTGCGAAGCTTGCGCCGCAGGATGAGCGCATTCTCAACAACCTTGGTTTGGCTTACTGTCGACTCGGCAAAATTGATGAAGCTTACAAAGCTTTCTCACGCGCCACGGGACCATTAACCGGCAATCTCAACACTGCGAAGATGCTGGAGCGGTTTGGTCGTGAAGACGACGCGATCCGTTACTACGAAGCGGCACGTGCGATCGACCCGAACAACTCGCTCGCGCTACGACGGCTTGCGGATCTCTACCAGCGCGTGGGCCGAGCCACGGACTCTGAAAATGTTCGCGCCGCGTTGGCACTCGCGCAAAATAACGCTGCCGCCAACACCGGAAAATAAAGGAAGCTCACATGTCGCACACCGCCATCCTGACGCGCGCCGAAATCGAGAGCATGGGACCACCGATCCCTGAGGAAATCGCCGACACCGGGATCTCCGAGCAGTTCCTCTGCGATCTCGCGTTGAAGCACGTCGCCATGCTGCCTGAGCCGACGACCACCGCGGTCGCCGATCGCATCAATCTTCCACGCACGCTGACCGAGGATTTGCTGCAACAGCTCTATCGCGAGAAGCTGATCGAAGTGAAGATGCAGTCGGCGATCGGTTCCACGCGCTACGCGATGTTGGACCACGGCTGGGATCGTCTCACGCGGTTGTTGTCGATCAGTGGTTATGTCGGTCCGGCGCCAGTTTCATTGCGCGATTACACGCACATGATGAAGTTGCAATCGATCCCGTCAAACACGGCGTCGCTTGAAACCGTCAAGCAGGCATTTCACGATCTCATTCTGCCTGACTCGCTGTTGCAGACGCTCGGTTGCGTCATCAACTCGCGTCGTTCCTTGTTTCTAACCGGTTTGCCGGGCACCGGAAAGACCGCTGTCGCCGAGCGCATCAACAACGCGCTCGACGGCGGCATCTGGATTCCTTACGCAGTAGAGATTGACGGCCAGATCATTCGTATTTTCGACTCGCATTGTCACGAGCCACTTTCCAGCGATGAGACGCCGATAGATTTCGATCGTCGTTGGGTATTGATTCACCGGCCGCTCGTGGTTGTTGGCGGTGAGTTGACACTCGAAAACGCTGACCTGACATGGAGCGAGGCGGCGAAGTTTTACGAAGCGCCGTTTCAGATGAAATCAAATGGCGGCACCCTTGTGATCGACGACTTCGGACGTCAGCGTGTTGCGCCGCAGGATCTTTTGAACCGCTGGATCGTGCCGCTCGAGCGTCGCGTTGACTATCTCGCGCTGCACACCGGGAAGAAGATTGAAGTTCCGTTTGAGCAGCTCGTCGTGTTTTCAACCAACCTCGAGGAAAAAGACCTGGCGGACCAGGCGTTTCTGCGACGCATGGGCTACCGCGCGCGCGTCGAGCCGCCCACACCCGCGGCGTACACGTCGATCTTCAATTACCAGGCGAGCAAGCGTGGGATCACAGTAGATAAACCGGTGTTGGACCACATCCTGGCAAAGTATCGCACGGAGCGCCGGCAGATGAAGGGCTGCGAGCCGCGCGACATTCTTGACCGCGCCACAGACATCTGTAAGTTTGAAAATCACAGCTTGAAGTTGACGCCGCAAATCGTCGACATCGCCTGGTGCAATTACTTCGGAACATCACACTCGTTCGTGCAGCAGGAGAAGGCGGCAGCGAACAATCGAGCACAGGCCGATCCGTTGGAACTGTAAACATGAAGACCGATCCGCGAAAATCCGCGTTACTAGTCTGTCTGATCGTGTTTCTGTGTTTTGGTCACGCACGATCGCAGACCGAAGAGATCAGACTGAAACTTGCTGACGGTTCTTATATGACCGTCGACGACGCATGGGAATCGCCGCAGGGCGTTTGGTATCGGCGTGGCGGTCTGAGCCACCTCCTGCCAAAAGAGAAAGTCAAAAAGATCGAGCGCAGCACACCCGAGCCTGCACCTGCACTATCAGCGCCGACGAACAACAACAAAGATGACGATGATCATTTTGAAGTCCCGGAAATGGCCGTTGCGCGAACGCCGTCGAACAACGGCACCTACGACCAGCCTGCATGGATCTATTTGAAAGGCGGCGCGCGTGTCGAGGCTGACAGTGCGTCGCAATCTCCAGCAGGTGTTTGGTACAAGCGCGGGGCAATGTCGATCTTCATCGACGCTGCGCGTGTCGATCGAATCGAAACCGAAGATCCGGCAACAGTCGCCCAGTCAGGAACGTCAGGGAAGAAAGCCACCGGCTGGAGCACCGGGCGGGCCGGACTCGACTCGCTTATCCGTCAGAATGGTTACAAGTACAACGTCGATCCGTATCTGATCTTTTTAGTGATGGAGCAGGAGTCGCACTTCAACACGCACGCAGTATCGCCGAAAGGTGCGCGTGGGTTGATGCAGTTGATGCCGGGCACGGGGGCGCGCTTCGGTGTGCGACGGCCGCACGATCCCGCACAGAATATTTCCGGCGGCACGCGCTATCTGCGAGAGCTGTTGAATCGCTTCAATAACCGGGTCGATCTCGTGCTTGCGAGTTACAACGCCGGCGAAGGTGCGGTGGCGAAGTTTGGAAACAAGGTGCCGCCGTATCAGGAGACTCGCAACTACGTAAAGAAGATCAGCAAACGTTACAAACGGACCATCGCCCGTACTAAGAAACCTGTTTAGGTTATGAGTAAATTAATATTAGCAGCGAGTTTATGCATTTCGATTTTTGCGACCGGCGCGTTGGGCCAACAACAGTCTGATGGTCCACTCACGAATGCATCGATCGTCCGGCTCGTCAAAGCAGGGTTTAAAGAGAAAACGATCATTACGATCATCGGGAACCGCCCAGGCGATTTTAAGCTCGACACGGAACACTTGATCGAGTTGAAGCGGAGCGGCGTCAACGAGAACATCATTCTCGCGATGCTGTCGTCACAGATGGGCATTGTTCTGGTTGAAGATGAGTGGTCGGGTGAGTCGTTATTTAATGACTCGAAGAAAGGCGACTCGAAAGCGCAGGGCGGAGAAGGCATCTTCGGTTCGGGATCGAGCTCGCAGTCGTCGGGTCGTTCCAACGGCGCGCCTGTTGGTAATCAGAACGATGGTAACGTGAGCGGGTCCGCGACCGTGCGCATCATCAAACCGCCGGCTGAAGGCGGTGAAAGCGCGTCGCCCAAACTCGAGAAAACGCCGACGCTGACGAATGAGGGCGTCATCAAATTGGTCGAAGCGGGATTTTCGGAAGGAACAATCATCAAGCGCATCGAAGACTCACCCGTCGAATTCGACCTCTCACCCGTGAAACTGGATGAGCTATTTAAACGAAGAGTCACGGATGCGATCATCGCTGCGATGAGAGCGGCGATGGGCGGAAAGTAACGAGAGAGGTTTTCACGCAAAGACGCAAAGAACGCAAAGGCGCAAAGGGGAACTCGAAACCCTTTTGCGCCTTTGCGTTCTTTGCGTCTTTGCGTGAAACTCTTCTGGCCAAAATGTTACAACCCGGCCGATTTTAAGGGCCGTGTAGCGTGAAGACACAGGCGCTTGTCCTAGCGACGAATTACCCAATCATGTTAACTTGAAGAATAGTTAGACTTAGATGGAGCATCCCGTCTCGGCACGCTCATTGCTCAGAGCCTTCGGGCCTTGGTCTGTCATAACCTTCCAGGGTAAGCCATTAAATTTGAAACGGACGGAGAGACGATGCGACCTATCAAGCATGCGGAGAAGGGATTGACCTTAATAGCAGGAGGCCTTTTCAACGCAATTCAGTCGGTAAATAAATACAAGCCCAATCCTTCTTTTACTCCCAAATGGTCAGAGAAGCCCCTTTTGAAATCCTGGCAGAAGAGCAAGCCAACGCTTGGCTGGCCACGTACTACTGATTCCCTCTGTCCCAACTGCGTCATTGAGGCGCGCGAAGCGATCATCAGCGGCAAGAAAGACGTCAGTGTTCTTATCAACGAGAAAGTCGGCGAGATCAAAGCACAGATCATCGAGCGCGACGGCGAAATCTGGATGATCAAAGATTGTCCGACTCACGGCCACTTCGAAGACATGATGGCCATCGATTCGAAGTTCTTAACACACATCGAAAAGATGTTCCCGGGCCGCGACATCGACGCGCACAACGACGAGAAACTCCACAATCACGGTTCGAGCACGGTTAAGTATGGCCGCGGTGCAGTGTTGACTGTCGACCTTACTAACCGCTGCAACATGATGTGCGACCCGTGCTTCATGGATGCCAACCAGGTTGGCTTCGTTCATGAATTGAGCATGGATGAGATCAAGGAGATTCTCGACAACGCGATCACGATCAAGCCGCGCCGCCAGATGTCGGTGCAGTTTTCAGGTGGTGAGCCGTCGATCTCGCCGCACTTCATCGAAGCGATCAAATACTCGCGCAAAGTCGGTTACAACAGCGTGCAGGCCGCGACGAACGGTATCGAGTTTGCGAAGAGCAAAGACTTCTGCCGAGAGGCTGCTGAAGCTGGGCTGCGTTACGTTTACCTGCAGTTCGACGGTATCGGCAACGATGCGAACAGCCATCGCCAGGTCGGCAACTTGTTCGACGTGAAGATGCGCGCCATCAACAACCTGCACGAAGCCGGTGTTGAAATCGTGCTCGTCACGACACTCGTCAACGGTATCAACAACGATCAGGTCGGCTCGATCATTCGCTTCGCGCTCGACAATCCGAAGAAGATCGCGTTCCTTTCGTTCCAGCCGGTTTCGTTCACTGGCCGCGACGAAGAGATCACCGAGCAGCGTCGCTTGCAACAGCGTTACACGCTCTCGCACCTCGCGCACGATGTGAAGAACCAGGTCGGTATCACTGAGCCGACACGCGATTGGTTCCCGCTTTCGTTGATGGGAGCCTTCGCAGATTTCGCGGATCTCGTACACGGTCCGCAAGCTGAGTGGGGCCAGGTTTCCTGCGGTTGTCACCCGAATTGCGGTGTCGGAACCGCGGTAATGATCGATAAGGAACTGAAAGAGATGCGTCCGGTGCCGGAATTCTTGAACATTCCGGGTCTCGTTAAAGACATGCAGAAGATCACGGACGCGGCGCGCGGCAAGTGGATGTCAAACCTCATGATGGGGCTGACGCTCTTGAAGCACTACAACCCATACAAGTCGCCGTCGCAGTTTACGCTTTACGAGCTCTTCAAGAAGTTTGACAAGTCATTCGGCTTGACCGGTAAGGACTACGGCAGAGTCAGCGGCGATCGCAGCAAGGACGATATCGAGAAGCGGCGTTCGGATCGCTGGAACTTCCTGTTTATCGCGGGTATGTGGTTCCAGGATCTATTCAACTACGATTTCCGCCGCACTGAGATGTGCATCATCCCGTATGGCACGCAGGAAGGCGAGATTTCCTTCTGCGCCTACAACACGGGAATCGGTTGGAGAAACATCATCGAGAACATGCACCAGAACGCGACGGTGGCGAAGTGGTACCAGCAGCATGGCCGTCACGAGATTTTCGCTGGTGGCAAGAATGTCGAAATGGCTGACAAGAACCACGGCCTGATTTTGAATGAAATTGATTTGATGCGGCCCAATAAGCCGCAAATGGAGGGGCCGAAGACTGCGCATGAAGAAGCCGTAATGATGCGCAAGATGTACCAGGAGATGGTGTTGAATAAACAGCTCAACACTAAAGAGGCCGACAAGCCAGTGCAGATTAAAGGCCTGAGCCGGAAGAAAGAAGAAGAGCCAGCCGAAGCCGTACTGGTTTAAGGTGATTTGCAGGAGGAAAGAAAGTTATAGGTCCTATTGCAACATATAGGACCTATACTTTTGTGGCTTTTGTATTTTGGCTGGTTTGTGGTTAAAATTCCATCCCCGTGAGGTTCTAAGAAAGGGAAAGCAGAGAAAGAATGGCAATAGTTACCGTTAATCAAGGTGAATCGATTGAGAGCGCGTTGCGCCGCTTCAAGCGCAAAGTGATGACCGAAGAGATCATCAAAGACGCGAAAAAGCACGCGTTTTTCATTCCCCCTGGTCAGAAGGCGAAGTTGAAGTCGGCGCTGGCCCGCAAACGAAATAAGAAGAAGGGCCGGATGCGCATCCCTCGCGATTAATCTCCTGCACAACTACAGGCCGCCGTCTTATCTCACCCAGTCGTCTTTAACCAAGGTTCAGAATCGGACGCTCCTGAGTGAGCGAGCCGCCGAAACTGGAGTGTGCAACGCGGCTTTACGATTCGTATGACTCGGATCTTAGTCACAAACGACGACGGTATCCATTCCGATGGGCTCATCAAACTCGAGGAGGCCCTGAAGCAGATTGGTGACGTCTATGTCGTGGCGCCCGCTTCAGAAATGAGCGGCGCTTCACACAGTCTTACGCTCGCGCGTCCGCTTCGTATCCGGCAGCTCGACGAACGTCACTGGGCCATCGACGGCACACCCACTGACTGCGTCACGCTCGCATTGAACAAGATCCTTTCCGAAGATCAAAAACCACACATCTGTGTTTCCGGTATCAATCACGGCGGCAATCTCGGTGACGATGCGACTTACTCAGGCACCGTCGCCGGCGCACTCGAAGCGACGATTTTAGGCGTTCCGGGTGTGGCGCTTAGTCTCGTCGCGCGCGATAATTTCAACTTCGAGGAGTCAGCCGCCCTCGCAGTCGTCGTCGCACGAAAGGTGTTGGACGAAGGTTTACCGGAAGGCACGCTTCTGAATATCAATATTCCTCAGAGCGAGATCAAAGGCGTGAAAGTGACGCGCCAGGGAATCAAGAACGCGCGAACCGTGATAACAGAACATATCGATCCCCGTGGCAAACCGTACTTCTGGATCGGCGAAGAATACTTCAATATGAATTCGGTTGAGGGGACTGATTATTACGCGGTCAAACAAGGATACGTTTCCGTGACGCCGCTCCGCAGCGATATGACAGACCACAATGCGTTGACGGCGCTCGAGACCTGGAACTATCTGAAAGACTCCGAACTACTCCAAAAGAGTTAAGCAACAGAATCGTTTCCGGTGCAGCCAGCAAACAGACATCGCTCCGGTCCGTTCCAGGAATACTCCATTCCACGAGAGCGCATGGTCGGTCGCCTGCACGATCATTACGGCATCCGCGATCCGAGAGTACTCGAGGCGATGCGCATCGTGCCGCGTCACCTCTTCGTGCCTGAAGCGTTGCAGAGTCGCGCTTATGGCGATCACGCCTTGCCGATTAGCGCCAACCAAACGATTTCTCAACCATTCATCGTCGCAAGGATGACTGAGCTGCTCGAGCTCGGTGCGAATAGTCGCGTGTTGGAGATCGGCGCTGGTTCCGGATATCAAACCGCGGTGTTGTCGAAAGTCGCCGCGCAGGTTTATTCAATCGAGCGCATCGGTGATCTCGCACGCGAGGCGCAGGCGCGTATTCGTGAGCTCGGGATTTATAACGCGACGGTCAAGTGTTTTGACGGCACTCTCGGTTGGGCCGCAAACGCGCCTTACGATGGAATACTGGTCGCCGCTGGTGGTCCAACAATTCCGGAGCCGCTGATCGCGCAGTTGAAGATCGGTGGACGATTGGTTGTGCCGGTTGGTGAATCACGCGAGAGTCAGCGTTTGATTCGAGTAATAAAAACCGAGCAGGGTCGAAAGGAAGAAGATCACGGAGGATGTGCTTTCGTACCGTTAATCGGACAACATGGTTGGTCCGATCGGTAAACTTGCTCGAATATGATTGCCAAAATCATCACCATACTTTCCGGTTTCATCGTCGCGACCATTTCAACACTCGGTTATTCGGGCGTCGTTCTTTTGATGGCCATCGAGTCGGCCTGCATACCGCTGCCGTCGGAGATCATCATGCCGTTCTCGGGCTATCTCGTCTCGACGGGCCAGATGAATCTCTGGGGCGTTGCAGTTGCAGGTGCGGTTGGCTGTGTGTTGGGTTCGCTCGTGGCCTACTGGGTTGGGATGTATGGTGGACGTCCGTTCATCGAGAAGTATGGGCGTTACATTCTTCTTTCGCGACACGATCTGGATATCGCTGATCGTTGGTTTGCGAAGTACGGCGAGATCATCGTGTTCGTGAGTCGTCTACTGCCGGCGATTCGCACGTTCATCGCGTTTCCGGCTGGTGTCGCGCGCATGAACCTACCGCGTTTCGTGATCTACACGTTTGCCGGATCGTTGCCGTGGTGTCTGGGGTTGGCGTATGCAGGACAGAAGCTTGGTGAGCAGTGGGACAAAGACGATACGCTAAAGACCTGGTTCCATCGCTTCGATTTCCTGATCGGCATCGCGGGCGCACTCTTCATCATCTGGTGGGTCTGGCGCCACATCAAGCATTCCCGCCCGGCGCACTGATGCGTGTTATCCGCGTAATCCGCGGCTAACGTAGCGCATCATCGTCATAAATCCCAGTATAAACTTGTCTCCCCAAACCGCCGCCATAACACCCACACTCATCACAAACACGAGGTCGACAGGAAATCCTATCCCCGCCCACATCGCCAAACCGCCGGCAAGAATAACGCCGAAGACAACTCTTAAAAGGATCGTCACAGGGCTCATAGTCTTGTCAAATTTAGCAGACAGGATTACAAGATTACAGGATTTACACGATACCCAATGAAAATAGTTGCTCAAAGCGCGTTGGCTGTCGTTCTTTTTTTACTCGCCTCACATGTGGCGATGGCTTGTTACTGTCTCAGACCGCAGGCGGAGAGATGCATCTCGCAACGATTCCAGCAACAAGCTACATGGCAGAACCGAAGGCCTCCGACATTCCACACCTGAACGAAATACTCGCATTGATCTCGGAACTTCATTGCAGCATGTACGACAATGCCCTTATCCCTGTTGCCTTAGCCAATAAGCTTGTCTCTCTCTCTGACTTTCCTAGCCAACGTATTTTGACTGCATTTGCGCGTGAGATTGGCCGAGTTTCATAATGAAGCGAAAAGTGTCTGCTCATTGTGCAAATCCATGGTGCTAAATCTACTGAACAGGGCTCTCGATTGATGGACCGTTCAGATCGGAGTATTATCCCGACAATGACTGAACTCACGTTAACAGCGATTTTTGAAGAGGCCGAGGAAGGTGGCTATATTGGTTATGTTGCCGAACTCCCAGGCGCCAACACGCAAGGCGAGACTCTAGAGGAAGTGCGCGAAAACCTTGTGGAAGCGATTGAGTTGATCCTCAATTCTAATCGTGAGGAATTTGAAAAAAACTTTTCCAGCAGCGGGAGAGTTACTCGAGAAACTTTAGTCTTGCGGGCAGCCTGATACCTTACCGACCTCATCTGGCACATCGAATCTCACGGTTGTTTTTTCCTTCGCGAAGGAAGCAAACATACTGTCTATAGAAACCAGCGAATGGTTCGTCAACGACCATTCCGCGTCATCGAGAGATCAAAAAGCAACTTGCAAGAAAGATTTGCACTGATTTAGGCGTTCCACCACCTTAACAAACTCGGCCGACTTAATTAACCTAAGCCAATGCGACGAATGTCACTGCCGATCCTCGTTCTTCTTGTACTCATCACTTTTGACGTGTGCGTGGCTCAGGACGCTGAGAAGTTTGCAGTCGAATTAACATCCTCAACCGCTGCTAAACGTAACGAGCTGCTCGCCGCTCATCCCGAATGGATCACGATCGGGTTGCGCAGGGAATTGATCCAGCATGGCAACTTGAGCTTTGCAACGACGGATTACGCGCGGGCGCTCGAGATCTATAAGCTTGTCGAGAAGATCGCGACGCAGATCGATGACAAGGAAGGTGTCGCGACAGCGTGGCTGGACATGGGCAGCGTCTATTATTTCCAGGGCGAATACAATCGTGCATCCGATCATTATCAAAGGTCGGAAGTAGTGTTCGTCTCACTCGGCAACCATCTTGAAGTAGGCCGGTGTCGCTTCGGTATCGCACTCACGTACCAATCGCAAAGAAAGCCAACCGAAGCACTCAAGATATTCCAGGAAGCACTAAAAGAATTCGAAGCTGCTCAAGACACAGCGGAGATTGCGAACACGGTGGCGAGCATCGGCGGCTTGCAGTATGAGTTGGGCCTTTATGAGGACGCGGGCAAGTCGTTTCTACGCGTCGCGGAATGGAGTCCGGGCGGCGAGAGCCTGACGCGTGTGGCTGAAGTGTTCTACGCCCTGCATGACTACAGTCAGGCGTTGACATATTACCTGCGCGCGCTCGAGTACCTGAAACCGCGAAACAGTTTTGGAGGAATGATTGCGGCCTACAGCGGCGCGGCTAATTGCTATTACTACCAGCGCAATTACGACAAGGCTTTGGAATTCTACAACCTCACGCTCGCGATTGATCGAAAGGTGAACGATCCAACCGGCATCGCTACTCGTCTCCAAAGCATCGGCAACGTGCATCGTCTGCGCGGCGACTACGCGTCGGCACTCGAAAGTTACATGAATAGTTTGTCGGTCGCTGAACAGTCGCCTCCGGGTGCGACTGTCGCGACGACGCTAGGTGGCATCGGTCTCGTGCGTGCGTTGCAGGGGGATAACGCTCAGGCAATCGAGTTTTTCGACAAGAGCTTAGTGAGATTTCAAAGGGACGGCGATCCGGTTGGGATGGCGCGGATGTTGAGTTTAATCGGCAACGCGCGCTTCGTGCAGGGACAATACGATCTAGCGCTTGAGGCTTATGAGAAGAGTCGCGAGTTGTTCGAGACACGCGAGGACCATCTCAATCGCGCGCACACTCTGCTCGGCATCGGCGCAGTTCATGTGGCCCAACGAAACTACGCGCTCGCGTTGCAGAGTTTCCAGGAAGCTTTGGCGTTCTACACGACGTTGGGACGAAAGGCTGACATGGCCGACGCGCTCAGCCGGCTCGCTGCCGCATATCGCGAGCAGGGCGACAACGCGAAGGCGCTGGAGTTTGCGCAGAGTGCGGTTAAGGCAGCGAAAGAGGCTGAGGCGTTCTCGCTTGTTTCGTATGCGCTGACTGAAACGGGTAAGGCGCAACGTGGTCTCGGACGTCAGACAGAATCGTTGAGCGCTTTCGCGGAAGCGATAACGGTGCAGCGATCCATTCGTCCGGAAACTGGTCCCGATGGAATCGAGACCGAGCGGAGCGGCGTGCTTCCGTATCTCGGCGCGATGGAAACGCTCATCGAATTGGGCCGTGCGAGAGATGCGCTCGTTAGTACTGACGAGGCGAAGTCGCAGTTGCTGCGCGAGGTGATTCAGCGGGGCAACTTCACGATCACGAAGGGAATGAGTGCTGCGGAACGTCAAATGGAGTTGCAGCATTCAGGTGAAGTAGCTTCACGCAAAGTACAGGTGTACGACGTTAAGCAGGGCGCCGCAAATAACGATCTCAAAGCTCGACTGGCTGCGGCGCGCGAGACGTACGAAAGGTTTCGCAAAGATCTCTACACGAAGCATCCACAGTTGGCTGTGAATCGTGGTGAGCTGGCGGCTTTAAAGATCGAAGAGCTGCGTCCGCTGGTTAATAACAAAACGGCGCTGCTCCAGTATGCAGTTTCGGACGAGAAGGTGTTTCTGTTCGTCGTAAGTGGCGCAATGTTGGACGTCAGAGTTTACGTGCTCAACACGCCGCGCCACGAGATCGCGGAAAAGATCGCGAGCTTTCGACAGTCGATCGACAATGCTGTAGCTGCGCACGAGCTTTACGACATACTGCTGAAACCTGCCGAGTCACAGATCGCCCAACGATCCAAGCTGATTATCGTTCCGGATGGAGTGCTTTGGGACGTGCCGTTCGAGGCTTTGCAATCGGCGGATGATCGATACGTGATTGATCAGGCTTCTGTGTCGTATGCAATCTCGTTTTCCGTGTTGCGAGAGATGCGGAAGCGACGCGTGCCGGTTACGAACAAGCGTGTAATGACACTGGTCGCGTTTGGAAATCCGTCTTTGTCCAACGATGTGCTCGAACGCACGCAGCGGACGTACACGGGGCTCAAGCTCGCGGCGACTGAGGCCAGTGAGCTAGAAAAACTCCAAACAATCTATGGTCCGGCTCGAACGCGCACATACACGGCCACACGCGCGTCAAAGGAACGACTGAAAACCGAAATGAATGCTGCGAGTGTGCTTCACCTCGCGGTGCCTGCAATCCTGGACGAAGCAGTTCCGATGTATTCGATCTTTTTTATGTCACCGGAAACACCGGGCGATGATGGGTTGCTTAAATTGTGGGAGATCACGAGTCTCAATTCGAAAGCGCGCGTCGTGGTGCTGCCCCATGCCTGGACCACTAGACATTCGCAAACAGGCGCTGCTTTGATGGCGATGGGTTGGGCGTGGTTTGTAGCAGGCACACCAAGTGTGGTGTTGAATCGCCCGGAAGGGAACTCTGCGGCGATTGTTTCCGAGCTACACCAGCGACTGAAGACGACAGAACCGAATTCGGAACAACTCCGACAGCTAATGCTGAAGTTCAGACGACAGGCAGGTCCATCCCAATGGGCCATCTACATGTTTCTCGTCAATTGAACGCGGTTGCAATAACGTCGAAGGCGTTCGCTAATTTTAACCCAGGGTTCGAGGAACGAGAACCCTGGGAACCGTCACGCAAATGGCGTTGAACCCTGAAAGGGTTCGCCAATTGAGGAACCCTTTCAGGGTTGATTCGCATTTATTGATTGTTACCAAGGGTTCTCGTTCCTCGAACCCTGGGCTGAAATTAGCGAACGCCTTCGGCGTTAACAACCGAATACAGAGGGACGGCTACGGTTTTGGAGAGGGTTCGGATTGTTGCGGATTGTTCTCCTGTTGAATGCTCTCCAGTTCTTTCTGCCGAATCCGACCACGCCGGACCGTCTCATCAAACTTCGCCGCCATCGTCTCGTTCTTGTTCTCGCGAAGCATTGCCTGGTACTTCTCGAGGTTTGTCAGGAAGTTGTCGAGTTTCTTTGGGTCGGTCGTAGTTACGGACGTGGGGATGAAATTGAACACCTGTGCATACGCAGCGAGCGCCGCGGCTTTATTGTTCTGTTTCAAATAGAGATCGGCGACTTCACCCGCTGTCTGAACATATGGATACGCGAAATGCTGATACTCGGGCGAGCGTAAGAACGAGCGAAATCCATCACGGCGCGCCGTCATCGCCGCCAGCTTGCGCACGTAGATCGGCTGCACGTCTTTCTGTTGCTTGCGATAGAGATTGATCAGGTCATCGTAAGTCGCAACCTCATTATCCCAGGCGACGCGAGCGGGAATCTGGTTGAGCACTCCCAACGCATCGTTCAATAGCGGTTCGGCCTCAGTTAGTTTATTCAACTGCTTCGTATAAAGCTCCGCGAGTTGTCGTAAGCCGGTAACGTACTGCGACAACGGATCGTCTGGCCCAAAGAGATCACCTTTAACATTCCTGCGATTCTCGATGAGCCTCTTGTAGTACACCTCCGCTTTCTCGTAATCCTTGTATTCATCGCGATAGAGGTTGCCCAGTTTCAAGTAGCTGACAGCGCGCGAACCGTTCTCGGCCTTGACGCCTTCTCTTATGTCGAGCGACTGCTCATACGAGCGCCGGGCTTGCGGAACACGTCCGAGCTTGAGGTAGATGTCGCCCATCTGATCCATATCGTCGTCGAAAGTGGCAGCCGGATCGTCCGGGCTGAGCGGCCCATTCTTTTTCCGTTTGAGTTGCAGCTCCTGGATCTTTTTCACCAGCTCAAATGCAGCATCGCCCCGGTTTTCGTCCTTCATGGCGATGTAAATCTGACCTAGCTCGCTGTAGTTGTCCGCCAGCTCACGGATGCGTTGCGGCTCGAGGTTGTAAAAATTTACGGCGTTCTCATAAAGCTCGATCAACTCGCTGTACGTGCGCAAAGCATCTTGAAACCGGCTGCGATTGCGATAAAACTCCGCGAGCTCCTTGAGCGCGCCTTCAACACCTGCTCCCGGATAATACTCGACAGACTTGTAGGCATCGACGACCGCCTTCAAACTCTGCTCAGCGTCGTCGTACCTGCCGATATCGAGATAAAGCTGCGCGAGATTCTTGAGACTGCCGACGGTGATTAGCGGATTGTCTGACTTAATCTTCTGCTGATACGCCGCGGCCTTCTTGTAATACTCTTCGGCTTTCGTTAACTGCTCGGGGGCACTATACGAATTAGGATTCGTATCGGTCTTTCGACCAGCCGTCAGCTCAGTAGCGTTGTCGTGATAGGCGCGAGCGAGCCCGTGATACGTTTCGAAAAGGATTGGCGCCGGCTCGTCCTTCAAGAGTGGCTCCAGGATCACGCGACTCTTTTCATAATGTTCTATCGCTTTTTCAAAGTCGCGTAGCTGGTGATAAGTAGCGCCGAGACGCGACATGGTCCAGCCATAGTCTCTGGTCGCTTGTCTGGCTTGTTGCGGCGTTAAGTGCTGGGGACCATTCGCGCCTGGCTGAAGACCTCTCAACTTCTCTTCAAGCTTCTCAAAAGAACTACGCGCCAGATTGTAATCTTCACGACGGTACGATTCGAGACCGCTACGTATTAGCTCCCCACGTTCGAGCGCGCTGGCCACTTGCTGCGCACTCCTTTGTGCCTCAAGGGTGGCTGCGTTGGCTTTGGCAGTTGCGATCTGTGCTGCGTGAAGATTCTCTTCGGCTTCCGCTTTCTGTTCGGTAGCGAGTTTAGCGGCGGCTTCTGCTCGTTCCTTTTCATTCGCTGCTACCTTCTGAGCTTCCAGTGCCTCCTCTTTACTATTAACCGCCGCGACTGCCTGGTCCTGCGCATAACTTTCCGCGTGCCGCGCCGCCTCGGCAGATAGCTCCGCGTTTCTCCTCGCTAATTCTGCTGCCTCGCGGCTTTGTAACGCTGAGGTGCGTTGGTTCCACGCAAAGCCGGCGGTTGCGACCGCGAGCAGCAGGATCACACACAACGCTGCAATCAGCACACGCATACGACGTGCGGCGTGTTTTTGCAACTCAACGAACCGTTTGGTTTTTTCCAGTTCTCGTTTGTCGCGTTCGATCTCTTCATTGCGTTTTTTCTCTTCGGCAGCGATTCTTTCTTCACGAGCGAGGCGGCTTTGCTCGAGATACGTCATCGCCAATTCGAATTCGGGATGATAACGCTCGCCCCAGGCTTTAGTCGGATGCAACTTATCGCGCCAATCGAGTGCAAATGAAAGGGCGGGCTCCTGCAGCAATCCCTCGCCACCTTCGCGGTGCAGCACAGCAGTCTCAGCAACGCGACGGTAGACTCTGACTGACTGCCCTTCTTCGTTCACCCAGACTTTCAGTCGTTGCCAGTTGCGAATCAAACTCTCGTGCGAGATGTCGATCACAGAATCCGCGTGCAGTTCCGTGCCACTCGGCGGCATCAGGAACGACCGACCACCGCGGCGGAAGATGTCAATAACAGCGATCACTTCCGCGACGCTCGCACCAGTGATCTCACAAATCGTGCTGAGTCGAGTGGGACGACGGATCTCGCGGTTGTCTGCGCCGCGTTCACTCAGCGCCTTGAACAGTACCTCCGCGATCTTGCGGCTGCGATCATCCGGCAACTCATTGAATGCTTCGTCGGCGTGATTCGAGAGTGCATCACTCATCGTGCCGATCGCCTCGTAGTGTTCGAGCCCGATCGGCTCGCCGTCGCGTCGATTCGCCTGCCAGTGTTCCCACGTACGCATCAACGCATGCTGGAGAATCGGCAGTTGATCGGGATTGTCGCCGACGTCGTTTAGCAGACGATTGATCAACGGCTCGCTTATCTTTCCGCGCGTGACGCCGACTGGTCCGGTAACTGCGAAGCGACGCTCATCGCGCGTCATTCGCGGTATCAAATATTGACCTTCGTTTATGGCTTCCGGCAGACCTTGAAACTGTGCGCAGTCGCCGAGGAAGTCGGAACGCATCGTGAGCACGATGTAGATCGACAACTCACGTTGTTGCGTGGCTTCGAGCAGGAGTTTTACAAACGCTGCCGCTTCGTCGGCGCTGCCGCTTTCCTTGAAACGAAATAGCTCTTCAAACTGGTCCACGACGAGGAGCAGTTTCTCATGCTCGCCGAGTCGGGCTTCGCGAGCGACGTTCAGGATACCGAGCGAACCACTACTCAGCGTCGCTTCGATGATTGCTTCTGATTCTTCAGCCGACAAACCCATGCCAGCTTCTGAAAGCACGTCTTTCTTCGCGAGCTCGGCGGCGAGATTTCCGATCGGATTGCCGCCCGGTCTCATCACTGCAATGCGCCAACCGGAGCCGGCGCCTTTCATCATTCCGCCGCGCAGCGCGGGCATCAAACCCGCGCGAATCAATGACGACTTACCACTACCCGAAGTGCCGACGACCGCGAGAAATCGCGCGCGCGAGAGCCGCGAGATCAACTCGTCCGCTTGACCTTCACGACCGAAGAACAAACGGTATTCGTCTGTTTCAAATGGACGAAGACCGGGGAAGGGATTCTTGATCGGTTTCGAGCCCATTATCCTTGCCCTCCTTCCGAGGTATTCACGGCGGCGACGAAATCGCGCAGGTCTTCAGGGTCAAACGATGTGTAATTGCGAATCACGTAAGGCACGAGGTGCGTGAGGAAGTCTTCCTTTTGATCGCTCTGCGGTGCGCCGACGTAAACGGCACTCGCGGTCCAATCATCCTCGCGGCCATAGCCGTATGCTTTCTCGAGGTCTTCGAGGTTCTTGCGCACCCACGGCTCATCGCCGTTGCCGAAGTAGACGAGTGCTGCGTCGCATTCGCGCAGGTTTTTGTGATGGTAGTCCATGAGTGTTGCGGCGCTGTCGCCGTCGAACCAGGTAATCACCTCGATGTTTTGTTTGAAAAGATATTCCTTGATCGGCCGCACCAGACTTCGATCGCGGTTCTCGCAGATGAGATAAACCTGCTTCAGTTTTGAGCGGCCGTTTTGTTTTGACGGCGCTGCGGTGGCTTTCGCCGGTGGATTGAGCTTCTCGATGATGCGCGTTTTCAAGTCTTCGATGCTCGTTTGCAGCAGCTCGGCGCCGCAGCCGATTCGTTGTTGAAGATCCGTGATGAAAGTTTTTTGACGCTCGTCGGTGACTTCGAGCGCAGGCGTCATCAAGCCCTGGGGCATCCACAGCAGTCGTGTAAACGAAGAGTCGCGTGAGCAACGTTGGGCAGAGAGATCTTCCTGAATGGAAACGATCGAGCGTGGGTCATCTTCCGGTGCGGCTCCGTAGCGCTTTCCGATCAGGTGAACGGAGAGAATCGAACGGCCAAGCGCTTTGAGTACCGCTGCTTCAGTTTCCTTCACCTCCTCGGTGGGCAGTTTCTCCTGTGGCAACACACCGTAACCACGTTGTCGCAACTCGTCACGGACAAGGTCGCGCTCCTGAGATAAGTCGGAAGTAGTTTCGGCGAGGTATATAAACTTCTGTGGACCTTCTGTCGGCAACTCCTTTGTCGCACGTTTGTCAGACTCTTTCACCACCGCGAGCAGCGTCGACATGTCCCACGCGAGACGTCGCAACACGGTCCAGTATCTCGGATCCTTGGCCGGTACAACGTCAGGACTAAACTCCACCGGCATGTCGCCTTCCATTTCGTAGAAAGCGTGGCCGATCAGCTCGCGTAACTGTTCCGGCTCCTTCTTCGCGAGATTAAAGAGTAACGGCGTCTTGATTACTTTGAAAATTCGCGAACGATGCGCGGGCGCGTTGGGAAGTGGCGGGTTTTTGGAGAATGCCTCGAGCTCGCGCAGGCACCAGTCTGACTGCACATAACGTGGTGAAACGATCGGAACGAACAACAACGAGTTTGAGATGCCTTCTTCGATTGCGGCGCGCAGGAGCGCGTCGCCGGTGAGACTGCGTTGGTCGCGCCAGACCTTGGGTTGATAGCCGAGAGTGCTGCTGATCAGACGTGGCAGGCGGTCGACGAGGAGATCGACCCATCCTTTAACGTCGCCTGCCGGATCCTCGTCATCGAGGTGTCCATAGCTTATGAAGATATCGTATTTAGACGGCATAGCCTGTACTCAGGAGACGCGGAAAGATGAAGTCAAACCGGCGGAGATATCGCGAGAAAATCATACACGAAACCATCCACAGATTACACAGATGATTAATAGAATCTGCGTAATCTGTGGATGAGATCTAAATTTGGTCAAGTCGCCGGCGAACAGATGCGGCAGGGTTTGAAGCCGTGCGATAAGGCTTCCGAGGCTGTGGAAAAACCAACTCGATTTTTGGTCGAGATGTGATCGACCCAGTCGCAGTTCTCTACGTGATAAATTCCGAGCACGATGTTGCCGACGAACGGATCCGAAATCGTCGGAGTAACGGCCGACGTCGGCGTTGGCGGCGCGGCTGGCGGCGGAATGATCCGCGGCGTTAACGAAAGCGAAAATTGCTGTGCTGACGCAGGCGGCGAGATCGTAGGCGGTTGCCAACCGGGCCCCAACTTCTTCGCCTTGCGCGATTCCTCTTCCGCTTTAACACCACCGTACGCAAGACAACCAATCACCATGCAGATCAGCGCACCAACTAACGCGACTCCGAAATCAACTCCGAGTCCCCGCAGCGCAGTGTAACTGGCCCAGTACCATAACAGAAAGTACTTCCGCAAAAACTCTTTCGAAAATATGACCGCGTTGGTCATTATGTCATGCGGATCTTTGATGAGCGGGATCGGCGCGGGCGTCGGCGTACTAAAGACCGACTGTAGAAACGGTGAGCCCGGCGTTGTTGGCAGCGGTGTGCCGCGACTCTTCTCCTGCCAGGACACCCAACGAATGGGTTCTCGTTCCGTAGGACGTTCAGCCAACACGACCTCGCGTGTTTTAGTTGTCGCATCGATATTGACGGGGGCTGTCATCCATGATGGAAGTTTCGACTTTGCCTGTACGAGGTCGAGCAGTGACGGCACTTCATCAGGTGAACCCGTGGCTGCATTCGCGAGTACATCGGCAAGCCGCGCGTGCTCTGGTCCAAGCTCACGGATCTTCGTGAAGAGCTCAGACGATGCAGGATCGGCAAAGTCGGTCTTCGTGAACAGCAGGTTCTCATCGTGATGCTCCTGCCACAGCGCGGGCCGCTCCGCGACCGACAACAACGAGAGGTAGATCACGAGTGACGAAAAGCTATCGAGATTGCCGTCAAACTCTGTCGCCGTCCGGCGCGGGTGTTGGTAGTGTTGATGTCCGACTTCGCTCGCGGTCCATCCAGCCATCGCGGGTACAAAGATTCCGTCGTGATCGACCAAACGCAGTTGCCCGTGTTCGACGATGATGTTGCCGTGTTGCAGATCGCCATGGGCCATACCCGACCCTCGCAAGGCGCTCAGCAGTCGTAACCACTCTTCCGACAGGTGCAGCAATACCTCAGGCCGGTTCAGCATTTCGCTGATGTAGAGATCGAGCGTCGGCCCTTCGATCCACTTCATGAACAGGATCGGAAATCGATTGCCGCCGACGAGAATCCCTTCGGGCGCGTAAGTGAACTCTGAAAGGTAAGAGACCGGCGAGTTTGTAAGATGCGCCTGGATGGCCCTGTATCGCTGATCGCGATCGCCGAGATAGCCACGGAAGCAACGCACGGCGAAGTCGCTGTCGCCGTTCATCGAGTTGAGTTTGTAGACGTATGCAAACTGGCCCGACGTGACGAGCGGCATCCCGAGGCGATCGACAGCCGGCAGAGTATTGCGCAGGTGCGGATGTGCAAAACAGATCGACGGGCACTGGATGGCTTCAGTGAAATACCTTGCCGAAGGCCAATTCCTCGGGAGTGCGCCGGTTTGTGAGGACGGAACTACCACTAGTTAATTCTCCGCTTGATCTCGATTCGGACGATGGCGAGATCGTCGTTACGTATTCTGCCAGCTTGTCGCTCGCCGTCAAAGAAACGGCGTAGCTCCTCGTCGTCTTTCACTCCTTCTTTCGTTGCCAAAAAGTCTGGATCGAAGTCGCCGTTTTCGAATCGCTGCAAACACCATGATGCAGCCGCGTCTGACATCAGTAACAGCACGTCGCCATTTTCACAAACACCGGATTCGACCATTGCCGACGACATCGTGCTTTCGTGTAACGCTGCATTCGATGCCACTAGTATCGGTGTTGAATTGAAACTCTCGGAGCGCGAGAGTGGAAAACTCTTCAAAAGCGCACTGCCGCGACAATGCAGCAGACACGTATCGCCGAGCGCGATCGCTTTCCACGACGGTAGATCGATCTCGACGCCGACGAATGCCGCAAACGATCCGGTGCGTGCCTTTTCTTCGGAGTACCACGACATAGTTAGACCGTTCCAGGAGTCGTGAAGTTCCCGGCCTTCGGTCGCGACCCACGTGCGAAACTCTTCGAGCGTCAGTGTCGCTTCGTTTCGCACCCAGTGTTCGGCGAGATTCCTGGCCCACTGTTGCGCGTGAAATGCTTCAGTTGCGCCGTCAGTAACAGCGAAGCGAGCGGTTTGGATGTCGAAGGCGATCGCGTCTTCGCACTCAGAGGCATCGTGGTCCAACTTCGGCAGCAGCAACTGCCGGAGTTGCAAGTCCCACGTGGCGCTCTGTTTCGCAGTACTCACGACGTCTCCGAGTGATCCATCCATTTATAAGGAGTCATGCCGGTCAGGCTGGTGCCGATCTCGTAAAACTGAACGATTGACGACGGATCACCATTGAACACAAACCCGCGCGAGCCTTCGACTGCGCGAACGCCGAGCTGGGCTGCTGCGGCGAGAAAGTTAGTCGGGAGGGGACTCGAGATCGCGTACAGCGAGCGCGCAAAACCGTCGGGAAGAGAAGTCTCCGCCGTCGGATACTCGATCTTCGCCAAGCGTCGTGTAGAGATGTGGCAGTTAAATAAAAGGACGTTGCCATCGTCCGTTCCGAGTGACATGATCTGACGGCCGATCTCGTCGGGATCGCCGTCGCTCGATTCGCCGTCAGTGAGATGGAGAATGGTCGGGGGAAAACCGCGCGGGTGTTCTGAGAGCCAACGTTGGAGAATGTCTTTCACTCGTATCAGCGCCTCGCACATCGGAGTTTTTCCGTCGGCTGTGGGATGAATCCAAACCGGAAAACGCACGGGTATCTCAACCCAGCTCCCGGCACCGTCCGAGACTCGCTTGTAGCTGCTCTTCACCTGCAAAGGGTAATCCGCCACGTCTGAAATCGGCACCATTTCGCGCGCCGCGAGTGGACCGGAAAAGCAGGTCGAAACGTTGCGTCCATAACCGACGACCGACACGTAGTAATAATTCCTGACTTCCTCAGTTTTGGTGCAGCGGATTACAAGATCGTGCAGGGTATGATTGACGACCTCGGCAACGAACTCCGCCTTCTTGCGGACGGAGTCGCCACTGAACGAGTCGCCCATCGATCCTGACTGATCTATCAGAAGAATAATGCACGTGGGGTTTGCGCGAGTGATCTGGGCGGAATACATTGGGGGCTATTTTATTACCGGATCGGCCTTATGCACCAGAGGCTCGTGGCCATAGCAAGCTCGCGAAGCGAGCGACAGCGTAAAGCCCGCGAAGTAGGCGACAGCGTAAAGCCCGCCAAGAGAGCGACAGCGTAAAGCCCGCCAAGAGAGCGACAGCGTAAAGCCCGCGAAGTGGGCGACAGCGTAAAGCCTGGGGCGCCAGCCCCAGGATAAATATTGAATTCGGCGCGGAGCCCGCGAAGCGGCCGACAGCCCAAAGCAATACGCGCTGTCGCCCGCTCTGCGGGCTCAATCAATATTGGGGGTTCGTGATCCTGGGGCTCGCGCCCCAGGCTCTATGCTTCCGTCCGCTTCGCGGACTCGGGACACAACTCAACGCGGCCGTCCGCCCCTACAGTTGCGTCTCTGAACATTTTAGTTATTCGTGTTCGCCAACAACTCACACTCAACTACCGCAATCTGAGCGTCGACGATTCCGTAAAGGTTCAACTCACTACAGCGGGTGAAGGCAAAATGCTTCGCCGTATTCGCGAGTAGTTTCGGATCCCTGGAGTTCTCCAGGGCTTCCATGAGCACGAAGAGTGCAGCCGCAGCGTCACCATCTCGACAGATTATTTCTGCCAGTGCTTCGACCCTTTCTTCATTTGAATCATCTTCGCTGGCTTCGGGCTCGAGTGAGAAGTCGACCGAATCGATGATCTTTTCGCCCGCACTGGCGCGCCGCACTATATCAGCGAGCCATGGATCGTTGATCTCCAACGCGTAGCGGACAATCGATCGCCACTGTGGATCTGTCGATCTGTCATTTATTACTGCCTGAGCGCATCGCTGATGGTGATTTGAGTTGTTTCGGTTTCGTGAGGTGTCTCAATGCGCATGCTTGCGCTACTATGATTAGCCATGGCTATCAATTCTCCTATTTAGGATTGATGGTCTAGGGCTGGCTTTGTGTTCAAGGCACAAGGTCGGCCCGCTTCGTTTTGTAGGAGGCGTGACTGGACCATAGCACAAAAATTTTCGTTTGTGTTTTAAAAGTGAGGTTCGGGTAATGCGTCAATTTGAATCTTTGGAACGCCGAAGGCGTTCACTAATTCAGCCCAGGGTTGGAGCGCAGCGACAACCCTGGGCTGCAATTAGCGAACGCCTCCGGCGTAATTGCGTCAAATTCAAACTGATCCACTAGTGAGGTTTGCCTATACTGCAACTCAGCAGCTTGGGTGATAAACTGGTGCCCAGGCAGGGAGGAGATAATGGCGTTAGAATCTGAAACTGTAGAAACGCTCGAAGCTGCAGCCTTACAGTTAACACCTGCGGAGCGAGCAAGACTTGTCGATCGATTGATAGCCACACTTGATGCTGACCCGGAAGTCGAAGAAGCTTGGGCCGCAGAAGTGGAGCGCCGGCAAGCCGAAATCGAAAATGGAACTATCTCTTTATTGCCTGGCCCGGAAACCCTCGCGAAGTTGAAAGCTGAATTTGAATGAACTATTCCCTGCACCCGGAGGCTTTGGGTGACCTACGGGAAGCTGCCTCATTCTATAATGAACAAGCTGGCACCAGTCTGTCTCAATCCTTCCTTGGAGAGTTTGAACAATCGATCAATAGACTTCTACTACACCCTGCACTTGGTTCACCATGGCGCGGACAAGGACGACGCAGGTACCTAATGAAGCGCTTTCAATATTCATTGATCTATACAGTGTCTCGAGACGAAATTCGCATTTTGGCTGTTGCTCATCACAGCCGTCCACCGGATTATTGGGCGGGCCGAAGGTAGGCGAGCAGCGAGAGTGACCTCTTGCCCTGCGAGAGCTTAACTAATAAGTTAGTTCTTGGCCTTGATTGCAATTTCTGATCATGTATATGGTGCCCACGCAAACCTTGACTACGGCCTCACATTCTATTATTAACCTCGCGACTGTTCGCTCATTACCCATCAGTCAGCTCATCCTGCAAAGGAGTCCCCAATGTCTGACAAAGAAACAACTGTCACCGCAAATCCAACGCAACAAACTGCCATAGCGTCCGGAAACGGGAACAAACCCAAACCCGTGCAGCACGCGCTCATTCCATCGCATGACAGCGAGACTATAAAGGACGCGTTGGTGATCCTGCGCGGTGGGCAGGAGACACCACAAAGGATGCTGGAACTGGCCACTAAACTGAAGAGTGAGCTGCGCTTCGGCTACGCCCGCCGGTTATTGCTGCGCGCCAGTCAGCACAAAGACACGCCACTCGATAAGGAACTGCGCGAGAAGATCTATCAACAGCTCGCACTCTGTACCTACAAAGATCAGGACTTGCCTGCCGACGAGCGGCTCGATCGTGCGCTCGAGATATTGCGAGAAATCGCGGATTTCGAAACCACGACAGTTCAGGAAACCCTCGGTCTGATCGCCGCCGTTCACAAGCAGAGATGGGAAATTGACAATCAGCGGGAGCACCTCGAGCAGTCACTTGTTTATTACTTGCGCGGCTACGAGCAAGGACCACGCAATGACCAGGGCTATACCGGAATCAATGCCGCGTTCATTCTCGATCGACTGGCGAACCTGGAAGAAGTGCAAGCGAAAAGGGCTGGTCGCGACATCGTTGATAGTGAGCGCCGCGACAAAGCTCGTTCAATCCGAGAAAAGCTCGTCAAAGAAGTCGGATCATTGATTGATGATCCCGATCACAAATGGGTCAATGATAAATGGTGGTACTACGCGGCCGTCGCCGAAGCCCATTTCGGACTGCAGAACTACGATGAAGCAGTTAAGTGGATACGTATGGGCCAGGCAGCCGCCGGACAAGTTTATGAATGGGAACTCGAAACCTGTGCGCGTCAACTCGCTGCTATTGCGTGCCTGCAGCCGGATCGAGATGTGAGCGCAGCCTGGGACGCGATCAGACGTGCGTTCGGTGTTGATGCCGCATCACGCTCTGCTTTCACAGGAAAAGTCGGTCTCGCTTTGTCAGGCGGAGGTTTTCGCGCTTCCCTCTATCACATCGGCGTGCTTGCGCAACTCGCCGAGCTGGACCTGCTGCGCAAAGTCGAAGTCTTGTCGTGCGTCTCAGGTGGGTCGATCCTCGGCGCTCACTACTATCTAAAGGTACGTCACCTCCTGCAAACAAAGACCGACGCAGAGATCACTCGTGAAGACTACATTCAACTGGTCCACGAGATGGTTGACGAGTTCGTTGCTGGGGTGCAAAAGAACATTCGCACGCGGGTCGCAGTCAATCCATTTAAGAACTTCCGGGTATTCTGGAGCAATGAGTACTCGCGAACGTTCAGGATCGCGGAACTGTACGAAGAGCACCTTTATTCAAGAGTGAAGGACGGCCACACTGGCCCACGCTGGCTGAATGATTTAACGATCGCACCACGAACAAACATAGACGGTGAGGTCTTCAACGACTCAACGTTTGCTCCGAAATATCAAAACTGGCGACGCGACGCGAAAGTGCCAATCCTCGTGCTCAACGCCGCCACTCTCAACACGGGTCACACGTGGCAATTCACGGCGACGTGGATGGGCGAAGCGCCGGCGGGAATCGATAGTGAGATCGACGGCAACGAAAGACTGCGTCGCATGTACTACCCAGACGCGCCTGAAGACCACCAGAAAATACGGCTTGGGCAGGCTGCCGGCGCATCCGCGGCGGTCCCCGGAGTCTTTGCACCGCTGACGTTCGACAATCTCTATCCTGATCGCATGATCCGGCTTGTGGACGGCGGTGTAGCCGATAACCAGGGTGTCGCTTCGTTGCTCGAGCAGGAGTGTAGGGTCATGCTCGTCAGCGATGCGAGCGGCCAGATGGAATCGCAACCTGCTTCCAGCGCAAAAATTCTCGGAGTCTTGCTGCGCTCGAACAGTATCTTTCAGGCACGGATTCGTGAGGCTGAATACCATGACTTGAAAGGTCGTCGTCGTTCGAGCCTTCTGCGTGGCTTCATGTTCGTTCACCTGAAAGGCGATCTCAGTGTGGATCCGGTCGATTGGATTGATTGTTTAGATCCTTACGATCCGCGCGACGACGTGCAACCGCTCTGGCGCCGTGATCGCTACACGCGCTATGGCATTGCTAAAGATATCCAGCAAATGCTTTCTGCGTTGCGCACTGATCTTGATTCTTTCTCTGAAGCGGAGGCCTACGCTTTAATGACCAGTGGGTACCGCATGACCGAGTTTCAAATCAAACAAGAAAAATGCGTGGACGACTTTTTTGACACCGAGCAGAGTGAGCCCTGGAAGTTCCTGGAGATCGAAGACTTTATGAGGGGTTCAGGTAAGGGAAACAAGTATCTGAAAAAACTGCTTACCGTGGGCTCAAGCGGCGCCTTCAAAGTTTGGCAGATCGACCCGGTACTGAAAAACCTCTTGCGTATCGCGTTAGTCTTAATCGCAATCGCGATAGTGGCGCTGATTTACTCCTGGTGGACCACACCGCTGCCTGAGTCACTCACGCAAAGAGTGACCGACGTCACAGCGACGGCCGTTAGTGGCTTAACCTTCCAGAAAGTTGTGAGCTACCTTTACGACGCAGTCGTGATGATGCTCGTCTTAGGTATATTGGCGAAAGTTCTCACGATGTTCTTCGGCACATTCGTTTCTGAGCACGCCATCGGGTTAGTGCGCTGGAAAGACACCGTGCGACGAATAGCGTTGGGACTGATCATCAGCACGATTGGCTTTGTCGCCGCCGTGCTCCATGTCTACATCTTCGACAAACGGTTCCTGAGCCTCGGCACCTTGCAGAGAGTCAAGCAAAAGAATGGCTAAATCCGAACAGATTCGCGTAATGATCTCCAGCCGTTGTAAGGCACGAATCCCATTCGAGGGGAAGCTCGTGTGGCTCACTGATCTCCGTGAACGACTCAAAAAAGAGATCGAGTCGCTTGCCTTTTGGCCGGGCCAGCAAGGGCTCTTCGACTGCTGGATCAACGAGGCGAGCTCGGGTTCTGACGACACCTGGTGGGAACGTTCGTTGAATGAATCGAGTGGTGCAGACATCGTTATCGTGCTTTATAACGGACAGTCAGGCGGTGCGATAAAGGATGGACCACTCGGAATCTGCCACGCGGAGCTGGATGCCGTCCTTACCGATTCGAAAAAAGTTAGGGTCATAACTTTGCCGCTCGCCGAGTTGCCAAAAGAGAAAGCGCAGCGAGGGCGCGACGAGGATTTCCGCACGTACGTGGATGGTCTCGCCATGTTTACTTCAAACGCGACGAGCGGCGAAGAGCTTATCGATCGAGTTCGACAAGAGATCAGAGACATCGTTGTCGCGCTGGTTCAAAGCGCCGCCACTACGCCGGATCTCAGCAAGTCGAATATCGGACCAGCGCTTGAGTGGCACCGGCTGAGTTATGCTGCACGTGAAAGTGCGATGCGCACTCAACTTCAGACCGCCCTTACCGGACAGCCAGGCGCAAAACCCGCCAAGCTGAAGTTTACGGATGGGGAATGGAGAACGATGTGGCTGACGCTCGGTGGAAAGAAAGTGCTTGCTGCTTTACACGCTGTGCCTGCCAGCCTCTCTCAAGCAGCGGCACGTGAGCTCGTCGGCCAGCCATTCTTGATGGACTACACGCTGCACGATCAACTCAAGGGCGGTGATGGTGGTCCAATTCATCTGGTTGCTTGTTACAAGGGAGCGACAGAAAGTCAGGCACTGAAGATGCTCGGCTTCCCGGATGCCACTGTCGTCCCCGGACGTTTTGGCCTTCACGTAGCAGACTCCGTTCAAAAGATCCAGATCGTGTTGCTAAGGAATTGCCAAACTCCCACTGCAACTACACACGCGATCAGCACCTGGCTCGAATGGGTAAAGCGGTCCACAGAAGATCAACTCGTCGCCAAACGCGCCGTCGCTCGCAAACGTATAATCGCCGCGATTGCCGATCAAAATTAGCCCTAAGACAGCGCAAAAAGCTCAAACAGGTTCTGCTGATCTTTTTTTTGAGCCTTTGTGCTTTTTTGTGGCATAACAGACTTTCAGGCAGAGGTATAAAATCGAAGGAGGATCGACATGTCTCTTTGGGGTCATTTGGAAGATAGATACGCTACTGAACGTCCACGAAAGCTGCTCGCGCTCGACGGCGGCGGGATTCGTGGGGTGCTTACGTTACAAGTCCTTATACGAATGGAAGAAATGCTCGCGGAGAAGAGCGGGCAGGGTGAAAACTTTCGCCTCTGCAATTACTTCGATTACATCGGCGGCACCAGCACCGGCGCGATCATCGCCGCGGGTCTCGCCATCGGCAAGTCAGCACGCTTCCTCTCCGACTTCTACCAGGAAGTTGGACCAGCAATGTTCGAGAAGGCTTTCATCCTCCGTCGTCTCAAACACCTCTACAAAAGCGAGCCGCTGACAGAGAAACTAAAAGACGTGTTCGGCGCTGACACGACACTCGACTCAGACAAGCTGAAGTGCCTGCTGCTCGTCGTCACACGCAACGTCACGACTGACTCGCCCTGGCCCATCAGCAGCAACCCGTACGCAAAGTACAACGCTCCCGATCGCGCGGATCGAAACACGCAGATCCCGCTCTGGCAACTCGTGCGCGCCAGCACCGCGGCGCCCGTGTTCTTCCCGCCGGAAGTCGTGCAGTGGGATCCAAACGATGACTCGAAAGCATTCCTTTTCGAAGATGGTGGCCTCACGCCTTACAACAATCCGGCGTTTTTGATCGCGCGTATGGCGACGCATCCGGCGTACAAGCTAAGCTGGCCCACGGGAGAAAAGAACCTGTTAGTGATGTCAGTCGGTACAGGCTCTGCGGCGTCAGTCGATGCCGGTGATGTTTACAGCGGTGGCAAGAACGCGTTCTCGAATCTCGTCAGCTTTCCCGGCGCGTTGATGTATGGCTCCGCAGTCGATCAAGACATCAACTGCCGCGTCATCGGTCGCTGCATACACGGTGGTGAGTTCGACAAGGAACTCGGTCGTTGCGACACTGCGATCGATAGCGAGGTCGGCGATCTGGTGGATCGCGGCGACCCGATTCCGGATGATTTAGGCCGGCAGTTTACTTACGCGCGTTACAATGCGGAGCTGTCGAAAACGTGGCTCGAGAAGCGAGGGCTCGGAGACGTCGAACCAGCGAAAGTGTCCCAGCTTGATTCAATCGCGGCCATTCCTGATCTGATCCGCGTCGGTCAGGCACTCGCGAAGGAAGTCAGCATCGACCATTTCCGGCTCGATCATTTTGGGCAATTCTACCAGTGAAGTGAGGAGTAACAATGCGAGCGTTCATCATCCGGCCGTTCGGTACGAAGAACGAAATCAACTTCGACGAGGTCGAGCAGAAGTTGATCGATCCGGCGCTCAACCGCCTCGAAATCACTGGCCGGACGACGATGGAGATCCGCCGGCAGGGAAACATTCGTCTCGACATGTTTCAGCGTTTGCTCACGGCGGATCTCGTGATTGCCGATATCTCCATCCAGAATGCGAACGTCTACTACGAGCTTGGTGTCCGTCATGCTTTGCGTGGTAAGCACACCTTCATGATTCGCGCGCGCGGCGCCGACATCAAGACCGACGAAGTCCCTTTCGACATCAAGACTGATCGATATCTCACTTACGATGGTACGGATCCGTCAGCAAGCGTTGAAGACTTGTACCTGGGCCTGCGACAAACCCTCAACTCCGAGAGCGAAGACAGTCCGGTCTTTCAGATGCTGCCCGATCTCGACGAGCAGGATCGCTCACGCTTTCTTCCGATTCCACGCGATTTTCGCGAGGAAGTTGAACGCGCAACACAGAAGAAAGAAGTCGGCGATCTGGAGTTGCTAGCTGACGAGGCGCGCGGTTTCGAGTGGGAAACCGAAGGGCTGCGTTTGGTCGGCAGGGCGCAGTTTAATTTGAAAGCGTTCGAAGGCGCGCGCGTGACGTGGGAAGCGGTGCGCAAGCAGGATGCATTAGACGTCGAAGCCAACACGTTGCTCGGCACGGTTTATCAACGACTTGGTGATCTAACGAGCTCTGATCAGGCTTTGCAGCGCGTGCTCACTCCCTCGGGACTCGACAAAGAAGCTCGAGCGGAAGTGCGCTCGTTACTGGGTCGCAACGCGAAGTCTCATTGGACCAACGAGTGGAGACAAGCGACATCATTACCGGATCGCCAACGCAGTGCGCTCGTCTCGCCTTACCTCGATGAATCGTTCGAAGCTTACGAGGCGGCTTTCAAGGAGGACCTTAACCACTTCTACTCCGGCCTAAATACACTCGCGATGCTGACGATCCAAACTAAGTTAGCAGATCTTATGCCCGACGTTTGGGCCGAGCGGTTTGACGACGACGTTAGCGCGGAGCGTGAGCTCAAGTCTCGAAACACACAGGTCCAAAAGCTTTCGGCGTCGACGGATCTGTCGCTGAAGGCAACGGCAGAACGACTTGAGCGAGAGCAGCGCACGGATGTTTGGGCCGAGATCAGTGAAGCCGATCATTGTTTTCTAACTTCGAACAGACCGGCGAAGGTTTCGAATGCTTACCGAAAAGCGCTGGCTGATGCACCGGCGTTTGCGAGCGATGCGCTTCGGCGCCAGCTCAGCATGTATCAGGATCTGGGTCTGCTCAAGGAGAATGTCGAGGCGGTTTTGAGTGTGCTCGAACCTGCTCCAGTTGTAACTGAGGTCGCTTCTGTCGCAAAGCGCGTGCTTCTGTTTACCGGTCACATGATCGACGCACCCGGACGTGCCGAGCCGAGGTTTCCGGCTGACAAGGCTGATGTTGCAAAACAGAAGATCGCTGAAGCTGTTGCCGCGGAGCAACAGGTTGCTGGCGGAATTGCTTACGGTATCGCGGGATGTGCGAGTGGTGGGGATATTCTCTTTCACGAGGTTTGTGAAGCGATGAATATTCCGACTCGTATTTTTCTGGCGTTGCCGCGAGAGGATTATATCCGCGAGTCTGTCGCACCGGCTGGACCACAGTGGATTGAAGAGTTCAATCGTCTCGTAAAAGCGCGGCCGGTGCGTGTGATGTGCGAGTCGAAGGATCTGCCGCGCTGGCTTCAGGACAAGCCTGATTACAACATTTGGCAACGCAACAATCTTTGGAACCTGCACAACGCGCTCGCTGCGGCAGGCGGTGACAACGTGACGCTGATCGCGCTATGGAACGGTGCGACTGGTGATGGCGCAGGCGGCACGGCCGATATGGTCCAAAAAGCTCAGGAGCGCGGCGCGAAGACGATCATCCTCGACACGAAGAAGATCTTTTAGCCACAAAAAGGCACAAAAAGCTCAAAAAAGAGTCCATACCGCAGCTTAGAGAGCTGAACTCTTTTGTGCTTTTTGTGCCTTTTTGTGGCTACTTTTCGAAGACGAATGTAAAGAGCGGGGACAAGCCCCTCTTCCTGACTTGTTCGCCTTTGAGATGCTGAGATTCTTCAGCGATGTTGAAATAGAACAAGTCAGGAAGAGGGGCTTGCCCCCGCTCTATGGAGAATCATGTAAGAAATATTTGTGCCTTTTTGTGGCTACTTTTCGAAGACGTGGATGGAGTAGCCTTGTGGAAGAGTTGGTTGAACTGTTTGCCAGACCTCCGGTGGGATTTCTCCTGCTTCGAATAATACTGCCCTCTCGATTACCGGGATCGTCTCGAGTTGGCGGTAGTAGCCGCTTTTCAAAAACACGTCTTCAGGATTGTCGATTGTGAACTTGAACGTTGCGCCCATGCCGGTGAGTTTCTCGTGAATCGTGCTGGCGTTCTTCTCGAAGAATTCCTTCGTCATCAGATCACAAATTAGTCTATGTCGCGGGAATAGTTTTTCCAGTGTCTCGAGTAGCTTTCTGATCGCTGCTTCCTCGAGGTACATCAAGACGCCCTCGATCACCACCGTTACCGGACTGCGACCGGAGTAAGCGGCGAGCTTTTCTTCGAGTGATTCACTTGAGAAGTCGATCGAGATGCGCTGGAGCTCGTTCTCACTGTTTGCCTGAGGTAGTCGCTCGTTTTTATAAGTGATCACCTGCGGCTCGTCGAGCTCGATCCACGTTCCGCCTTTTAGTCTAAAAGCACGAGTATCGAAGCCGGCACCGATGATCACCACAGTCAGGCTCGGATTCGCAAGCAATTCGTCGCGCAAGAGATCGTCGATGAGCCGGTGACGTGCGACGTTGGAAAGGTTGGGCCTCGTTTCGTCTTTGAAAGTTTCGAGGATCTGGAGTCCCTGCTCGTTCATGAAGACTTTCGCGTACGTGTCGCCACAAACAGGCAGGGCGCGCTCAGCATCCTGCATGCGGACACCACAACAATAAAATGCAGTCTTTGAAATCGGTTTCATGCAGTCTAAGATATAGCGATTATGGCGCAAGACCAAACAGACGAATCACTTCGAAAGCACGTGCTCTACCTTCTCAGAGGCGGCGGCGCTCATCTATCGTTCGACGATTTTGTGAACAGCTTTCCGCCAGATCTATGCAACCGGCAGATTGAAGGACTGCCTTACACGCCCTGGCAGGTTCTCGAACACATGCGCCTCGCGCAGTGGGACATACTCGAGTTTAGCCGCGATCCAGATCACCTCTCACCGGAGTGGCCCAAGGGTTACTGGCCCAAGCCAGACGATCTCGGGAATCCCATGTTGTGGAAACAGACAATCGATCAGTTTCGTAACGACCTGCAACAGATGGAAGCACTCGTCGAAGATCCAGCAACTGATCTGCACGCGAAGATGCCGCACGGCGACGGCCAGACCATCCTGCGTGAAGCACTTCTGATCGCGGATCACAATGCTTACCATCTCGGCGTGCTGGCGGTGATGGCTCGCATCGCCAAGACCGTTTCTAAATAAGGGTGAATCAGGCGCGCAATGTGATAAATTTCTCGGCCCATGGACACGCCTGGGACTCACGAGCTTACTCAACTTCTGGCAGCGTGGAGCGACGGCGAGGAGGAAGCCCTCGAAAAACTCGCGCCACTCGTTCACGCTGAGCTCTATCGCCTCGCCAAGCGCTACATGAGCCGCGAGCGCCCGGATCATCTCCTGCAAACCTCAGCGCTCATCAACGAAGCTTACGTCCGCTTGATCGACTGGAAAGCCGTGCGCTGGCAAAACCGCGCGCACTTCTTCGGCGTGGCCGCGCAGATAATGCGACGCATCCTCGTTGACTTTGCACGACGCCGTCCACGTGTCGATAAAGATCTGGAAGCGATCCGCATGTCGCTCGATGCAGCGATGACTGTGTCGAGCGAACGTGAACCCGATCTGCTGGCGCTCGATGAAGCACTAAAGACACTCGCCACGATTGACGAGCGCAAGAGTCGCATCGTCGAGCTGCGTTTCTTTGGCGGACTGAGCGTCGAAGAGACGGCGGAAGTCATGCACATGTCGTCGATCACTGTCATACGCGAGTGGAACAAAGCCAAAGCGTGGCTCTATCGCGAACTCAGCAATAACTAAATGGACCGCGAGCTGTGGAAACAAGTTGACGCACTGCTCGAGCAGGCGCTCGAACAACCGCCCGAAGCGCGCGAAGCGTTTGTCGCAGCCGCAGCGCCGGACAATGCTGTCTTGCGCGATGAAGTTCTGAGTCTGCTGAAGGCGCAGTCGCAGGCGGCAAACTTCATGGAGCGTTCGGCGATGAAAGTCGCGGCCCATGCGCTCGCGCAGGATTCAAGGATCACGACGATCGTTTCTACGCTCGTCGGTCAGGAGATCGCGACTTACAAGATCGAGAAACTCCTCGGCGCGGGTGGCATGGGAGAAGTTTACCTCGCGCGCGATCTCAAACTCGGTCGCCTCGTCGCGCTGAAAGTTCTGCCGTTACACTTTGTTGTCGATGCTGATCGGTTGAGCCGCTTTCAACGTGAAGCACGCGCGCTGTCGTCGCTGAATCATCCGAACCTCGTCACGATTTATGAAGTCGGTGAAGCTAACGGTTTTCATTTCATCGCGATGGAACTGGTCGAAGGCAAGACGCTCTCGTCGCTGCGAGACAAGGTGAGTTTGAAAGAGTTGTTGTCGATCGTGGCGCAGGTTGCGGAAGCGATAGGCGCCGCGCATCAATCGGGAATCATTCATCGTGATGTAAAGCCTGACAACGTCATGGTCCGGCCTGACGGCTACGCGAAGGTGCTCGATTTCGGTCTCGTCAAACTGGCAGAAGTTGAGCCCACGCCGGGAACAGCAGCGCAAACGCAGCTTGGCATCGCGATGGGCACGTTGGCTTACATGTCGCCGGAACAGGCGTCGGGAGAGCCGGTGGACCATCGCACCGATATCTGGAGTCTTGGCGTCGTGCTGTATGAGCTCTCGACCGGTCAGAAACCTTTTACCGGCGAGTCGAGACAAGCCGTCATCAACAGAATCCTTTCGGGACAACCAAACCCGATCGACGCCAGTCTTCCGCCTGAGCTCGATACGATTCTCAGCAAAGCACTCGAAAAGGATCGAGAGCTGCGTTATCAAACGGCCTCCGATTTCCGCGCGGACCTTCGTCGTTTGCTGCGACAGATTGATTCGTCTCCCAGCGGATCCGGCGCGCAGGTGGCAAAGCAATTCATGCGACCGCGCAGGCTTTGGCCTATTGTCACGTGTGTTTTGATTTTGACTGTAGCGGTTTTTGCATGGTCCGTGTGGCTACGAGCCAGGGCAGTCACGACGGATTGGTCACGCGCGGCACACCTGCAACTCACCAACGAACACGGCACCGAGTACTTTCCCAGTCTCGCACCTGACGGCAAGAGTTTCGTTTACGCGAGCAAACAGAACGGCAGCTTCGATCTGTTTGTGCAAAGAGTCGGCGGCAAGAACGCAACGCCACTGACGCCCAACACACCTTCTGATGAGATCGCGCCGGCGTTTTCACCGAATGGCGAGCGGATCGCTTTTCGATCGACGCGCGAACCCGCGGGAGTCTATGTGATGGAAGCTGGCGGCGAGAATGTCAGGCTTGTCGTGGCGGGTTGTCATCACCCTTCATGGTCGCCTGATGGTCGCGAGATCGTTTGCAGCACGGCTGGTCATGATGAACCGGCGACGAGGAACACCGTACCGAGCGCCTTATGGATCGCGAATGTCGAAACGGGCGACAAGCGTTTCCTGTGTGAACACGACGCGATGCAGCCGTCATGGTCGCCGCATGGAGATCGCATTGCGTTCTGGTTCATGCCTCCGAGTGCGGGCAGAAGCGATATCGCGACGATTTCGCGCAGCGGCGGTGAGATTGAAGTAATCACGAAAGATGCTTCAACGAATTGGAATCCTGTTTGGTCGCCTGACGGCAAGTTTCTTTACTTCGCCAGCGATCGCAGCGGCAACATGAGTTTTTGGCGGGTCGCGATCGACGAGAAGAGTGGGAAAGTGCAGGGCGAAGCGGAAACTGTTTCCACTCCCGCAAACTTCAATCGCCATCTCAGCTTTTCGGCGAATGGCCGGCGCATGATCTACGTCCAGACTGATCAGCAGTCAAACATTCAAGGTCTTAACTTTAATGCAAACACGGAGAAGGTTACTGGTGAGCCTTTCTGGATCACGCGCGGCGATCGACACATCGTGCGTCCCGAGCTTTCGCCCGACGGCACGCGGTTCGTAATGCGCGTGTCGCGCCGCACGCAGGACGACATTATGGTCGTTAGCCGCGACGGCGCGCAGTGGCGCGATCTTACTAACGACAAGTCTTTCGATCGTTATCCGCGCTGGTCACCGGACGGGAAGAAGATTGCTTTCACTTCGGATCGTTCTGGTCGTTACGAGATCTGGCTGCTCGATGCTGATGCGACGAATCTTCGTCAACTCACGTTCGACACTCCTGGTGATACGACATTTCCGATCTGGTCGCCTGACGGCGCGCAGATCCTGTTTCGCAGCAACTTTGTGAACACAGTTTTGGATGTGAATAAAACGTGGGCCGAGCAGGAGCTGCGCACGTTGCCGATGCCGCCTGATAACGAGCGGTTTGTCGCGTGGGATTGGTCGCCCGATGGCAAGCGCGTGATCGGTAATCTGAGTGGCCCACCTTCGGTTGTTGCGACCTATTCGTTCGAGACAACGCAGTATGAAAAGCTGGCCGAGTTCGGCGGCAATGCGATGTGGCTGCCGGACAGCACGCGCTTCGTCTTCATTTTCGAGAAAAAGATTTATCTCGGCGACGTGAAGACAAAGCGCATCCGCGAAATCTTCTCCTCCGGTGAAAACGAGATCCGCAGCGTCGACATCTCTTCCGACGGCAAACTCCTCTACTACTCAGTCTACACCTCCGAAAGCGACATCTGGTTATTGGATTTGGAGTGAGCTATCTACAGATTACACAGAATAAAAACTAATCTGTGAAATCTGTGGAGGGCCTTTCGTTAATGCTCAGAGCGTTGGAAATTCCGAGGAGAGGTGGAGAAATGCATAACAAAAGGGTGTTGACAGTAATCCATGTATTGATTCTAGTAGCGAGTTTCGCAGTGGTTGCGCGAGCGCAGGATACGCCATACCGGCTCAACGATAAGGAAGTCAAAAAATTGATGGCGCAGCTCAAGAAAGACACGGGCCGGTTTCGTAAGAGCTTCGACTCCTCGCTCGACCGAAGCCGCCTCAACGGCTCAAACCGCGAAGACGACATCAATCGCTTCCTGAAAAATTACGAAGACGCCACGGAGCGGTTGTACAGCCGCTTTAAAGACAACAAGTCTGTGGGCGCCGACGTTGAAGCCGTGTTGGACGGCGCCGCCGAGATCAATCAATTCATGACGCGACGTCTGGCGAGTGAAAGAGCTGAACGCGACTGGGCTGAGGTTCGTCAAGACCTGCGCCGGTTAGCGGAAGCTTACAATGTGAGTTGGCGTTGGTGGTCCTGATCGAGCAATATTAGCCGCGGATCCGCGTAGATCCGCGGCTAATTTCTTTTAAAGGACAAGACCCCATGATGAGAATGCGCACCCTGCCCGTAGTCTTTGTATTATTGCTTGCAAGCTCCGCCGCCTATTCGCAATCGCTCACCGAAGAGTTTTCCTTCCAGATCAAAGACTTCAAGATGGACCATCAGACGCAAACCAACAACCTCAACATCACCATCTCGTATCGATACATCGCAAACATTCAGAAACCTGACTATCCCGACTTTCGCTGGCTCGCGAAAGACGTCGAGACACTGCTGAGCAACTATCCAAACAAAGACGACTACTGGGAAATCGTCAACAAGCAAATCACCTCGATGTTGCTGAACAAATATCGCGGACTCACAAACGTAACCTGCGAAATCAAAGTGGACCCATCGAGTCTCATTCCATACACGCGAACGAGTCGCGTCACTCGCGAGCGCTCACATAAAAAGAGCATTGGCCGCAGCGAGTAGATAGAGTAATATCAGCGCCTCCCCAGGCTGCGTTGCGTTGTAAAAATTAGATAATCCACATTATTGGAGCTTGGACCATGACTACTACTCTCCAACAAAAACTGATCCGTTTGCTTTCAGGCGTTGCTGTTCTATTCGTAATCGCATCGGCAGTAATCGCACAACCAGCCACGGGCACAGTAAAACAATTCTCGATCAAATCAACAGTTCTCGGCGAAGACCGAGTCATCCTCGTGCGTACGCCCGTGGGATACGAAACGAACAAGATAAGTTATCCGGTGCTCTACATGACTGACGGCGACGCCCACATGGGCCACACCGCGAGCACGATCGAGTTTCTTACTCAAAACGGTCGCATCTCAGATTTGATCGTAGTGGGCGTCACGAACACTGATCGGACGCGCGATCTGACACCGGCGAAGTCCTCCGCCAAGAATGGAGGCGGTGACCTGCAGTTTCCGACGAGTGGCGGCGCAGACAACTTCCTGAAGTTTTTCGAGACTGAGCTCATTCCCGAGATCGAGAAGGAATATCGTGTGCAGCCGTATCGCATTCTCGCGGGACACTCGCTCGGTGGTCTATTCGCAATCCACACGATGATTACGAAGCCCGGACTCTTCAATTCTTACGTCGCCGTTAGTCCTTCGCTGCAATGGGAGAACAACGAGGCTCTGAAACGCGTCGAAACCTACTTGAAGAATCAGAAGGAATCGAAAGTCACGCTGTTTGCTTCGATAGGCAATGAGCCGGGACCAATCGGAGATGCGTTCGACAAGCTCAAAGACGCGCTGGCGAAATCAAACATCAAGGGTTTCGAGTGGCAAGCTGAGCGCATGGCTGATGAAGATCACGGATCGGTGGTGCTTCGCAGTCACTATTTTGGTTTGCGAAAGGTGTTTGACGGTTGGCAGATGCCGCGTGATCCGGAGAGCGGGGCGGTAGCCGGGGGCTTGAAAGGTGCAGACGCGCATTACAAAAAGCTCAGTGAGAAATTCGGCTATTCAATTCCAACGCCGGAGAACCTGATCAATCAGATCGGTTACCGCTTTATCTTCGATGGAAAGCCGGATGAAGCGATCGCGGTATTCAAGGCGAATGTCGAACGTTACCCGGGGTCGGCGAACGTTTACGACAGTCTTGCTGAAGCGTACGAGCGTGGTGGACGCATCGATCTCGCGGAGCCGCTTTACGAGAAGGCGCGCACTCTTGGCGAGCAGAACAACGATCCAAACACCGCGGTCTACAAGACCAACTACGAACGCGCACACACGAAGCTAAAAGAAACGACCAAGAAGCAGTAATTTTAGCCCGCTGAAATAGAACAAGTCAGGAAGCATAGAACAAGTCAGAAAGAGGGGCTTGCCCCCGCTGTTTGGCATTTCGACGAGCGGGGGCAAGCCCCTCTTCCTGACTTGTTCTATTGTTGTGGGTCAAATTCTATTTAAAAGGTATCAGTCATCAGCGAGGGAATTTTTTTATCTGGGCGGGAAGAGTCGTGACGGGGAAGAGCGTAGAGGTTTCGGCGCCGGCCGCGACTTTGATCGTTTGTGAGCCGGAAATTGAGCGGGTTTGTTCGGGAATCGTCTTTTCATCAAGCAGAAGGATGTGCTCGCCCGGCGGTAAGTCGCCGATGATGAAATAACCCTTGTCGTCCGTGAGGGTATCGCGGCCACTACCAGTTACAACACGCACGTCAGGCAGAGGCTGTTCGCCCGCATCGAGACGTCCATTCTCATTCGTATCAAACCATACGAGTCCGGTGATGCGACCAGTGCGGACGACGCGAAAGTCGACGATTACGTCACGAGTCGATTCGATCGTGATCTGTTGCTGTGTCTGGTCCAACAACGTCAGATCCGCGCGCACCGACAAAAGATCGAGATAAACGGCGTGCTCACCTCGCGATACGCTATCAACTCTAAAAAGCCCGCTGTCATCTGAAACCACGTAACGATTTCCATCGACGCGTACTCTCGCGTTTGCCTGTGGCTGATCGACACCCGGATCGTATCGTCCATTCAGATTCACATCCTGGTAAACGCGGCCATAAACGGACGCGTAAGAGTTTAACTCCGTGAGTGGGCCATTGATCGCGCGCTCGGCGCGTTTGTTTGAGAAAAACAAGCCGTGCAAAGAAAGGAGCGCTGTGGTGCCGGTTTCCGTTTTCAGGTAGCTGAGCTGCACCGTGGTGTTTCGCGGCAACTTAACAAACGCTGAGAGATGTTGCGATGTGTGAAAGGCCGCGCTGTCGCTTCGTGTGTAACCGAGGCCGCCACTGAAGCTAAGGCGATCGTGAAACAGGTTCGACATCTGCCATGTTGCCATGCCGCTGAGAAGTCCGTGACTACCTAACGACTGGCTAACCTCGAGCGTATTGGATTCATTGATCTTGACATTCCCGCCGGCCTGCACGTTGAGAACACTATCGCCAAAAGTCTTAACGCGCGAGCCGTTGACAAACATGTACCAGCGTTGAAATTTCTTCGTCGCGGTAATCAACGTGAAGGCAGAGTTTCGCAATTGCTCGTTACCGCTCTGCGTGTGAGAGATAAAGAGCGAAGGCATTGCATTGTCGGGCGCGAGACTCACAGTCGCCGTTATGTAGCGATTGAATTGGCCCAGCCTTCCGGGTGTGGTTGCAGAGCTCGCATTGATGGCTGCTGTGACCCAACGTTTCGGTTGCCAGCTCAGTCCTGCGGCAGCAAGGCTGGTCGGTTGGTGTAGTCCACTTTGCGGACTCAGGAAAGTTGGACCAACGTAAGCATAGCGGCCCTGTGCGATTAGTTGCTCTGTCAGGCGATAAGAACCGGTGAGATTGACCGCGAGGTCCGAGCCGTTTACTTGATTGCCATTGCGATCGATTCCCGAGAATTGGCCCACGGCGACATCGGCTTCGAGACGATTGAGACCGGACATGTATTTCATGCCGCCGGTGAGTGTGTCGCCTTTGCGGTTCGCGCGGTCGAAGTGCAGGGCGCCGGCAGAGAACGTGAACTCTGGCTGACGTGGACCATAAGTGGCTGTAGTCGCGAGCGCGCCAAAGATCTTCGTGTCGTACCGGACGGCGAGTGCTGATAATGGATTGTGTGTGAGGTCACCCAGTTTTGGTGCCAGTGTCTCGGAAATTCCCGAAGTCGTTTGGCCGCCGAAAAAATCCAGTCGCACACCATGAAAAGGCAACTGGACCAGGCCACCGCGTACAGCGGCAGTCAGGAATGTCAGGTCAGTGCCAGTACCGAACTCACCGCCGACGAAGCTTTGCCCGTTTGGACGATCAAGCCTGACACTCCCGCCCAAAAGATTTCCTTGAGACCGGTTGAACGGTGTGCTGACTGAAGAGTTGGCGATAAAACTCAACCGCGCGTCGCCGACGCGACCGGTACCACGAAGAACGAGACTGTGATCGCCAGAGGTTGTGTAGTGACTGAAGTTGTAATCGTACTCGATCTGAAAGATCTGCCACGGCGCATGTTTGGCGCCGCTGCGAATGGTGTCAGCCTGAACGCCTTTACGACTGATCACGATCGCCTGGCTTTCATCGCGTCGCACGACGACATCGAGCAGTGCGGCCACGATTTCGGCTGGCAGCATGAGCTCGTTCTGCGTTGGCGGGAAGACGAGGTCTGCCGTACCGGAGACAGTGAGAATCAGAGCGCCATTCTCGCGCACTTCATTCAACGGAGCATTGAAAACCGCGGTGGTGCCATTTTGACGACGAATCGTCACGATGCGCTGAGTTGAGTCGGAGCTGAGCGTGTCGCCAAGCGCGATTGCAATCGTGGCGACGGGAAGAAAGAGTCGTCCACCGCGCAATTGTGCCGCGCTGTTTGGTCCAACGAGCGCACGTTCGTTGACGATGATTACTGTGTTTGCCTGCGGTCCAGGCTTTGGTGGCTTCGGATCAGCATAAGAATTAGCCACAAAAAGGCACAAAAAGCACAAAATGGCTAAGAAAAATCTTTTGTGCTTCTTGTGCCTTTTTGTGGCTAACATGCTTTTTCCTAGAAGCGGGCGGGTATTGAGTGTGTTATAAGACTCAAGAATCTAACTCAGGAGTTCTCACGAGATGAGATGTCTACTCACGCTCATTGTTGTCGGGGTTTTTGTGCCTGTCGGTGTGAAGGCACAAAACTCAGTCATACTAAAGGCAACGGTAAGTGAAACCGTCACTGTTTCGGTTTCGCCAACTTCCATACCGAGCAACATCGTAAACCTCACGCTGTCTGGCGATGATCAGATTATCCGCGTGCCTTTGCTGATCCGTTCAAATACCAGTTTCAAAATTTCTGCCACTTTCGAATCGAAAACAGCAGTGTTGAGTCAAGTCTCGGTGGATGATGTGCGGGCGACTGGAGGGTTAGTGTCTCCGCAAGTTGTTAATGCACTGGATCTCAAGTCGTACGTTGATCCGGCTCTCTCTCAACCCCTGCTCGTTCTGACTGGACCACGCGTTTCCATCGGCGGCACTCTCACTTCGCCAAACAACGCATTGGAAATCACTTTACTTATTCGTTTGAAACCGGAACGACCGCGCGACTCGTCGATCCATTTGACGTTCGTTGCAACGCCGGTATCACTAATTCAGTAACGCCCTCGGTTGGTCTACTGCCGTCCTGAAAATCCACGCGGTATTTCACCGTGTAAGTGCCGGGCGCAAGACGCGACTCGAGCACAAGCGGTTGAACCAGTTCTGACCCGCCAAGCAACGGTAACGATTCCTTTTGCGGCAACTCCGCGACCGCAACGCCGGCGTTGTCCGTAACCTTCACCGAAGTAATCGGACGGATCACGCTGTTGCCGGTGTTCTTGAGCAGGGGAATGACGAGTATCTGATCGTCCTTCGTCTCAGCACGCAGGCTTTCCAGCGATCCCTGGCGCCGCAGTTGCGGCACCTTGATGTAGAACACAGCCCCCATCCGATATCGAATTACTACCTGACGGCGATTCTCAGTGAGCTTGATGTTGTCAGGTCGCTGTTCGACGATCAACGCTGTCAGGTGATCGCCTGGAGTGGCATCTTTCGGCACGGAGACAGTGACTCTGATCGCGTGTAGATTTCCCGGTGTCACCGTTGTTTCAGTCGGACTGTAAATCAGCCACGAGCTCGCCGAGTTGGGTAACGTGTTGGCTCTTTCAAATTTCACTTGCCCGTCGCGATCGATGGTCCAATCATTCAAACTCGCCACGATGCGAACCGGTTGTGAGTTTTCCGAAGTCGAGTGGTAATCGAGATTGACGACCATGGTTGTTTCCGTGCCGGGCTGCATCTCGAGCTCGATACGCGCGGGAGCTAATGAAATGCCATTGCCCGAAGGTTTCGGTGCGGCATCTGGAACCTGCGCACTCACACACACCACCGAAATAAATAAGAGGATCAGAATTGCTGTTAACTTATTTGCAGGCGACATCGATCTGAAAACCTTTCAGCAGGGAACGTTCGGACCCGACGAAATCGTGAATATGAGAGTGACGGATGAAACTCCGGCAGCGAAGAACTGTGGTGTCAAAGCGAAGATGGCGTCAAAAACATATCCATCGCTTTGCTGGCGCTTGATGCTGTTGTTCTTTGAAAGTACCGGACCGCTGAGAATGATGGTCGAACCGGAGATGTTGGCGAGCGATGACGGATAGGTCACACGGCCGCTGCCGCCGATGGTTGCGTTAAGCGCGGGATCGTTGGAGAAGGGTGAGCGAATGATGTGAGTGCTCTGATTGCAATCCTGCCCGGCGCCGCCCAGTTTGCGAATGTTCTGGAGACCAAAACCGATATCCGATGCTTGCAGGGCCTGAACGTTGCCGTTGATGAGACCACTCGCTGTAACTGAGACCTGGTATGGTTGATTACTGCGCAGCGCGATCGGAACAATCACTTTCACGATCGAATTCGTGTTGGCGGGCGAGACCTCACCGAAATCCACAGTCACGATCAAATCATTCAAGACACTCGCACTGCCGGTTACAGATCCGCCCACTGCGCCCGTAATTGTCGGGGTTCCGCCGCTGCTGATATCCAGCGCTTGTGCGGATATCGTTTGGGCGGCAGCGATGAGAAACAGGGCAGTGAAAAGCGCGAATGTGAAGTGACGTAAACGCATTACGGTGCGGTCACGGTGAATGTGACGGAAATCGTGGTGGTTCCGTTCTCGAAAAACTGAGGTTTCACTGCGAAGAACGCCGGTACACTCAGTCCATTCACATTGCTGCGCGGCACTGCGTTCATGATGATTGGACCACTGAGCGCAGTCGTCGCTGAAGAGAAGGCGCCGAGATTGGATCTGACGGCAGTGAATTCGTAGCGACCGGTGGTGCCGTTCACGGATCCGTTAGCGACGAGCGTCGGATCACCCGAAGTCGCATTTGTGTCTGAGCCTGCGTTCACGCCAAGACCGGTTCGCGAGACTGTTCCGAGACCGAAGCCTACGTCGGAGGCCACGATTCTGCTGGCCGTCGCGCCGGAGCTCGTTACCGTTGCCGCCATCGACAACACGTAAGCCGCATTGCTGCGTAGTTTGAGCGGCACTTGCGCCGTCACGAAACTGTTGGTGTTGCTTGGACCAAGCTCACCGAGATTGATCGACACGGCGAGTGGAGAGTTGTTTACGCCATCAACTGTAACGCCGCCGCCTGAGTTACCGGTGAGAGTGACGGCGCCACCTGAGTTGATCTCGACAAATTTCGAAACGGTTGCGCTCATCGTGACGGTTCCGGTCGTGGACTGTCCGAAACAGCTAACAGCAGAAACGACGAACAGCGTGATGAGCAGTATTGATTGGCTGGATATTTTACGGGGCATCTAATTGTCCTTTTAGGAGAGGTGAGATGTGGTTATCCGGCCGTCAGTCGGAAGACTGACGGCCGGCGCCACTTGAAGTAGGGGAAGCGTTAAGAATTAAAGCGCTACGACTGTGAACTGCGCCGTGATTGTGATCGCCGGAGCCGGATCGTAGAACTGCGGCTTGACAGCGAAGATCGCCGGGAACGTCAGGTTCGTGGCACTGTTAGCGGAGACTGCCTGGTTGATACGTGGTCCATTCAAAACCGCGCCCGATACGGCATAGGCGCCGAGAGTTGAGTTTGCACCGGAATATACCCAGCGTCCGTTTGCGTCCGTGCTGCCACCGACAGTCGGATCACCCGGAGTCGCGTTGGTGTCTACGCCTGCCGCGAGGTTCGCGGGACGCGCGGCTGGAGTCAAACCGAAGCCGACGTCAGTATCTTTCAGGCTGAAGCTGGTAGCGCCAGCACCGGCAACGCTGCTAACCATGTTCAGTTGATAGGCTACGTTGCTGCGAAGTCTCACCGGAACGCTCAATTTCACAAAACTATTAGTGTTGCTTGGGCCGAGTTCACCCAGGTTGACAACCACTGCCAGCGGGCTGTTTGCGGTACCGTCCGTGATGATGCTGCCGCCGGAATTGCCCGTCAGCGTGACGGCGCCACCCGAGGTCAATTCAACGAAGTTCGAGACGGTCGCGGTCATCGTTACGGAGCCGGTAGTCTGCGCGAACGCAGCGGTTGCGCTCATCAAAAGCAAGGCTGTAATTGCCAGGGTGGTCGTTAGGATGCCCTTCGATTTAAACATGTCGTTACTCCTCTATGGTTGGGGATAGTAGGCTCAGGTCACTTGAAGTGAAGGAGACTGAGGAAAGAGGTTAATAGGGGATAGCTCGGTTGGGATTCTCAAGCAGCGTCTTCGCGTTCGCATTACCCTACGTCAGCGACCGCCCAAGCATCATAGGTGGCCGTAAAAGTGTTTGTCAATGTCTGGTTTAGTTTAACAAGCCAGGAAACCGTGAGTGATTTCACCAAAAAATGAGGAATTCTCGTTCTCGGAGGAGGTTTTCAGATCCAATTTCTGGCCACCAGCCAAACGGACGTGTATAAGAGCCGTTACTTCAGCCCGACAATCACAGGTGACGCGAATGAATCGAGTAGGGATCTTCCTGCTGGCGATAATTGCAGTTTTTCCAGGCAGTGCGAAAGCACAACAGCCGCAACCCGAGTTGTTTACATATGCCGAGCTCGTCCGGTTGTATGAGACACCAAACCTGCCCGAACCTTTGCAGGCAAAGTTGGATCGCCTGCTGACCACGCCTTTTATTAATAACACTGCAACCACGCGGGCGCCGCGATTACCGCGAACTCCGCAGCTCGGCTCGTTCGTGCGCGTCGCACACTGGAATATCGAGCGCGGTATCGAGTTTGACGCGATCCGATCGGCACTCACCAATGCTACTCATTTTGCAAAGCTCATAGATCACGCGGCGTATCCGCGCGCAAGCAAGGATCGAAAAGAGATCCTCCATCAAGTCGCGTTGATGAAGCAGGCGGATGTGATCGTGCTCAACGAAGTCGATTGGGGTATGAAGCGCACCGAGTATCGAAACGTGGTGGCAGAGCTCGCCGCGGCGCTGCGCATGAATTACGCGTATGGAGTCGAGTTTGTCGAAGTCGATCCGATTGCGCTTGGGATAGAAGAGTTTGAAGAGCTCTCGGCTGAAGACAGGGCGAAACTCAAAGCGCAAATCACGGTTGATAAGTCTCGTTATCGTGGACTGCACGGCACGGCCATTCTCAGCCGCTTTCCTTTGGAGAATGTGCGACTGCAACCGTTCGAGCAGCAACCGCACGATTGGTACAAAGAAGAGCGTGAGAGTGTGAAGCCACTCGAGGCCGGCAAACGTAAAGCAGGCGAGCTCGTGTTTCGGGAAAAGGTGCAACGCGAGATTCGGCGTGGCGGTCGGATGATGTTGACGGCCGAGATCGCAGACGAGCGTTTTCCTGGAGGCCGCATGACGATCGTCGCGACGCATCTTGAAGACAAGACGAAGCCTGAAGGACGTCGCAAGCAACTGGAAGAATTGATGAATCGCATCAGTGCGATGAATGGAACGGTGGTTGTTGCGGGTGATATGAACACGTCGACACACGACGGTACGCCGCTTTCGACCGAGCGTGCGTTGAAGAATCGTCTTGGGAGCAAGAGTTTCTGGGCCAAACAGGCTTTGGGGATTCTGACGGGAGTGCGGTTACCGACGCTTCTGCTCACCGGAATGAATACTTACCGCACGCAAGCTGATCCGACGGTGCGGAGCATACCGCTCGTTGCCTCGAATCCTGAAGCGGAGTTTTTCGATAAGTTGAAGGACTTCCGGTTCGCTGATGGCAATTCGTTCGATTTCCGAGGTGAGCGTGAGCGTTCGATCGGCGGCAAGGAAGGTCCGCTTGCGAATTCAAACGAGCGTGGTGACAAGGGATTCATTACGACGTTTGAAGTTGAGCGGACGATCGCGTTTGTCGGCAAGTTCAAGCTGGATTGGATCTTCGTCAAGCCGCCTTCTCTCGCGGAGCCATATTCAAAGGACGCGCCGCACAAGTTTGCACCACACTTCGGACGCACCCTGAAGCTGCTCAACGAAGCCATCAAAGAACGCATCTCCGACCACGCCCCTATCATGGTGGATCTACCATTAGCTGAGCCACCACTCGCTATACACCCTTGATGCCCAGCCCGCGAAGCGGGCGACAGCATAAAGCCTGGGGCGCTAGCCCCAGGATCAAGATCAAAAAAGCGATCGAGCCCGCGGAGCGGGCGACAGCCCAAAGCAATGACGCGCTGTCGCCCGCTTCGCGGGCTCTGACGATCTTTTTATTCGCGATCCTGGGGCTTGCGCCCCAGGCTTTATGCTGCCGTCCGCTTCGCGGACTCTGACGATCGTTTTATTTCGCGATCCTGGGGCTTGCGCCCCAGGCTTTATGCTGCCGTCCGCTTCGCGGACTACCAACTCCATTTATCAAACGTAAATGACAATCCAAACACGTTTGATGTGAAGATTTTGTCGATGTCGTTTGAGTTGCGTTTTTCGAACTGGTATTCAAACGCCATTGATAAATCCGAGCGGAGCAGGCGCTCGTAGAGGACGCTGAAGACCCAACGATCGTCGTGTCGCGGTACGCGGACGCCGCCAACGCGCGTGGTTCGATTCTGGTAGTCACGTGGAGCGTAGCGCATCTCGGCGCTCAACGAATCACGCCGTCGAATCGAGAGCGGAGTCTGGAACTCGAGCGAGTATGTCCGGCGAATGTAATTGTTTCGCGGATCCCACGCGCGATTGTGATCGTAACGATAAGTGAGCTCGACCCGTCGATCCCCACTGAACCGCTGCTCAACTTTCGCGCCCGCATACGAATCGATCGCATTCGAATCCTGTTCAATCAGTGGATACCGCTTCAACCGGTACGCCGCGAAGCCCGCCACTCTGGTATTGAACGGCAAGCGATATTGAAGCTGCTGCTCGAGAATGTAGTTGTTATTGATCTCACGATCCTCAGACGAGCCTTTGAGTGAGATCTCAGTAGTCGTTTTCGAGTAGAACCGCTTTGCAAGCTGCTTGCGATACTCAGCCGTCATATTGTGACTGACTCGATCAAACTCATCCGTATGATTGTAGCGATGCAACGCAACCTCATAATCAGCCTGAAACGACGGGTGCTCAGCATTGTCTCTGAAATGAAACCCGAAACTCGGCACGAGTCCAAAAGAACCGACCAGCTGCTCGTCATGAGTGATATTGGTGTCATATACAGTCGCCAACGACATCGACACCCACCAACGCCGGTGTAACCTTTCTTGTTCCCTGACGGTGTCAACTCTTTGCGCGGCTGTTTGTGCGGCTGTTTGTGCGGCAAGGGAGACACTCGTGATGATGATGGTAAAGATGATGAATAAGACTTTTCTCATGACGTCGCTTTCCTTTCGAACGCTGGAACAAGGTCGCGCATCAACCGGCAATGCACTTGCGAATGTGACGAAAGCAGCTCCAGCAACTCGCCAATCCTCCGGCGCTCGTCGTCGTCGATGAGTGCGTGATGAAGCATCACGCCTACGGGAGCTTGCGAAGAGGCGGCTTTGCTAAGTGAATCTCCAATCTCGTCTGGCGTTAGTCGCACACCTTTGCGATGGCCAAACCAGTCGATCGACACCGGCAGCTCAGTAATTAACGGCGTGTCAAATTGCGTTGCGGTGATATCGCGAGACAGAACTGTGAAACCCTCCAGTCGTAAACAGACCGCTGTTGACACGTTGCAACGGTTCCACGGCGGAGTGAAGATCGACTCTGTAACTGGTCCAAGCCGCTCATTTAGCAGTGCTTTGCCGGCGGCGATGTCAGCTTGCTGGAGCGCACTTGAACGGCTGTTTCCAAACTCACACTTGCGTTCAATCTGTTCATGGTTCACATGCGCGTAGCCGTGCTGGTGAGCTGAAACCTGATGAGGACGTTCCTCTAAAACCTTGCGCAAGTCTCTGGCGGTGTCGTCCGAAATTGATTTCGGAATGACAGCCAGATCGATCGGCACGTTGTAATCTGCAAACACGTCGAGCAGCTCGAAGAGCCGCGCATCTTCCCAACCCACGTCGTCATCGCGAAAAAAGAAAGATATGGAGCCCGGCGCCTGGTCCAGCGTTTTCCTCAGTGGATCCAACCAGTTTGTAAAATCAGTGTGCATAATTGGTGTAATCCGCGAGATTTGTTATCGACTCAATCAGGGCTGCGGCATTCTCCGCTCCGTTGAGATCGAGTGCTGGAGTCGCGAATGTTGATTTCATCGACTCGCGAATTTCGGCGGCGAGTCGCGCTGGTGTTAACTCGCTTTGCTCGAGCACCCTCACTGCTCCGAGATCCTGTAGACGCAACGCGCGTTTGCGCTGCTCGTCTTCATTCTCTTTCGCGAATGGAACAAGGATCGCCGGAACCTTTGCGCGCAGAACATCCAAACACGTGTTGTATCCCGCTTGGCTGATCGATATTGTCGCGCCACACAACTCACCGCACAGATCACTGACTTGCCGCACCAGTCGCAACTTGTTTCGGCCCTGTGCGAGCGATCGGAGTGCGCGCCACGATTCGTCACTCAGAAACGGACCAGCGATCACTTTCATCTGGACTTCGGTGTCGTCTTGCAAATATTCGAGGGCTTCGATCGCTGTTCGCAGTAGCGGCTCGCCGGCAATCCCACCGCCTGCCGAAACGACGATCCGCTTTCTTTTGTTCTCTGGCGGCGCGGCTGGCCCAGTCGCCGGCACAACAAACCCCGTGTACTTGATCGGCACCTGCAACGGAACGTTTGAGTGGAACGACTCTTCGAAGCGCGCGAATGAAGGATCAGAATGAATCAGTACTACATCGAAGAACTCGTTGGCCCAGGTTGCCGCCCGGTCGTTAAATTCCCGATCACTTTCCCGGCTCACAAGGATGTCGCGCAGGCTGCAAACGACGAGAGCGCGTGTTTCTTTTTCGCGGGCGGCGTGTAGTAGCGGCAGGATCTCATTCGCAAATTTCTTCCGACCGAAAGGGAAGAGCTCGACGAGCACCACCACCGGACGCAGGTTGTCGAAGGTCACGCGGATCATCTTCTTCCGTCGATCGAGTGCGCGCGCTACGGAGATTCTTTTATCGTGACTGACGAGTTGATTGGCTTCGTCCATTCCGAGTGGCGGCAGGTTTACGAATTGAATGTTCGGAGGAACAACGATGCCTGCGGGTAGTCGTCCACCGTTCAAGAGCATCACGCGAAAGTTGCGGCCCAGTCGTTCGGCTAGCGCGAGCGACCGCACGAGATGGCCCATGCCCAGCGAGTGCTGGCAGTAAAAGAGAATTGCAGGTCGATCGTTCATTGTGTCATTTCTTCTCTGTGCAACCTCTGCGTTCTCTGTGTCTCTGTGGTTAGCTAATTCACAGCAATCAGTCACCACAGAGACACAGAGAACGCAGAGGTTGCACAGAGAAATCAATAAGTAGCGGCTCTTGCTCGACAATCCGATTGTCCTCCAGCAGCAGGACGCGGTCCGATGCGGCCGCCGAAGCCAGATCGTGCGTGATCGCCAAACACGTCTTGCCACGCATCAATCGATTCAGAGCTTCGCGCACTGCCGCTTCGCTTTCGACGTCGAGTCCGGTCATCGGCTCGTCGAGAACGAGGATGGGCGCGCTGCGCACAAAGGCGCGCGCTATCGCGATGCGTTGGCGCTGCCCCCCGGAGAGTGTGCCTCCCCGTTCGCCAATCACCGTGTCATACCCATCCTCGAGCTTGCTGATGAACTCGTGAGCGTTCGCCGCCTTCGCAGCGCGAATGATCTCCTCGTCGCTTGCGTCAACCTTTCCGTACGCGATGTTCTCTTTGACTGACGCGCCAAACATCACGCTGTCCTGCATCACGATTGCGATCTTTTGGCGCAGCGATTCGCGCTTGTAGTCTTTAACGTTGATTCCGTCGATCAGAATCGCGCCGTCTTCGATTTCGTAGAGACGTAAGAGAAGACTGATGATGGTCGACTTGCCTGCGCCTGAGCGTCCGAGGAGCGCGACCTTTTGTCCGGTCGCAATGTCGAACGAGATATTGCGTAGCACGGGTTTGCCGGCACCGTACTCGAAGTTAACGTGACGAAAGCTGATGTCACCGCGGATTGCCGTGGCCTCGATCGCGCCCGGAGAATCTTCGCGCTCAGGCTCGATGCCGAGCGTCTCCGAGATTCGTCCAGCGCTAACGAACGCACGCGAGAGTTTGGCTGAGAGTTTCGCGAGAGTCCGGATCGGAACGTACAGGCTGTTCATGTACGCGACGAATACGAGCAGCGATCCGGGCGTAATGTGTCCACGCAAAGCCTGGAGCGAGCCGAATACAAGGACCGCGAACGTTCCGATTGCGTTGACGATGTCTGCGGCGCGCGAGGATGCGGCTTCGAGACGCGCCGTGCGTATGCTTTCGTTCAGAGTCTCAGAGCTTTCTGACTCGAACCGTTCCGTCTCGTAACGTTCGCGACCGAAAGCTTTCACGAGCGCGATCGCGTGCAACGTCTCGCTGACGCGCGCGGCGAGATTGCCTTCGGCCTTGCGGACCTTGCGTGCTGAGTCGCGTATGCGCCGGAAGCGATAGACAGAAATGATTGTCAGCACGGGAAACGTCGATAGCACCACGAGACTCAGCTCGATGTTCATCACAAACATGACGACAATCATGCCGACGAGCGTGAGTGTTTCAGTGACCAGAGTCAGGGCAAATTCTGAAAACGCATCGCGCACGGAGTTGGTGTCGCTCGTGACTTTCGTCAGTAGCTCGCCGGATCGAGATCGTTTGTGGAATGCGAGTGAGAGGCGTTGTAGATGTGAAAACAGCTCACGGCGCAGTGCGTGGGCGATTCGATAACCGATGCGTGATGTGATCGATGTTTGCGCGTAAACGGAGAAGCCTTTGACGGCGCTCAATACGATCAGCACGCTCGCGACCGCGATTGTGGTCCATACCTTTTGATCGTGGAAGAAACTTTCGAACGAGCGCAATGAAGGCGGCAGGGTCTTGCCGAGGAGAATGTTGTCGACGATCAGTTTCAATGGCCACGGTCGCAGCAAATCTGCAACTGAAACGATGAGCGTGCAGGCGATGGCGACGACGAAGTTCCATTTCTCGGCGGCGAGATTGCGAGTGACTATGTTTCGGAATTTAGTTTTCACCGAGACCTCCGTTCAGCACAATCTCGGCCGTGTGCAGGATCTCAGGGAGCTTTTGCAGCGTGGCCGTGCGAATGCGAGTGACAGAACGTAAGGCGCGTTCCTGAAGTAACGCTGCCGCGATGTGCCAGCGCAGCTCGTGCGAGTCGTGCGGCGCGTCATAGCCTTTCAGTAAGGCACGTTTCAGTACGGAAGCTCCGTGCCACGTGCGTGTGCCGGTGCAGGCGTCGCAGAAAAGACCGGCGATCGCGCTGCCGAGATCCGCTGTTGCGGCCCCGATCGCAGCCTGGTCTAAGTCGAGCAGGAAGAGTTGCTCTTTGTTCAGAAAAATGTTTTTTGGATGAACGTCGCCGTGTATGAACACTGGCTTGCCGTGCGTGTAACGCGTGATGAGTTTCGCGCTCAGGCGTTGGACCATGTGAGCAACGTCAGGCCGTGCCTCGCTGATGGTAGCCGTCGCTCGCGCTATTGTTTCAGGGGTAAGTCGTGTAGCGCGCGGAAGCGATGATGGTGGGTTGATTTGGTGAAGACTTCTCAGCGCTTTGCCGAGCCGGAAAAATGCGTTCTCGCTTTCGGCGACAGTAGATAACGGAACACCGTTAATGGGATCGAGCAGCAGCAGGCGATGTGTTTCCGAATATGCGATTGCTCGCGGGATTTGTACCTTGCCTGTTACAGCTTTGTATGTCTCGAAGATCTGGCGCCCTTCATCACCGGCGTAGATCTTCGCATACGCGATGATCTGTTCGTTCTCGTCGAGGCACTGTGCTGTGACTGATTTCTCCGGTGCGTGAGCGACGACGCGACTCGTGGCCCATGTTCGTCCTTCGATGTCTCGTAGCTCATCAGGAATGTTGCTCAACACCGCGAGGTTCTTGATCTTTCGATCGTGCGGGAAGATCCAGAAAGTGGCGTTCAATTCAGGTGCGTTGAGCTCTGTATGCGATGTGAATTGATTCTTGATTCGATGCGTTCGCGGAAAAGCACGGGCCGCGATGCGATAAGACCGTCCGCTACCGCGCAGTTTATAAAGCACGCGCAGGCTTGTACCGACGCGATACTTTGTCCTCAGGCGCTCGCAGTCTTCGATTCCATATTCGACGAGGTGAGACAAGTACTCGGTCATCAAGGCTTCGTCGAGTAACAGATCGCGTTGCGGCAGCGCCGGATCGAAAGCCAGCAATGGAGTGCTCATAACGACGTTCGCCTCCACGTTGGCTTGTTGGACCGGGTCCAACTCAGTTCGTCAACTTCAACGAAGTTCTCACCTACGTCCTCGATCCGAACGCGACCTGAGTCGAGCGGATCCGAATCGCTCAAGACTTGAAATCGCGGCAATGGCGCGCTCAACGTTCGTGGCGCGATTAATGTGTAGAAATCCGTATTTGCTTCTCCGGTCGAAACAACACTTACCACCGGCGCGGCTTGTTTAATTCCATAGCGCGGCGAGACCCATCCGTGTGATAAAGAACAGTTGCGCCCCAAGAGGACCATGTCGGGCGTGCGGATTCCGCCGGCGATGCGGGTGCAGTGGTTCAGGGCTTCGGCGGTTAAATGGAAACGAAGATCGTATTTGTGAGGAACACTTCCTCTAAGACTGTCGACGATTAGCCAGTACTCACCTGCAACAAAGAATATTCGTCTCGTATGAATCGCTTCGTACGCCGGACTGCGAACCTCGCCGCAGAGCATGTCGAGGCCTGGCGCTGTGAAGCGTTCGAGCAGACGCCCTTGCGCGAGCGGACCCTTCGGCTTGCCGCTGCGATACTCAACCTGATCCAGGTCGTCAACACAGACTGTGTTATGCGCCGCCGTTCCCTTGAAGCAATGACGCCATAAAGAATCGGTGTAAATGAAACGCCCGGGATCGACGATCAACGGACGCCCATTCGCCGCGACTTCAATACTCAGCAGATCGTAGTGCCCGTGGCCACCGTCCCCGATTGGACCACAATCAAACACCAGGTATTTCGCGTCATCGCCCCAATCGCTGCGCTGAACGTAATAACCACCATCTGGAAAACTCGCGCAGGTCTCTGCCGGTGCTAAAAAGTCTTTACGCTTGAAAATCGTCGCCGCGAGCTCCAATAGATCCGAGTAACTTCCCGTGTCTGCATCTGACAGCGCCGGTATCAAACCGTCCGGCCGTTGAATGTGAAGCAGAAACTCGCAAGCCTTTTCGAGACGCTCGTCGTAACCGGCAGGGAACTCAACTCCAAACCCATTTGCGTTCTCTCGCGCGCCCAGAAACGAACGCAGCGCGGTCATGTGATAGTGCGTCGACTGCTCGCGATGTACGCCATCGGGCCGAACGTCTGTGAGCAAATTGCGATGCAGCTCAGCAACAGCAAACTCAAGCAAACCGTCGTGGTCCAACTCAGGCAGCGCCAGAGCTGCGATGAAGAGTGCGTAGAGCTCGAGTGTACGGTGATTGCGTTCAGCGCTTAGGTTGCCGCGTAAATGACGGACTTCGGCGTCGAGACGCTCAATGATCTGATTCTCAAAATCAGCCTCAAACTCACATTCTCGTGAAAACGCATTCCACGCGTAAATCCAGTTTTGTATCCGGCGTGCAGCAACATCACTCGAGTCGCAGCCAACCGTCGTTTGTACGATCCACGATTGGACCAACTGCTTCCACGCCTGTCGATACTTCAACTGCCTCGTGACAGCGAATGCGTGTGCGAGATCGAGACCGTAATAAAACTTGTACCACTCGATGCGCCACTCATCGTCTTCCGGCAACACTGTCGTCAACCAGTTTGGCCTTGTCCCGAGCCGCAGTGTCTGCCCGGCAAATGTGAAGATCCCCTCGCACACATCGTCGGCAATCGAGATGTCGCGATACGCATTCTCGATGATGCAAAAAACGCCGCGCCATCTGCGCGTCATTGCCGGGAAGGAGCGAGTAGTTTGTTCGACGGCGACTTGCACTATCACGCTTCTCCTCCCACTGCTGTTGCGAATAGTGCGGCCAGCTCCATCGCTGTTTTGTCGCCGTCGAATCTTTCAAGCACTGTCATGCGCCCGGCGCGACCGAGATTCCGCGCCAGCATGCGATCCGCGCTGATTCGCTGAATCGCATTGGCAAGCGCCTCCGCATCCTCTGGTGGAACGAGCGCGCCGTTCTGACCGTCTTTGATAATTTCCGGAATGCCGGAAACAGGCGTGGTGATCACAGGTAACCCGCACGCCATCGCCTCCATCAACACGTTTGGCAGACCGTCGCGATCGCCGTTGTCGAGCACGCGGCAAGGCAGGCAGAAAATGTCGGCGCGCTGGTATTCGGTGTAGAGGCGCGACTGTTCCATTGGTCCAATGAGGCGTACGCTGTCGTTCAATCCGTGCGCTTCAATCTGTTTGCGAAGCGTGGCCTCGTGTTCGCCATGCTCGCCGACGATCGCTGTCTCGAATTGAAAACCGCGACGCTTCAGAATCGCGCAAGCCTCAACGAGCACATCGAAGCCTTTCTTGGGAACGAGTCGCCCGACGCCGAGTGCGCGTAAATGATTAGTCTTTACAGGTGCATTTGAAGCGTCTGACAACAAGTCGGCGAATTCAGCGTTTAGACCGTGGTAGATGCAATGAACATTTGCGTTGGGTTCAATGTTGAGGAGGTGTTCGCGGTTGGCGTCAGTGCAGGTGACGACAAACTGCGCCGCGTTCATCTTGCGTCGCAACAACCCCGCGGGATTGAGCGACTCGCAATAGATGTCTTTGGCGTGAGCCGTGAAAGAGAACGGCAGGCCGGTGATGATCGATGCGAGCCACGCAACTGTTGTCGAGCCGTGACAGAAGTGCGCGTGAATGTGACTGACGTCACCCGCATCCAAAAGCAATTGGGCCACCCAAACTGCCTGGAGAAACTCTTTCAGGTATAACTTCCGCGGCCACGCTAGGAAACTCTTTCGCGCTCTTACGGCTTGTGCGAATGCAGCGGAGGCGGCACGAATAAGACCGGTGGATCTTTGTCTTCGAACGTTATAAAAAGCTGGTAGAAAATCTTTGAGGTGCAGACTGAGCCAACGTCGCAGCGATGTTTGTGACAGCGACGAAGTTTGCGGCAAGTAGTTTGGATGAGCCTGAATCTTGTTGAAGAGACTGTTCGTGTGCAGCTCATCGCCGTGCTTGATTACTGCCAGTCGCAGCTTCATACCAAGCTGCTCGAGACGATATATCTCGCTGGTGATAAAGATCTCCGACAGGCGCGGATAACCTTTCAGAACATAAGCGACCGTGCCTTGAGTTGTTTTGGATCTTAAATTCATTGCTGACCGTACTACTTGAGCGGGGGCAAGCCCCTCTTCCTGACTTGTTCTTTTTTCAACGACTCAGTGGAATGAGCAAGTTAGGAAGAGGGGCTTGCCCCCGCTGCATAGTTGCCCGCATACACAGTTGTCAACAGCCGGTGAAAGCGCTCGCTACACTGGCCCACCTCATAATCAAGCTCTGCCCGTCGCCTTCCGTTGCGGCCGAGTTGTTCGCGAAGTTCTTTGCTTTCGGCTAATCGATGGATGGCTTGGCCGAGTGCGACGGGATCCGCCGGCGGTACGAGCAATCCGTTCTCGCGATCAACGATCGCGCTCGCGATCGCACCAGCGTCAGTGGCCACGATCGGACGACCCGATGCCATCGCTTCGAGTACGACGTTTGGCAAACCATCACGATCGCCCGAGCTATCCTGCACCGAAGGCACGACCACAACATCACAATCGGCATACATCTGCGGTAGCTCTGAATGCGTGACTGCCCCACAGAAGACAACACGATTTTCCAGGTTGTTGAGGCTGATGAGTTGTCGCAGGCGTTCTCGCTCAGGTCCGTCACCCGCGATCGTAAGTGTGAACGGGATCTTCACACCGGCAAGCGCGGCAATCAGAAAGTGGAAACCCTTCTTTTCAACGAGCCGGCCCACAGCCAGCAACCGCAGCACGCCATTAGAACTTGCAGCGCGCGGTGTGAATCGCTGCAAGTCGACACCATGCGGCAGCAGATGAACATCTGATCCAAGCGCGCGAATGTCACGCGCGACATCGGTATTGCACGCGACTACGCACGCCGCTTCTCTGGCACGTTGGCCCAACACTGATGGTGCGACCTTGCGAGCATCACGCGCATGCGTGCTGAAGCCAAACGGCACTCCCAACATTCGCGCCGCGTGTTGCGCGACTTCGGCCGGTCTGTGTGCGAAATACGCATGAATACCGTCGACTCTTTTGCGCGCCAGCATCAGGCGCACGGCCCTCGCCTGCTCTTCAATCGACACATCAGGCAGAAACTCGACGTAATTCGTCAGCCGCTCAGTGCCCGGTTGCGCAGGACCCGTCTCACCAAGCTTCGTTGCAAACACACCGGCCAGTACGCCGTTCGCTTCAAGCGCGAGCAGCTCGCCAAGCATGAATGTCTCAGAACGGCGCGGAAAGCCGCTCACAACCACGGCAATCTTCATCGCTCCTTCTCCTCGAGCAGCAGCTCGCGGATGCGCTCACGAATGCGTGGCAAGCCCTGCAAATCAACACGAACCGGCTGTTCGGACGCGTGCTTCAACGACGCGAGCACTTTCGACATCAACATTTCGGGCGCGAGCTCATCCGGCTCAACCATCTCAAACAGTCCCGCAGCAGCTAACAAACGCGCGCGGATCAGTTGCTCTTTAACCGGCTTTGCGCGCGGAACAAGAATCGCATTGCGACCAAACGACAGCAGCTCGCACACAGTGTTGTAGCCCGCCATCGAGACGACTAGATCGGCTTCCGCGTAGAGCTCGGTCATGTCTGCCTCGAACTCGCGAAACTGCACGTCAGTCAAATAGCCAAAGTTGTTAATGAGCGCCGCGCGTCTGTCGGCAGACATCTGCGGTCCAAACACCACGGTCGATTTCAGCGCGACGTTCCGTGGCAGGTTAGAAAGACCTTCGAGGTAGGTTTCGATCATTCGACTACCGTCGCCACCACCACCGGTCGTGACGAGGACGTGCGGTGGTCCATCATTCCGAGAAGTCGCCGCTGTCGGTCGCTTTAGATAACCGCAGTAGTGAGTAATGCGCGCGACGTCTTCAGGAAAGTCGTACTCGCTGACTGTGTCGAAGATCGTTTGCGAGCCGTAGATCCAAACTTCGTCGTAGTAGTCGCGAATAATTTCGAAGCTATGATTGTTTCGGAGTGTCTCTCGAGTTTTGCGTGGCTCGTCGAGGATATCGCGCACGCCCAGGACCAGGCGCGTCGGACACCGGCTGTTGCGCAACGCTGTGAGCGTTTCAGTTAACTCTCCATCGACTCCCGCTGGCCGCTTGTCGACGATCATCAAATCAGGAGCAAATCCCAACACCGTTCTCTCAATGATGGCACGCCGAGTGCGTTTAACCGCCTCAGAGCATTCGAGCAGAAAACGTGACTCATATCGTTCCGCATCAATTCGATCGAGACACGGCAGCTTGATGTAGTCGACTCCTTCGGGAATCCGAAACGAATGAATCATCTGCGAGCCAGTTACCAGCAACACGGCCGCTTTCGGATATTGCTCGATGACTTCCTGAGCCAGCAGCAACGTGCGGCGGATATTGCCGAGTCCAAACGTGTCGTGCGAGTAGAGAAGAATTCTCGGATTCGTTAATCGAGCTGGCTTGACTGGTCTAACGACCGGATGAATTAACGCAGTAGCTTGTTTCAACTGGAGCATATGCCTCAGAACCGAAGTGTTGGACTGTCGGGATTTGCCGGGGGAAGCAAGTCAATAAACTGACTCGTTGCGGGGAAACAGTGCGATGAGGTTTGCGGAAAATACACTTAAAAATTTATCCTCAAGTTTTATTGGCGTTCAGGTCGATCCGATCAACTACATGCAAGCTACTGACAAGGAACTGGTGATGTGGTGCCGGCAGGGGAACGAATCATCCTGGGCTACGCTCATCGATCGTTACCAGCGTTTGGTTTATGCCGTTCCCAGGCGCGCCGGTCTCAATGAGGATCAATCGGGCGAGGTCTTTCAGGAAGTTTTCGTGACGCTCTTTGAGAAGATGAATGAGATTAACGAGCCTGATCGCTTGCACGCATGGCTGGTGACGACTGCGCGACGCAAGACGTGGCGCTTGCTGAGCAAAGAGCGATCTCGTCAAACAATACAGACAGGCGAAGATGACGAGGCGCTCGTGGTAGTTGACGATTCGCCGCTGCCTGATGAAACACTCGTGCGGCTCGAGGAACAACACCGGGTTCGCACGGCGCTCGCTGGTCTCGACGAGCGCTGCCAGCAGCTTCTGACGATGCTCTATTATCAGGCTGAGCCGCCGTCTTATTCGGAGATTGCGGCGGTGCTGGGGATGCCGGAAGGAAGCATTGGGCCCACGCGCGCCCGATGTTTGAAGAAATTGCTGAAATTACTGAGGGAATGACGTGTATTTTATTCGTTCGGTGAGGCACTGTTTGGTCGGGTAGAGTGAACCCACCTTCTTTAAGGATGACCAAATTATGAACATCTTCTCACCGCACATTCCGTTTTCAGAGTTGGCCGAGTTGGCCGAAGAGCAGGCCTCGCCGGAAGCCACCGCTCACCTCGCGCTTTGTTCTGAGTGTTCGAGCCAGTTGCAGATGATCCGGCAGACGATTGGATTGATGAGATCCGATACGGCCGAAGACGCGCCGACCGGGTTGATTCGAGACGCTAAGAGTGTTTTTCACAAGAAAGTCGTGGCGCATGGCCCCACGTTGTTGCAGGTGATCCTTGCGTCGTTGACTTTTGATAGTCTGACGAACGCGCCTGCGTTTGGGCTACGATCGCAGACGACTGCGGGGCGCCAGTTGATTTATTCCACTGAAACTGCGGATATTGACGTACGCGTTTCGCCGGAAAATGATCAGTGGCAGATCGCGGGTCAGCTTCTCGGAGAGGATTGTCCCGGCGGCGAGGTTGAGTTGGAAGGCGATGATTTTTCTGAGTCCGCGGAGTTGAATGAGCTTTGTGAGTTTTCTTTCGGCTCAGTGCCCGCGGGTGCTTACAAGATCTCGATCCGGCTCCCCGACCAATTGATACAAACCCCCCGACTCGAACTCGATTAAACGCCCGCCAAGCGGGCCACAGCAAAGCTCGCAAAGCGAGCGACAGCATAAAGCCTGGGGCGCAAGCCCAGGATCGCGATTAAAAAAGCGACTGAGCCCGCGAAGCGGCGACAGCGCGTCATTGCTTAGGGCTGTCGGCCGCTTCGCGGACTCCGCCCCCTATTTTCGATATTTCCCTGGGGCTTGCGCCCCAGGCTTTATGCTGTCGGCCGCTTCGCGGACTCCGCCC
>Ga0208338_1000021_pt1 | contig 73291 bp, 74 predicted proteins | sample ForSoiNitrogNN91_FD_187858 | JGI IMG/M metagenome (GOLD analysis project Ga0208338, IMG submission 187858) | Forest soil microbial communities from Browns Valley, California, USA, that are Nitrogen fertilized - NN91 (SPAdes) | ecosystem: Environmental > Terrestrial > Soil > Temperate forest ...
TGTGTGTCGCGGCGATGAACATCAGATAACCGGGCGACCACGTGTCGAAGTTGCCGTGCGCAAACACGCCTGGCATACCAAACTTCGTCATCTCCGAAACGTTGTTCCAGCCGATCATCTGCCACTCGTCGGTCAGAATCGGATCGACCCACGCGTTGTATGGACCATCGCCGATCGTGTTGTCGTAAAGATACGGGACTGACTCGTGCAGATCGTGAAGCACCTGCGGTTTCCACGCGAGATACGTGTTCATCACGTTGCGCGTGAGTTTCAGCGAGAGTCCGATCGCATCGCGATTGTTGTCATGTGCGACGTAGTGGCCCCAGTAGACCAGACCCGGCCAGTTCTGATTCGGATGCGCGAGGTGCCAGTTATAAACATCGACCATGCGATTGCGGCCATCGACTTCAACCACGGGGGTGATCAACGTCAACACACTGTCGCGGATCGATTTCACGTACGGGCTGTTATCGACGACGAGCCGGTAGGCCAGCTCCATCAACGCGGTCGGCGAACCGGTTTCAGTCGAGTGGATCGTGCCCGTGATGTAGTAGATTGGAAACGAGGCGTTGACGAGGCGGTCCGCTTCGGCTTCGTCCATGTTGATGGTTCGCGGATCGGCGAGCTTCGTGAGCCGCGCGCGATTCTCGTCAATTTTTGAAATCAGTTGCTCGGAGCCGACCGCCACCGCGATCATCTCGCGTCCTTCTTCGGTAGTGCCGATTGAAAAGACCTTGACGCGGTTGGGGCTGGCGCGCTCGAGCATGCGCATGTACTTGTAAACGTCTTCGGCGTACGGCAACTTGCCGGGCGCGCCGGCGACGTCGCCAAGCACAGACTTCGGCGTCGGCACGTCAGTCGATGCGGGCAAGTAGTCGGTCAGAGGAGAGTTGAAGTACGGCGCGGTTGTATACTCGCGAATCTTGTTGGTGTACTCCTGATCGATTGGTTGATTGGGATCGCGGCCCGGCTTGATCTGGGCGTTGGCGACAATTGCGAATATTGAAAGGGAGAGAGCTAAGATAAAGAGCGACCTAGAGGGGCGCGACAGGGTCATATGCTTTTTTCCTCGTCAGGCTTTTTAACACAGATTACACAGATTACACGGATTTTGAAATCTGCGAAATCTGTGTAATCTGTTCTATGTGCGACCTCTGAATAGAACAAGTCAGGAAGAGGGGCTTGCCCCCGCTGTTGCTTGGATCTTGACGAGCGGGGGCAAGCCCCTCTTCCTGACTTGTTCTATCCATAGGTTACGCAGAGAACCCGAGAAGTAGATGGCAGAACAAACGAAGACACCGAAAGCTGCTGGTGGGGCGCCGGCGATCATCGCGGCGTTGAAGACTATCTCGGAAGAGATGGGGCTCGTGCGTGGTGTGCGCACGCTGCTGAAAGTTAATCAGACGGGCGGCGTTGATTGTCCCGGCTGCGCGTGGCCGGAGCCTGATCGCGAGCGCTCGCATTTTGAGTTTTGTGAAAACGGCGCGAAGCACGTCGCCGACGAAGCTACAACCAAACGCGTCACGCCCGAGTTCTTTCAACAGTGGAGCGTCGCCGAGCTCTTAGAGCAATCATATCAATGGCTGAACGCACAGGGACGGCTCACGCACCCGATGCTGCTCCAACGTGATGCGACTCACTACGAACCGATTAGCTGGGACGACACTTTCGAGCTGCTCGCGGGCGAGTTGAACTCACTCAACTATCCCGACCAGGCAATCTTCTACACCTCTGGGCGCACCAGCAACGAAGCGGCGTTTCTTTATCAACTGTTCGTGCGCCAGTTTGGCACGAACAATCTGCCCGACTGCTCAAACATGTGTCACGAGTCGAGCGGCTCTGCGTTGACTGAAACGGTCGGTGTCGGGAAGGGAACAGTCACGCTCGAAGATTTCGAAGAGGCGCAGGCGATCTTCGTCATCGGCCAGAATCCGGGCACGAACCACCCGCGCATGCTCACGTCGCTCGAGCGCGCGAAGCGGCGCGGCTGCAAACTGGTCCACATCAATCCGCTACCGGAAGTCGGGATGACGCGCTTCAAACATCCGCAGGACGTGCTCGGGCTGCTCGGCTCAGGAACAATCCTCGCGGATCTGTTTCTTCAGGTGCGAATCAACGGCGACGTGGCGCTCTTGAAGGGAATCACGAAAGCCGTGCTCGCGCATGAAAACGCGCTCGATCGCGACTTCATCGCGCAGCACACGACGGGTTTCGATGAATTTGTCTCAGCGTTGCAGGGTGTTTCGTGGAGCGAGATCGTCGAGCAGAGCGGAGTCGCGAGAGAGCAGATCGAACAGGCCGCACAGATCTTCGTCGATTCGGAGCGCACGATCTTCTGTTGGGCCATGGGACTGACGCAACATCGCAACGCAGTCGCGAACATTCAGGAGATCGTTAACCTGATGTTGTTGCGCGGGCAGGTCGGAAAGCCGGGCGCCGGTTTGTGTCCCGTGCGTGGTCACAGCAACGTGCAAGGTGATCGCACCGTCGGCATCTGGGAACGACCGACTGAAGCGTTTCTCGACAAGCTTGGTGAAACATTCGACTTCGAGCCACCGCGTAATCACGGGTTCGACACGGTGCGTGCGATCCATGCCATGCATGAGGGACAGGGCAAAGTTTTCTTCGCGCTCGGCGGCAACTTTCTGTCGGCAACACCCGATACAGATTTCACTGCGGCAGCCTTGCGCCGCTGTCGATTGACGGCACACGTCTCAACGAAACTCAATCGATCGCATTTGATCACCGGCGATCGCGCGCTGATCCTGCCGTGCCTGGGTCGTACGGAAGTCGACGTGCAAGCAAGTGGTCTGCAGTTTGTCACGACGGAGAATTCGATGGGCGTGGTGCAGGTCTCGCGCGGTTCGCTGCAGCCTGCTTCAGAAGAGCTTCTCAGTGAGCCGCAGATCGTCGCGCGACTCGCACGCGCCACACTCGAACATCGCACCACCGTCGACTGGGAAGTGCTCGCTAACGACTACGATAAGATTCGCGATGCGATCGAGCACGTCATTCCCGGATTCGACGATTACAATCGAAGAGTGCGCGAGCCCGGCGGCTTCCATCTTCCGAACGCCGCGCGTAATCGCGTCTTCAACACGAAGTCAGGCAAGGCGCAGTTTACTGTGCACGAGTTGCCGCAACACGATCTTGGCCCAGATCAGTTTTTGATGATGACGATTCGCAGTCACGATCAGTTTAATACTTCCGTCTACACTGAGAACGATTGTTATCGCGGCATCAGCGACGGCCGGCGTGTCGTGTTTCTCAACGGAGAGGACATCGCCGCGGCGGGCCTGAAAGCGCAACAAGTTGTAGACTTGGTCAGCCATTTTGAAGGTGAGGAGCGCATCGCCAGGGCGTTTATCGTTGTCCCCTACGACATTCCGCGTCGCTGCGCCGCGACTTACTTTCCTGAAGGGAATGTTTTGGTGCCGGTGCGTTATGTTGCGCTGAAGAGCAACACGCCAGTGTCGAAATCAGTGGTGATCAGCATCCGGCCTGCAACGGAGGAGCCAGAGTAAAGATGTCCCCACAAACAGCAAAGAAGAAAAAAGTTCCTGCAAAGAAAACCTCAAAGAAATTAAAAGCCAAGCCGGCGTCGAAGAACAACGTGAAGCCGAAGCTCTATGCGAGTCTCGTCGTGCAGTTGCTGAGCCTGCTGAAAGGCGAGCACGACTTCATCGCGAATGCCGCAAACTTCAGCGCGTTGCTTTTCAGCTCACTGCCGAACGTGAACTGGGCCGGATTCTATTTTCTGAAAGACGACGAGCTCGTGCTTGGTCCATTCCAGGGAAATCCCGCGTGTGCGCGTATCCCAATGGGTCAGGGCGTGTGCGGTGTGGCGGCCGAGCGCGTTGAGACAATCATCGTGCCGAATGTGCAGGAGTTTCCGGGACACATCGCGTGCGACGTCGCGTCGAATTCGGAGATCGTCGTGCCGTTATTTGATGGTGAGCGACTGATCGGCGTGCTCGATCTCGATAGTCCGACGATCGGCCGTTTCGACGATCAGGACGCGGAAGGATTGAACGAGCTCGTGACCGTTTTTGTCGCGCACGAAGAGCGTTTAGGACTTTAGCTACAAAAACGCAAAAACGCGCATAAATAAGAAAGCCACCGAGCCGGGGGCAGGGCGAATATGAGTCATGATAAGTATTAGAAGATCAAAAGAGCGTGGGCATTTCGATCACGGGTGGCTCAACACGTACCACACGTTCTCGTTCGATCAGTATTACGATCCGCGTTACATGGGCTTTCGCCAATTGCGTGTGATCAATGAGGATTTTGTTGCGGCGGGTCGCGGGTTTCCGAAACACGGGCACCGCGACATGGAGATCATCACATACATCCTCGAAGGCGCGCTTAAACACGAAGACAGCATGGGCAATGGATCTGTGATTCGTCCGGGCGATGTGCAGCGGATGAGCGCGGGCACGGGCGTGCGACACAGCGAGGAGAATGCGTCGGTCGCGGAGCGTGTACATCTGTTACAAATCTGGATCCTGCCGGACACGATCGATCTGGAGCCGAGTTACGAGCAGAAGGCTTTCAGTGAGGATGAGCGACGCGGGCAACTGCGATTGATCGCTTCCGAAGATGGTCGCGACGGATCGGTGACTGTGCACCAGGATGTGAGCTTGTTTGCGTCCATACTTGATATGGATCAGGAAGTGACCCATGAGATGGATCCGTTGCGGTATGCGTGGGTTCAGGTGGCGCGCGGGGCGATCACGATCAATGGTGAGAGTGCTTTGCAGGGTGACGGTGTGGTGGTTACAGGCGAATCGAACCTGCGAATCAAAGCGCAAGAGCCGGGTGAGATCCTCTTATTTGATCTCAAGTGAAGACAGGATTCACAAGATTTTTCATGATTTACAAGTCTTGTTCATCCTGAAAAATCTTGTAAATCCTGTCTATGTCTACGCAGCCGAATCGAGCGCGCTGGCGAGCTCTGGCGCTCTTATCAATCGCGGAGTTGCTCGGCATGTCGCTGTGGTTCAGTGGCTCTGCTGTCGTTCCCGCACTCACGCGCGAGTGGAATCTATCTCCCTCACAAATAAGCTGGATTGCGATCGCGGTTCAGCTCGGCTTCGTCGCCGGCACGCTGATCAGTGCGGGGCTCAATCTTCCAGACATCATCAGTACGCGGCGTCTCTTCGCCGTCTCATCGTTTCTCGGCGCTGCTACTAACTGGTATTTCGGTCTCTACACACTCGATGCTTCCAGCGCGATCCTACTGCGCTTCCTGACAGGCGTTTGTCTCGCCGGTGTTTACCCGCCGGGCATGAAGATCATGGCGACGTGGTTTCGAGAGCGACGCGGCATGGCGCTCGGCGTTTTAGTGGGCGCACTCACGATGGGAAAAGCGACGCCCTATCTCGTCAACGCGGTGGGCTCGGCACAGTGGCGCACCAACGTACTCTTTGTTTCGCTGCTCGCCGTAGTTGGCGGTCTCATCGTGTTGTTCTTTGTCGATGATGGTCCATATGCGCTGCCGCCGGCGAAGTTTGACATGTCGCAGATCGTGCGCGTGTTCAGCAATCGCGGCGTGCGACTCGCGAGCTTCGGTTACTTCGGGCACATGTGGGAGCTTTACGGCATGTGGATCTGGATCCCGGTGATGATTCGCTCGAGTCTCGCGCTTCGAAATGCCAATCCGGAGCTCGCGGAGATTGGATCGTTCATCGTGATCGGTGCAGGCGCGATCGGTTGTGTCGTTGCCGGGTTGATTGCGGATCGTGTCGGGAGAACTCTTGTTACGTCCTGGGCGATGGCGATCAGTGGCACGTGTTGTCTGGTGATTGGATTGTTGTATGGCGGCAGTCCGGTGGTCCTGTTGGTCGTGGCTGCGATCTGGGGGGCGACGGTTGTGGCTGACTCGGCGCAGTTTTCATCATGTGTCACTGAGCTTGGAGATCCGCAGTACATCGGAACGGCGTTGACGATACAGATGTGTATCGGGTTTTTGTTGACGAGCGTTTCGATCGAGCTGGTGCCGAAGATTAATAACTGGCGATATGCGTTTATGATTCTTGCGCCTGGTCCGTTGTTTGGAGTGATTTCGATGATGAGGTTGCGGCAACTTCCGGAGGCCATGCAGATTGCGCATGGAAGGCGTTGACAGGGTTTCAAGATTTACATGATTTACAAGATGTATTATCCTCACACGCACAGGTGATTCGATGAAAAATCTCTTCCTCGTCAAAACCCGGCTGATCCGAGCTTGATTCGGGCTCAGCGGATCCTTTTCTAAATCCAACTACAACCGAAGTGTGTTTACGAGTGGATGTTCTGATCCACTTTTGAGGTTTGATCATGCAGCAACCAGCCATTCAGGTGCGCAACCTGCGCAAAAGTTTTCGCAAACGAAACGGTTTCCGCAAAAAGTCAGAGCTCTGGGCGATCGACGACGTCTCGTTCAGCGTCGCGCAGGGCGAGACTTACGGGCTCCTCGGACCAAACGGCTCCGGCAAGTCGTCGCTGATCCGCGTTCTTTCGACACTGCTGATCGCGGATAGCGGATACGTGCGGATGCTCGACTTCACCCTCCCGAAGCAGGCCGACGAAGTGCGCCAGATCATCGGGCGTGTCAGCGTCGATGCGGCTTTCTACAAGAAACTGTCCGCGCGCGAGAACCTGCTCTACACCGCATTGCTCTACGGCCAGAATGCGCGTGAGGCTGAGCGCCGCGTGATGGAGATACTCGAGCAGCTCGGAATGGAGAACGCAAAGTTCTCGACGCCGCTCGAGGAGATGAGCCGTGGTATGCAGCAGAAGATCAGCATCGCCCGCGCACTCATGATCAACCCGCCGCTGTTGTTGCTCGACGAGCCGACGACGGGCCTCGATCCGAAGAGCCGTCGCGACGTGCAGTCGTTCCTTGAAGATCTGCAAAGACGCGAAGGAACGACGATCCTTTTGACGACGCACGACATGGCCGAAGCGGAGCGACTCTGCAAGCGCATCAGTTTTCTGGCCCACGGCAAATTAGTTGCGGAAGGAACTGCGGCTCAGCTCATGCAGCAGTCGAACGCCGCGACACTCGATGACGCCTTCATCAAGTTAACCGGCGAACAAATCGTCGAAGAAGAAAACCTATCCGCAGATTACGCAGAATGCGCAGATTGATCTGTGAAATCTGTGGATGAGTTTAGGAGTTAGTTATGGAAGCAACACTGCGACAAACGTGGGCCTTCCTGTTTCGCGGGTATCACATCACTCGTCGATACATCGGCTGGGTCGTCGTCTTCAACTTTTACGCGCTCGTGACGTCGGCCACAGTCGCGCTGATCGGTGTCGCGCAAGATAACTATCAACTGACCCTGACGCTCGTCGTCGGCGCATTGCTGTGGAATTATCTTTCGTGGCTTTACAACGAGATCGCGATGTCGATCGCGTACGAGCGTTGGGAAGGGACGCTGGAGTACACGTTCATGGCGCCGGTATCGCGAGCGGTACACCTGCTCGGCGTCAGCCTGTTCTCTTTGCTGAACAGCATTCTGACGAGTGTGATCGTGCTCGTCGGTTTGATGTTGTTTACGAACTTGAACCTGCGTGGCGCGAACCTGTTTGGTGTGGCTGTTGTGCTGGCGGTGAGCACTGTCGCCTTCGTGGGCCTCGGACTATTCGCGGCGGTGTTTCCCGTGATGAGCGCGGAACGAGGAGCGGAAGCGACACACATCTTTCAGGGCTCGCTTCTGCTGGTTTCCGGCGTTTATTATCCCATCGATGTGCTGCCACATTGGCTGCAACCGCTGTCGGCACTCTCACCGGCGACTTACACTTTGTCTGCTTGCCGGAAGTTGTTCGGAGTGGGAAACGCCAACTCGACGGCTGAGTATCTCGCGGGCGCGCCGCTCTCGGCGGTGTCGCACGAGCTGCTCATACTGGCGTTGATGGGAGCAATACTGCTGCCGCTGGGTCTCTTCGTCTTCGTGAAGATGGAGGCATGGGCCAAGAAGACAGGCAAATTGAAACGAACGGGATGAGTGAACTCAAGAAACGCACACGCGATATTATCCGGCGACTCAAGCGAGCTTATCCAGACGCAAAGACCGCGCTCAATTATTCGAACCCGTTTGAATTGTTGATTGCGACAATTCTCTCGGCGCAGTCTACGGACGTGCGCGTCAACATCGTTACGGCTGATCTGTTTCGGAAGTACAAGAAGCCGGAGGATTATCTGAAGGTCTCGGCGCACGAGCTCGAAAAGGATATTCACTCGACTGGGTTCTTTCGGAATAAGACGAAGTCGATCCAGGGGACGGCGAAGCTACTGACCGAGCAGTATGGCGGGGAAGTGCCGCACACGATGGATGAGCTGCTTGAGTTGCCGGGTGTCGCGCGTAAGACGGCGAATGTGGTGTTGGGGAATGCGTTTGGGATCAAGGCGGGCGTGGTGGTTGACACGCACGTCACGCGACTCTCGCACCGGCTCGGGTTATCAGATGAGAAGACTGCGGAGAAGATCGAGCGTGACCTGATCCCAATCGTGCCGAAGAAGGATTGGGTGATCTTCCCGCATCTGATGATTTATCACGGTCGGAAGATCTGCAAAGCGCGTAATCCGCTGTGTGAGGAGTGCGTGATTGAGAAGCTGTGCCCGTCGTCGTATTTGAAGACGGGTGTTCATCCAGGGAGCTAAAGAGGGTTTTCACGCAAAGGCGCAAAGAAGCGCAAAGACGCAAAGGCGGGTCAAATACTTCGGGAACGTCCGAGTCTTTGGCCCGCCTTTGCGTCTTTGCGTCTTCCTTTGCGCCTTTGCGTGAAAACTACTATTTAGCTACCGAAGCGATAATGGCCTGAGCGGCTTGTTGGCTCAAGGGGGTGATGATGTCTTCGCCCGCTGATTTGGCTTTGCCCTTGAAGGTTTGGGCGAAGCTCGGTGTCTGGCTCGTGGGGCGCTCCAGTCTCACGTCGAGCGTCAACTCATCCTTGTTTTTGATGTTCTGAGCGACAGTCGCCGCGACGACTGTATTCGTGGCCACGACTGCTGCCGTACCTGATCCGTAACCGACGTTACTCGCAACTTGACCCACCGAGCTGCTGAGCATGCTTCCGAAACCACCGCCGCCTTTCTTGTGCGACACGTTCGCAAACACGATGTAGTCACACTGCTTCTGCTGTGCTTCAGCTTGAATCGCGCCGCCTGTGGCTTCGATCAAAACAGCTTCAACATTCGTCCCCTTCAGGTTCTGTTGCAGAGTGTTCTGCACTGCCGCGGCAAGATTCTGCGCGTTCATCCACTCGGCGACGTTGCCAGTCTTCACGGCTGCGACTCCAAAACGAATTACGCCATCACGTTTCGGTGTGACTGTAGTCGCTGCTGTTGCGGCGCTCGGCTGAGTCGGAGTGCTCGTCACGGTCGCGGAGCCACCCGTCTCCGCAGTGCCCGGATTGGCGTAAGCCGCGCTCATCGCACTCGCAAAGTCGTCTACTTCTCGATAGCCCTCAGGAATCTCAAACAGACTCTGATCGAGTGTCGCCTGTGAAAACTCAACTACTTCATTGATCGTCGAAAAACTCTCAGCGCCGTTGGGTCCAAACATCGTGGTCTTTTCCCAAACCGGATAACCCTTCTTCGCGGTGCCGATCGTCTTAGTCTCATAACGATCCTGACAACCGCCGCTCGCATGTGGTCGATAATTCGTGTACGCGCGGCTGCTGTCGCACTCAAGTGCGAATGCGGCGTCGATGTACCAGCCATCGATTTCCATCTTCGTATTGTTTTGCGAGCACGCGTCGGGCGACGACTTGATGTCCATCGTGGTGATGATGTGACGCGCCGTGTAACCAAGCATCTGTTTGCGCTCGCCAGTGTCTTTCGTGGTGACGGTGGAAGTAACAACGCCGCCTTTCTGCACGGGTTGTGACGCCGTCGTCGTCGTGGCAGGCGTGGTGCTGCTGGACGATGGTTGATTGGGTTGATCGTACGGCTGAATCATGTACATCTTCATCTGCGGCATGATCTGGATGTTGCGTCGCAGATCACACTGCTGGATCATGATCATCTGGCCGCTGTTGGTCTCGCTGCGCTGGCGCTTGCCTTTGATGTAGCTGGTGTTTTCGTAAGTCTGGCCGCCGCTCGTTTGCCGCGTTTTGACCTTCGTGTCGGCGCTGGCCGTCGCGGAGAGTATCGACAGACAGGCGATTACAACTGCAATTCTAACAATGGTGGTTTTAAGCATATCCCTCTTGGTGTTCTAGTTGTGCTTTGTGTGTGATTGGGAAGACGCTGCCAAAATTCAGGCCTCATAATAGAACGCGAAAGCTCGGATGAAAAGGGGTCATTAGACAGGATTCACAAGATTTCGCAGGATTGACAGGATAATCTTGTTAATCCTGGAAATCTTGTAAATTCTGTCTAACCTATTTTTGACCGGCCCACGGTCCACAGCTATTATGACCGCGCCGTGTACAGATTCCCCTGGCATCGTCTGAGCGACGAGCAGTTGCTCGATATACGCATCTGCGACCTGCCGATAAAAATCAAAGGTTCGTTCCTCGAGCCCCACATAATACGGCTCTATGGCGAGCTCAACGACCGCGGAATCCGCTTTAAACCGCATGTTTGGCTGTCGGAAGAGTGGTTTTCGCCGGACGGCGTGCCCGGCATCGCCATACCGTTTTACCTCGCGCACCCGCGCCTGATGAAGCTCGAACGGAAGCAAATGCTCGAAGTCGAAGGCGGCACCGACAAAGAGTGTATGAGCATTCTGCGGCACGAGGCCGGCCACGCGCTCGATACCGCGTTTCGTCTCCACTTCAAACGCCAGCATCGCGAGCTCTTCGGCTCGTTCGCGCAACCGTATCCCGACTTCTACAAACCGAAACCGAGGAGCCGCAAGTACGTCCTGCACCTGCCGGCCTGGTACGCGCAGGCGCATCCCGCGGAAGACTTCGCCGAGACCTTTGCCGTTTGGTTAGCGCCACGCTCGCAGTGGCGACGTCGTTATCGCGGCTGGCCGGCGTTGCAGAAGCTCGAGTACATCGACGAGCTGATGACCAGTCTCGCTGGCACGAAGCCGAAGAACCGAACGCGCACGAAGATCGAGCCACTGTCTGCGCTGCGCGGAACGCTGCGCGAGCATTATCGTCGCAAACGCGAGCGTTACGACTTCGAGTGGCCTGCTGTTTACGATCGCGATCTGCGTCGTATCTTTTCAGACGATCCACATCACAAGCACCGGATGAGTGCCGCGAGTTTCCTGCGCAAGGTTCGTCGTGAAGTGCGACAGATCGTCGCGGAAGGCACGGGCGTACACCAGTACACGATCGATCACGTGCTACAAAACATGATCGATCGCTGCAAAGATTTGCAACTTCGTGTCGCAACCCCCTTCCGCGAAACGCGACGACGTGTCATGATAGTGCTGACTGTGCAAGTAATGAACGTGCTCCATTCGGGTTATCATCGCATAGCCGTATGACCTTTGAGCCGCGACGTAAACTGCGCATCATCGTGCTGGTCCACGAAGACTTCGTGCCTCCCGATTCGTTGGGCGGTCTTTCCGACAAAGAAAAATTCGAAATCAAAACCGAGTGGGACGTGATCTCGACGTTGAAGAAGATGGGCCACGACGTCTATACGGTCGGTCTCTACAACCAGCTCAACTTGATCGGTAATGCGTTACTGGAACACAAGCCTCACATCGCTTTCAACCTGCTCGAAGAGTTTCATGGCTATCCGCTTTACGATCAGCATGTGGTCAGTTATCTCGAGCTGATGAAGCAGGCATACACCGGATGTAACCCGCGCGGCATGACCCTCGCACACGACAAGGCGCTGACGAAGATGATTCTTTCGTATCATCGACTCAACGTGCCGAACTTCGCAGTGTTTCCGATGAATCGAAAAGTGCGCCGGCCGAAGCGCTTGAAGTTTCCGCTCCTCGTTAAGTCGATCAGTGAAGAAGGCTCGGTGGGGATAGCGCAGGCGTCGATCGTGCATGACGATGAGAAGCTGACGCAGCGCGTGGAGTTTATTCATCGTCAGAACAAGACTGCCGCGATTGCGGAGCAGTACATCAAGGGCCGTGAGATCTACGTCAGCGTGATCGGCAATCAGAATATTCAGACGTATGCGCCGTGGGAGCTCGTGATGGAGAAGCTGCCGGAAGGCGCTGAGAATATCGCGACGTTGAAAGTGAAGTGGGATCCCACGTATCAGGAGAAGGTTGGCGTGGCGACGAGGGCCGCTGAGCTGACGCCCGAACAACACAAGACGCTCGAGCGGTTATCGAAGCGAATCTATCGTTATCTTTTTCTCAGCGGCTATGCGCGTTTGGACTATCGCATGACTGAGGAAGGGCAGTTCTACTTGTTGGAAGCGAATCCGAATCCACAGATCGCGAACCACGAAGACTTTGCTGATTCGGCTGAGTATTCGGGTGTGCCTTACGATCAGTTATTGCAGAAGATCATCACCGTCGGCATGAACTACGCCACCGCGCGCAATGGGAACTCCGGGTAATCTCGGAACCTCACACTTATTGTCACTTTAATTAGCTCATAACATAACGAATAAGATTTTTTAGATTGTTGGGAGTCGTGTGCCTCATGACAATAGTTATAACTCTGCTTTTTACTCTGACGCTTTATCTAAAGATGCAGCGTGCTTAGTTAATACGATTTGTAACTTTGCGGCTACAAATCCTTCAGATTGACCGCACTCGCAAAGAATTCGTGACTTCTTTCAGTGCAAGTCCTTGATACGCAAGGCGTTTCGTCACGAAACAGTCACATTGCCGCTTGAACCACTTCGATCCAGCCGCTAAGATGCCAAAGGTTTTAGCGGTGCCCCCCTCACGCAGCAATATCAAAAACTAAAATTTACTGAGAGAAGGTAGTTCCCTGTCTATGGCTTTTAAAAAACTGTTCCCTCGTGCTTTGTTTGTTTGTTTGGCCCTCGTAGTTTTATCCGTCTCGGCATTCGCCCAAACTCGTCCACGAGTGACAGTCCCGGGCGGCGACGCAAATGAAGTCGCTTGCTCGCCCGATGATGTCGCGATGATGGCAGCCGCAGCAGCCGTCACCGACTCAAAACCAACCTGGGAAGCTAAACCAAAGCCAACTATCGACCTTTCGCCTGCGACTCCGTCGAGCACCGGTTTTCTTAAATACGAATCGCAACTGATGTCCGCGATCGACCAGCGACTCGGCTCGCCGTATCGTTGGGGCGCCACTGGTCCAAACCGCTTCGACTGCTCGGGATTTGTCTGGGCCATCTACCAGGCCACTGGTATCAACTTCGAAAGAGCGAGCGCCGCCAACTTGTTTGCGCGTTTCGAGCCCGCGCCGGTGGAAGAGCAGTTCAAGTTTGGAACGCTCGTGTTCTTCAGTGGTCTAAAACACGTCGGCGTTGTTGCTGACGAGCATGGCTTCTACCACGCCTCGCGCCACCACGGTGTTATCTATTCAGAGTTTAATGATTACTGGCTGAAGCGCATCGACGGCTTCCGTCGCGTGCCACTCAACGTTCAGATCGCAAAGAAGTAGCCACAAAAAGGCACAAGTCACAAAAAGAACAAGTCAGGAAGAGGGGCTTGCCCCCGCCGCTGCTTGGGTAATAAACAGCGGGGGCAAGCCCCTCTTCCTGACTTGTTCTTTTAACTTTGGGCTACTTATTGTTTGGAGCAGGGATGAAGCCGGCTTTGTGGGTGTCGTCGCGTGCTTCCCAGACGGCTATGATCTTATCGATCGCGACGTAGCAGCTTTTCCCTTCATCATCGCGCAGGTGCAGCACGCCGGTTTCCACCTTCAACACTTCACCACGCACGCTCGAAGCTCCACCGCAGTAAACGTCGATCTTCTTCCCTATGAACCTTGATAAAAAGTCTTGCACTTCAAAACCTACTTCTTCTTCATGTGTTCTTTGAACGTGAGCTTCACGATCGGCAACGTGGTTGGATCGTCCTGCTGATCGAGCTCGAATTTATACAAGTCATAATAAGCACACCGCTTTGTGGTCGGATACTCTCGGCACACCGCCGGCCTCGCGTGATAGATCCCACAGCCGCGAGTCTCCTGATTGAGAAACTGGCACGTCTCACCAAGAAGAGCGTCGCGCTTGCGCCGCAACACTCTTTCCTTTTCCCACATCTTTGTGTAACGAGCTCGGGCTACTTCTTCAGTAACACCGAAGTGCTTCGCCAAACGGCGAATGTCGCGCGTCGTTACCTGCACGCGGTCATACACCGAACAGCAGAACGCCGGACAATCGGTGCAGTCGTAATAAACTTTTGGTTTGGCGGTCGGAATTGTTCCCATGTTCCCTGGTTCTCCTATCGTCGCTTCGACTTTTTGTATTCCGACAACAGCAGGTTCATAAACTGCTCACGCTTCTCGTAGAGACGTTTTGGCTCGCGTGGCTCGTGACGCGTAAGAGCATAAGCCGTAATGAGCGGAAGCGCTACTGTAGAGTCGACATAACAGACAACTGCGTCAGGAAGTCGATCGGGATCGACCTTGCCCCATGACACTGCTTCACCCGGAGTTGCTCCTGATAATCCGCCTGTGTCAGGTCGCGCGTCAGTCACTTGCAGAAAATAATCGTGACCACGCTCATCGATACCGAGCACTTCCTGGATCTGCGGCTCAGTTTGCAAGAGGAAATTCTTTGGTGATCCACCACCGAGTATGAAGACTCCTGATCGGCCTTTCACTTTCTTGCCCTTCGATTTTACTTCGCCACGTTTTGCGGCAAGCACGATCGCCGCGGTCTCGTTCACGTCGAGCGACGGATCGAAGGCGAGCTTGTTGCCCTGCAGCGCTTTTGCAGCGACGTTCATTCCGATCGAAGAGTCGCCGGGCGATGACGTATAAATCGGCACTGCATATTCGTAAGCAACACCGAGCAGTGACTTCTCCTTGATGCCGAGTTTCTGCTCACGTTCGTGAACATAACGCCCGCACAAGTAGTGAAACTCAGCGGTCGACATCGGACGCTGAAACTCCGGTCCTTCGATTATCTTGCGGAAGAACGCGTCCGTATCGAGCAACACTGAGTAATCGAAGAAGATGTCGTAGATGCGGACCACTTCTTCTTCGCGCAGCACCACGTCAGACGTCTGTGCGTTGCCGAGGTGCATGGCGAGACCGATGCCGAAGTGCGTGTCGTGATAGAGGTTTGCGCCGGTCGAGATGATCCAATCGACAAAGCCCGCTTTGATCAATGGAATCAGTGCGGAAATGCCGAGTCCGGCGGGCGTGAGCGCTCCTGTTAAAGAAAGTGCGACCGTGACCTCCGGCTCCAGCATCTTCGACGTGTAAAGCTGGCATGCCTCACGCAGACGCGCGGCGTTGTAGGCGAGGAAAGCCTCGTCGATTAAATCCGCAACGGCTATGTTTTTCTCAATTGGCGCAGGATCGATTCGTTTGCCGCGCAGGAATTTGCTTTTTTGTTTACCCATTTTAGTAGTTAGACAGGATTTACAAGATTATACAGGATGAACAGATCCTGTTTATCTTGAATAATCTTGTAAATCTGTCTAAGAGGTTTGTGCTTTTTGTGATTCTTTGTGATCTACTTCTGCCGCATCTTCTTCCGGTGCTTTTCTGACACGCAGTCGCAGAATGCGTCGCTCGTCTGCTTCAAGAACTTCAACTTCCAGCCCACGCATCATCAGTTGCTCGCCGGCAGCAGGAACTGTTCCTGACTCATTGATCACGAGACCGGCTATAGTTGTGAAATCGTCGTCTTCGATCTCCATGTCGAAGAGACGCTCGATCTTTCCGATCTCAGTAGAGCCCAGCACTTCGTAACTACCATCCGGGCCTTCAATTATGTCTTCCAGCTCGTCGCCGGCGATGTCTTCGTCTTCGATCTCGCCGACGATCTCTTCGAGAATGTCCTCGACAGTGACGAGCCCGCAAACACCGCCGTATTCATCGATCACCATCGCGAGCTGCGCGTGCACCTTTTGCATCTCTTCGAGCAGCTCGGCGACCGGTTTCGTTTCCGGTATGAAATAGACCGAGCGCACGAGCGATTTAATGCACTCATCTTCGCGCCCGTCGGCCCAGCACTGAAGCAGGTCGCGCACGTAGATCATGCCTTCAACGTTGTCGATCTGTTCGCGATAAACCGGAAGGCGCGAGTATTTCGATTCGAGAATGATATCGCGTGCTTCACGCACCGTCGCGCTTTCAGGGATGGCGACGATATCGGGCCGCGGCGTCATCACTTCACTCACGCGCGTATCGCCAAACTCGATGATCGAGTGAATGAGCTCGCCTTCTTCTTCTTCAAGGATGCCTTCCGCTTCGCCAACGTCGATCAGTGCTTGAAGGTCGCCGCTATCGTCGTCTTCTTCCTCTTCCTCACCGGTCTCAGTCACCTGATCCTTTCGCCGGGAACGATCAAAAAGCCGCTGAAAAGGATCGGCGATAAACGTCATGATCGGAAAGAATGGCCGCACGATTGGCAGCAGGAAGAGCAGCGTGCCTTCCGGATTGCGCGTCGAGATGAATAGTGGAATCAGTTGACGAAAGATACCGGCGAGTATCAGTCCGGCGGCTAATCCGACGAGCACGAGTCGCGGATCGGGGAAAAGGCTCAGTGATATTGAAGTAATAAGAACGGCGACGACGACGAGCAGTATCTGGATCATCGCCGAGAGAGCGAAGCTGAAGCGCGGGCGATGCTCCAGTGCCAGGCGCAAAAACGGTTTGGATGGTTGTTCGGGCTTGTCTCCGTTTTCGCCCATCAGGCGGCGTAGACCCACATCGCTCAACTGGGCGAAGGCCATATCAACCGTGGCCAGCAGCGAGAGCACTATGAGCAGTAAAAGCGCAAGCCCTATTTCAAGTTCCATCGATGGGGAAATAGTATGGACAGGATTAACTGGATTTACAAGACATCTCTGCGGCCCTCTGCGTATCTCGGCGTTCTCTGCGTAAAACATATCTCAACGCAGAGCGCGCAGAGATACGCAGAGGGCCGCAGAGATCTAAATTTTCAACTTCCTCCTCAGTTTTAGCTCCAGCCGATTCATCTCACCATTATCAGTCGCGTGATCATAACCGCAAAGATGCAGTAGTCCATGAAGTATCAACTGCGCGATCTCGCCATCAAGCGTCAACCCATTTTCTTTCGCCTGCACCGCCGCTGTATCAACTGACACAGCCACATCACCCAGATTGAATTCTTCCTCCGCGGGAAACGACAAAACGTCCGTCGCTTTATCAACACCACGAAACTGCCGGTTGAGCTCTCGAATCCGTTTGTCTGAAACAAAAGCGATCGTGGCTGAGGATTCGCTCTTTCCCACTGCGTCAAGCGCCCGGGCCGCAAAATTGGACCAGGCTTCAGTGTCGAGTTTCAAGCGTCGCTGGCGATTGACAACCTCGACCATCGCTAAATCTGTGGCTTCCGTGTTTGCTCTTCGTAGGCGCGGATGATCATCTGCACGAGCTTGTGGCGCACGACGTCTTTGTCAGTGAAGTAAACGAACTCAATCCCTTCGAGCTTTGAGAGTATTCGTTCGGCTTCGATCAAGCCACTGCGTTTGCCCGTCGGTAGATCGACCTGTGTCACGTCGCCCGTGATCACGGCCTTCGATCCGAAACCGATGCGCGTGAGAAACATCTTCATCTGCTCGCTCGTCGTGTTTTGTGCTTCGTCGAGGATGATGAAGGCGTCTGACAACGTGCGACCACGCATGAACGCGAGCGGCGCCACTTCGATCACGCGCTTTTCGAGTAGTCGCGTGACGCGCTCGTAGTCGATGAGATCGAAGAGTGCGTCGTAAAGCGGGCGCAGGTACGGATCGACTTTGTCTTGCAGGTCGCCGGGCAGGAAGCCGAGTTTCTCGCCAGCTTCGACCGCCGGACGTGCAAGCACGATGCGGTTTACCTGTTTCTGCATCAGTGCCTGTACTGCCATCGCCACGGCGAGGTACGTCTTGCCTGTGCCGGCCACGCCGATACCAAACACGACGTCGTTTTCCTGGATGGCTTGAATGTACTTGCGCTGGTTGGCCGACTTGGGCGCGACCTGTTTCTTGCCTGCCGGATTGAAACGCGTTTTGGTGAAGTAGTCGCGCAGGCTGAAGGCGCGGTCTTCAGCAATCTGCGCAAAGGCTTCGCGCAGCTCTTTGTCCGTGAATTGTTTTCCTTCCTTGAAGAGGTCGGAAAAGTCTTCGAGGATACGTTGGGCAGTCACGACGTCGGCCGGGTCGCCGTCGATGGAGACATCCTGACCGCGAGCATCAATTCTTACGTCAAGCAGAGACTCCAGAGATTTGATGTTCTGGTCGTGAACACCAAACAGCGTCTCCAAACCCCGAGGCGGCAACTCAATCTTCTTCAAACTGTCTTAACTTCTCCTTGGCGCAGCAGGACCGATCGGGCAGGTAGGTGGAAGTGGTGAGCGATAAAGTAATGTACATAAATTGCAAATTGACGCTACTACAGGCGTTGTTCGAGTGTCAACACGACTGCACGTCAGTGCCCTAATTTCAACTCTGCGTAATCTCTGTGACCTCTGCGCCTCTGCGGTAAAAGAAAACGAAAATCATGGTAAACCGCAGAGGCGCAGAGGACGCGGAGGCTGCGCAGAGCAGGCATTCCGTACGAATTTATTTCAGATTATTCTCGCCGAATGGTAGTCTAATCCCCGACTTCTCCGCTATCGAGGCCGCTCTGAGGCTCAAAGCAAAACTCGAAGGAGTATCCCGGTGCCTGAATTTCTTTCAACTGTTACCCCTTTGATGGTTTTTCTTGGCATTGCTGCGCTTGGCTTTGTCTTTCTCCTGATTTCCCTCATCGGAGACATTTTCGACAGCGTAGGACTTGACCTTGGAGCCGACGGCGCCGACGGCCACGCCGCTCTCGATAGCCGCGTCATCAGCGTATTTGTAACGGCCCCTGAACGTCCCGGACCTACTCGCCCAACTGGGCACCACGAACGGCGAGCAGGCCGTAAAAGTCCCAACCGTGACCAAGACGGAAGAGCGGTAGGCGGTATCTCATTGTGCTTCTTTGTGGCTAATTGATTAGAGATGACAAATGAGGTTAGTTCGATTTAATTCGATAAAGTCGAATGCTGTGAGTGATTCAGCGATTTGACGGATGTTCACGTGAAACAGCTTCATGAGTTCGTCATTGCTTATATTCCCTGTCGATACTAACAACAACTTCCAAGGCTCGCGTTTCAACAGAAACGACTGCACAAAATCAGAGTCCTTCGTAACGAGGACCGCTTGGTCAGTTATTGATAACTTGATCAGCGCCTGATCGGTGGTGCGATTCCCCTCAGGGAGTTCTAACGTATGTGTCGCTTCAAACCCGGCTTGTTTCAATTCGGCAGCGAGCCGCTTGGGAAGTTGAGCGTCAATGAGGAACTTCATGCCGAGACTGGCTCAATGCGATTTATCTGGCTAAGACGTCTGGCGTAGTCGAGCGCGGCGAGGATGTCTTCTCGTTCGAGATCTTCATAATCAGCCAGGATGTCGGCGATTTCCATGCCAGAGCTCAGCAGTTCGAGAATCGTCTCAACGGTGTAACGAAGCCCCCGAATCGTTGGTTTTCCGTGGCAAATCGCGGGATCTATTGTGATACGTTCAGTCAGATTCATGGTTACTCCGGCTTGAGATTCTAGCACAGAGGCACTGTCTCGTCGCTTGACACCTGTTTGCCCGAAACCTATACTCCGTCACTTGCGCTTTGGGGCGAGTTTGCCCGGCGCATGGGAGAGAGTGAATGCCGAATCATAAATCAGCAGAGAAACGCGTCCGCCAGAGTGAGAAAAGACGCGTTATCAATCGTGGCCATAAATCGAAGGTCAGGACTTATATCAAGAAGCTGCGTACGGCGCTCGACTCGGGTAAGAACGAGGACGTGCAGAACGTGCTTCCTGAGGTCATGTCGGTAATCGACAAGTCGGTACAAAAGGGCGTCATGCACAAGAACGCAGCGGCGCGATATAAATCGCGGCTGACAGTTCGGGCGAACCAAACGGCCACCAAGTAAACTTAGTCCACAATCAAAATTTTACCGAGGCGGATCGACATTTCGGTCCGCCTCGGTTTTTTTATTGGAAAGGAAAACGTGATGAAGCGGTACAAGTCTGAAGACGAGATCGAGAATGTCGTGCGCGGGTTTGAGACTTGTGAAACCGGTGCGGATGATTTTCACCATTCGGAGCACCTCGCGGTCGCCGTCTGGTACTTGCACACGATGGACAGAGACGCGGCGCTCGAGCGTATGCGCGCGGGCCTGTTGCGGTTTTTGAATCATTACGAGGGAAACACGAGCAAGTACAGCGAGCCGATCACGGTGTTTTATATCGACAAGATTGTGGAGAAGTTGAGCCAGATCGGGTCTGAGGCGTCGATCGTTGAGAAGTGTAACTCGGTTTTAGCCACGGATTTTCCCGGATGAATGCGGATCAGGTAGAGAGTTCGCAGACGAGCAGCTCGAGTTGGAGGCGAGGTGTGGCCTGAGAGGTTTTGATTGCGAGATCAGTTGCGGCGGTGAGTTGAATGCCGCGCGCGATCCTGGCAGCGGTGCTGCGTTGAAGAGTTGAAATATAAGAGTCGCGTTTGAATGGTGGAAGATTGATGTTGCGAAAGACTTCTTCGCGGCCGCCGCGCGAGAGTAAATGTTTGCCGAGCGCTAGCCGGTGATAGTTTCCGGCAATCAGTCCGACGAGCATCACTGGCTCTGCGCCGTCTTCGAGAAGTCGATGGAGTGTTTCGAGAGCTTTTTTGCGATTACCTGCCAGCAGATGATCGCCAAGCTCGAAGTTAGACAACTCGCGTGAACGGCCGATCAACTCGTCAACGAAATCGGGCGTGATGCGTCCTGTGTTTGCAGCGGCGGAAGCGAGTTTCTCGATCTCGTTGTAGAGAGTTTGGACGTCGGTTCCGACGAGACCAATTATCTCGCTCAACACATGGTCGTCAGCCGTGACCTTCAACTCCTTGAGCCGCGACTTGGCCCACGCCTTTGCTTCCGCATCTTTCAGCGGCGCAAACTCGACGACAGTGCAAGTATCCAGCAACACCTTGCTCGATTTTTTACGCTTGTCGAGCTCGTCGGCGGTGAAGATCATCACGGTCGAAGGCGAAGGATTGTTGAGATAACGAATCAGGATCTCCTCGTCAGCTTCGCGCAGCCTCGCGAAGTCGCGAATGCGAATGACGCGCGTGTCTGACATCATCGGCAACTGCTCTGCGGCCGCAATCGCAGATTGCACCGGATCGCTCACCAGACTAAACGACGACTCGTTGAACTCGCGCAGCAACGTCCTGCTTAGCGCCAGATCCGTGATCGTTTGCGCGGCGACACGACGCAGGTAGATCTCAGGGCCGAGCAACAGGTACAGCGGTCGCAGTCCTTCGCGTAAAGATCTCTCGAGCTCGGTGCGCGTCAGCGTTTTCATTTCTTTTCGATATCGACTGCGTTGATGAGTGTGGAGACGATGCTTTCGGCAAAGCTGCGCGACATGCGCAAGATAGCGGGATCCTCCTCATTGAAGAACGTGCGCGGGTCGCTCGCGAATTCATACTCGCCGCGAAAGACGAAGTTCTGATTGTCGTAAAGAACACGATTCTCTTGCTGGTCGCGAACGGTAACCGCAGCTTCGATCGTCACTTCATATATGCGCGCTCGTCCTTTGTCGTCGAGCAGCACGCCCCCGAAATAAAATTTTTTGATGACACCTTCAATCACCGCATCAGCACCCTCGCGTTGTCCCTGCACGCGCAGCCCACGCCCTCGATGCACAAGCTCACGCATCACCGCATCCGTGAACCTTGACTCAACCTTATAGCGCAGCGCCTGGCTCTCCATCTGAAACGCCGGCACACCGATCGTCTTGAATCGAGGTGGAAGTTGATTCTTAGTCACCGGCTTATAGCACTCGGCAAAACCGGAGACGAAGCAGAGCATCAGGATGAAGAAGGAAGTACGAAGGGCTTTAGTCATCGGTGCTGGATTCTCTCATATCGGCCGCGGATTTTCACGGATCGCTTCTGCGACACGGATTGTTTCAGCCGCGGCTTTGACGTCATGCGCGCGGACGATGTGGGTGCCATGGAGCACCGCGGTGGTGATGGTGGCTAGCGTGCCGTGAAGGCGATCTTCTGCGGGGGCGGGCGTGCCCGATTCATCGGCGAGGAGGCGGCCGATGAAGGATTTGCGAGAAGTGCCTATTAATAACGGGTAGTTGGGGAAGGCGGCGATTAGCTGGTCCAGGTTGGCGAGGAGTTCGAGGTTTTGTTCCTGTGATTTGCCGAAGCCGATGCCCGGATCGATGACGATCGATTCGCGCTGCACGCCGCGTCGCTCTGCCATGTTGATACTCGCGCCAAGACTGTGTGTGACTTCGTGCATGATGTCGGCGACAGGTGGGAGACGATGCATTGTTGCTGGTGTACCGCGTGAGTGCATCAACACGAGTCCGGCACCGGCAAGCGCGACAGCGTCGGCGACGTAAAAATCGAAGCGAAGCGCGGAGATATCGTTGACGATCGCGGCGCCTGCGTCCAAAGCCACCCGTGCGACTTCGGATTTGGTGGTGTCAACTGAGATTGGAATACCGGTGCGCTGAGCGAGGGCTTCGATAACGGGAACGACGCGCTTGATCTCTTCCGCAACTGTAACCGGCTCGCCACCGGGCCGTGTCGATTCACCGCCGACATCGATGATGTCCGCGCCTTCGGAGATCATCTGCTCGGCATGCGCGAGTGCCGCATCGAGAGAAATGAATTGTCCGCCGTCGCTGAAACTATTAGGCGTGACATTAAGAATGCCCATGATGAGCGTTCGCTCACCGATGGGCATTCTGTGGTTTTTGATTTGCCAGAACCGCTTAGCCACTTAGGCAGGTTGCGGATTGCCGCCGGTTATCGGTGGCAGAATTGGCTTGAGCGGCTTCGTGGTCGGCTCCTTCAATTGCGGCCGATCTTCGTCGTTGCCGGAGTCGACTGACGGATTCTCATCGAGCGGCAAGCCCGCGACAATCCTGCGAATCTCAACTCCATCCAACGACTCGCGCTCCAACAAGCACTCAGCCAGACGAATCATCGTCTCGCGATTCTCTTCGATAATCGCCTTCGCGCGATCATACTGCGCGGTGACGATCTTCTTCACCTGTTCATCGATCTTGATGGCGGTGTCTTCAGAGAAATCACGATGCTGTGCAATCTCGCGTCCGAGGAAGATCTGCTCTTCCTTCTTACCGAAGGTCAGCGGTCCCATCTCAGACATGCCATACTCGCAAACCATCGCGCGCGCGAGCTCAGTCGCACGCTCGATATCGTTCGAAGCTCCCGTGGTGATGCTGCCGAGGAAAGTATCTTCGGCAATGCGACCACCCATCAGGATTGAGATCTGGCCCAGTAGGTAATCCTGGCTGTAGTTGTGACGGTCGCCTTCGGGAAGCTGCTGCGTCACGCCCAGGGCCATGCCGCGCGGAATGATGGTGACTTTGTGAACGGGATCCGCGTTCGGCACTTTCAGACCAACGAGCGTATGACCCGCTTCGTGATATGCAGTGACGCGCTTCTCTTCGTTCGAGATCACCATGCTCTTGCGCTCAGCACCCATCAACACCTTGTCTTTCGCGAGCTCGAAATCGCCCATCGCAACGAGCTTCTTGTTGTAACGAGCGGCATTCAACGCCGCTTCGTTAACAAGATTGGCGAGATCCGCGCCCGTGAATCCCGGTGTGCCACGCGCGATCACGGAGATATCAACATCTTCACCGAGGGGAATCTTCCGGGTGTGAACTTTCAAAATGCCTTCACGTCCGCGAACGTCAGGTCTCGAAACAACGACGCGACGATCGAAACGCCCAGGTCTAAGTAACGCCGGATCGAGAACGTCCGGACGGTTAGTCGATGCGATCAGAATCACGCCGTCGTTCGACTCGAAGCCATCCATCTCAACCAGCAACTGGTTCAACGTTTGTTCGCGCTCGTCGTGACCGCCGCCGAGGCCCGCGCCCCGATGCCGGCCCACTGCGTCGATCTCGTCGATGAAGATGATGCACGGCGCATTCTTCTTGCCCTGTTCAAACAGGTCGCGCACGCGCGAGGCGCCGACACCGACAAACATCTCAACGAAGTCGGAACCAGAGATCGAGAAGAACGGAACGTTTGCTTCACCTGCGATCGCACGGGCCAACAAAGTCTTTCCGGTTCCCGGCGGTCCCATCATCAAAACGCCCTTGGGAATGCGTCCGCCGAGTTTCTGAAACTTCTGCGGCTCCTTAAGGAATTCAATGATCTCCTGCAGCTCTTCCTTAGCTTCTTCAACCCCAGCCACGTCCTTGAACGTCACACGTTTCTGCTGGTTGTTGAGTAGCTTCGCGCGCGATTTCCCAAACGACAACGCCTTATTGCCGCCTGACTGCATCTGTCGCAGCATGAAAATCCAGATTGCGATGATGAACAGAAGTGGCGCCCAGGTGATTAGCATGGGCCAGAGAAAACTCGCGCTCGATTCTTCTTCAACCTTCGTCACGCGCGGCTTGCCGTTCACGATTTCGCGCGCTGACTTGAGAAGATCGTTCTTCGCAGGGTCGTTTGATAAAGCTACTCGATATTCCTGATTATTAACGTCAATTGCCACGGTCTCGCTTTGTTTGACCGTGAGCGATTTTAGACTGCCGCTTTGGATCATCTGATCCAGCTTGGTCAAATCCACGGTCTGATAGCTGCTGCCTCGTGGATTGACGAGCTTATACAACAGTACGGCTCCCGCGATGATCAGGAGCCAAAATACGATCTGTCTTGCCGTAGAACTCAAATTCATTAACGCCTCCGACCCCCGATAATACCTTATCAGGGCGTCATTTGTCGCTGCCCAGCTTCGGCTTTATTCCGAAACAACTCAAGTAATAAATAACTGTTCCCTTTGATGCAAATGCGTCTCGAAGGTTCCCCAATGTAAATGCCGAATAATCTAGTAAATCCTATCAAAACTGACTCTCAATCGTTTTCGGACTCGAATTCCAGCCGGTTTCGACTGCGTCTGACCTTTCCACCACTCGGCAACTCGGCGATGCGACCGCCTGCATTTCCCTCCAAAAGCTTCTCCACCGCCAAAAGATGAACCATTTCGAGCCGACGCGTGCCGCCGCGCGCGTTCGAGAGCCATTGTCTTAGCGCCCTGCGTCGCAACGCGGGAGGCGCACCGGCCAGCACCTTTACGTCCAGCGCCGGCACTTTGGTTTCACCACTCTCCTCGTTAGACACCGCCGCTCGCTCTAACAGGGCATCAGAATCGTTACCAAGTACGGCGCCGTCTTCGCGAAGCTGCGTCGCCGTGCGCGAGATCGCTTCCACGATCCGGTTGTTGAACGACTGCATGAGCGGCAGGAGTTGTTTTCTGACTTTCACGCGGGCAAAAGTCAAATCGTGGTTCATTTCGTCAGATAGGAAGTTGATTCTTCTAAGCCGGCAGTAGTTTTCGGTTTCCGAGCGCCGCGCCCAGAGGAGGGGGCGTACGAGTTTGATCGAGCTGCTTTTCGCGAGTGGGCGGAGGGATTCCATGCCGCCGAGACCGAGGCTGGCGCTGCCGCGCATTAATCGCATCAAGACGGTTTCGGCCTGGTCGTCCATGGTATGGGCGGTTAGGACGTAGTTCGCGGAAACTCGTTTGGCCGTGCGTTCGAGAAAGGCGTAGCGCGCCTCGCGGGCTGCTTGTTCGAGGTTTTCATTGGTCTCGTCAAGCTGTTTGGCGCGGCCGATTATGCTTTTGAACTCAAGTTTTGCTGACAGATCCGCGACCCATTTCGCGTCTTTGCTGCTGGATTTTCGGAGGCGGTGATCGAGATGTGCGACGCAGACGCCGGTGTAAACCTTATGACTTCTTTTGAGCTCTTCGATCGCGAGCAGCAGGGCGGTCGAATCGGCGCCCCCGGAAACCGCGACAACCACAGTCTCGTCCGAAGTCGGGAGCTTGAGCCTCCGCCATTCGGCCAGCAACATCCTCGAAAATTGATTAATCCGCATAGGCTTGGATTTTACGGGCGAGGTAGAAAAGAACAAGTCAGGAAAAGCGGGCTTGTCCCCGCCTGCTTGGATTGGACAAGCGGGGCAAGCCCTCTTCCTGACTTGTTCTTTTCTACCTCGCTTAATCCTCCTGACTTGTTCTTTGCCACGAAGCCGCGACAATTTATTGAAACTATCGCGTCGTTTGTAATTTAAAAACCTATCGCTCCAAAAATCCCGGCAAACGATCAGGGGGGACGATGAGGGTAGAAAAACAAATACGATTCAACGAGTGGTTGCTTGGATCGACGATTTTATGTGATTCGTGTGGCTGTCTATGGCTGGTTCCGGCAGCACAGAAACAGGATAGCTACCTTTGCCGTCAGTGCGGCAGCGAGGCCACGAACAAACCCGCGCCCATGTCAGACGAACAGCCAAATAAGCGCTCCAATCATTAGTCACAAATCTTTACCCCGTGGTGTTTACCTCACAAGCAAACGGGTAGTCTGCTTTCTTTCTTAGGAAATCCTGGAGTGCGTGAGTGGTTAGCGCTCTCCAGGAAATCCACATCCGGAGGACAACATGAATTCCTTACGCGCGAGAGTAATCTCGATCACCGGTATGCTCGGCGTTTTGTTGCTGCTGTGGGCGTGTTATCCCGCTACAGAAGTCACCTATTCAAACCCGCAAGACGTCACCAGTAGCCAATGGCTCATCGAGTATTCGACAACCGACAACAAGCTACAACTCACGATGCGCTACCAGCGCAAACGCGACACCGGATTCAGCTATAACGACAGCGGCTTTAACGTCACGCTCGACCAGCTTACGGGACTCACGCGCGAACAACTCTTGTCGCAAACCGGCACGAATGTCCGCTTTCAACTCAAGCGCGACGCGGGCACATTCGACTTCGAAGGCTGGTTCAAACAGGGAAACGGCTCCGGCCACTTCGCCTTTACGCCTAGCAGCTCTTTCAACTCCGAACTCGGCCGCCTCGGCTTCGGCAAAGCAAGCGACGAACAACTTCTCGCCCTCGCCATGGCTGACACCGGCCTCGCCTTTATCAACGAGTTGAAAGCACAGGATTACGACACGACAACCGTCGAACAGCTCGTGCGCATGGCGCATCACGGCGTGCGGATCGAATACCTCCAGGGTTTGAAAGCGCTCGGTTACACCGTCAAGAGCACGGATCTCGTCGTACGCATGAAAGATCACGGTGTATCTCTAAACTTCATCAAGGAGCTCGCCGGTCCCGGCTACAACAATATGTCTCCCGAGGATCTCATCAGAACCAGAGATCACGGCGTCACGGCAAAGTTCATCAACGAATTCATGGCTGCCGGCTACGAGCGCGCTCCGCTCGACCAGTGGGTCATGCTGAGAGATCACGGCGTGACTACGGAATTCGTGTCTGAGTTGAAGAACCTCGGCTACGATCGCCAATCGCTGGAAGACCTGCGGCGCATGCGAGATCACGGCGTCACGGCTGGCTTCATCAAGGAGATTAAAGAGATCGGCTACTCCAACACGAGCGTCGAGCAATTAGTGCGGCTGAAGGATCATGGCGTCAGCGCCGCTTACATCAAACGCATGAAAGAGCGTGGCTACGCCGACCTCACCCTCGACGAATACATCCGTTTGCGCGACCGTGGCGAGCGCGAGTAAGCGACGCGCGCGAACCTTGGGCCACTATCGCCGCATCACACAATTTCACAGATCCCCTCTCCTCGTTGTAATCTGTGTTGTTTCTGCCCATAAGACTGTTTGTTGAGGATTGAAATGAGATTAAGACGACTTTTTTCTGCGCTCTTGCTGGCGCTATTTGGATTGCAAACACTACATATCACTGCGCTGGCCGACGAAGGCATGTGGCCGTTCAACAACGTGCCCCGCGCAGAAATCAAGAAAAAATACGGCTTTGAAGTTACTGATGAATGGTTGAACAAAGTTCGGCTCGCGTCCGTGCGCTTCAACAACGGCGGCTCGGGCTCGTTCGTATCGCCGAACGGCCTCGTGCTGACGAACTATCACATCGTTGAAGACATCGTGGGCGAAGTCAGCACGCCGGAGAAGGATCTCGCGAAAGAGGGATTCGTCGCTCGCACTCGCGCTGAAGAGATCAAGGCGCCGAGTCTCGAGTTGAACGTGCTACAGAGTATCGAAGACGTCACGTCGCGTGTGAACGGCGCCGTGAAGGATGGCGCGACTGACGCCGAGGCTTTTGCAGCTAAGCGCGCGGAGATTGCGGCAATCGAAGCAGAGTCGACTAGAGCCACCAGCTTGCGCTCTGACGTCGTCACGCTTTACCAGGGCGGACAATACAATCTCTATCGTTACAAGAAATACACAGACGTTCGTCTCGTGTTCGTGCCGGAGTTTCAGGCCGCGTTCTTCGGCGGCGATCCTGACAACTTCAACTTCCCACGCTTCAATATCGACATGGCGCTCGTGCGTGTTTACGAGAATGGCCAGCCAGTAAAACCGGAGAATTACTTCAAGTGGTCCACTGCCGGCGTCAAGGAAGGCAATCTTGTTTTCGTGACCGGCAATCCGGGTTCGACTTCGCGTCTCGACACGGTCGCGCACCTTGAAGAACTACGCGACACCAGCATTCCGATCATTCTGCGCTTGCTGGAGCGACGTGAGACGATGTTGAAGAAATACATGGCGCTCGGTGAAGAGCAGACGCGCCAGGGGCAGAACGAATTGAACAGCGTGCAGAACAGTTTGAAGGTTTATCGCGGGCAGCTCAAGGGTCTCAAAGATCCGGCGTTGATGGCTCGTAAGCAGAAAGAGGAGCAGGCGCTGCGCAAAGCGATCGCTGACAATCCGGAACGGCAGAAGGTGTACGGTGAGGCGTGGGACGCCATTGCCAAAGCGCATCAGACTTATCCAACCTACATTAAAGAGCGTCGCATCTTCGAGCAGTTGGGCGGTTTCAATTCGACGTACTTTACTTTCGCACGCCAGCTCGTACGATTAGCTGATGAAAACGCGAAGCCGAACAACGAGCGTTTGCTTGATTACACGGATGCGCGTCGCGCATCACTCGAGCTCTCGTTGTATTCACCGGCTCCGATTCACAATGACTTCGAGGAGTTGAAACTCGCTGACTCGCTCGGTTTCATGGTCGAGCTGTTGGGCGCCGATCATCCGCTCGTGAAGCAAGTGCTCGCAGGCAAAACTCCTGAAGCGCGTGCTGAAGAGATGATCACAGGCACAAAGCTCGGCGATGTGGCAGTCCGTAAAGAGCTGGCCGCAGGTGGCAAAGCCGCCATTGACGCTTCGACCGATCCGATGATCGTGGTCGCGCGCATGATTGACGCGAAGGCGCGCGAAGTTCGCAAGCGTTACGAGAGTGAATTGACGGGTGTCGAGCGTGCGAACTACGCGAAGATTGCACGCGCGCTTTTCGAGACTGAAGGAACGAAGCTTTATCCCGACGCGACGTTCACGCTGCGACTCTCGTATGGCGCAGTCGAAGGTTACATGGAGAACGGCCAAAAGGTTTCGGCGTTCACGACGCTCGGTGGTCTGTTCGCTCGCTCTGACAAGTTCAAGCACGAGTTTCCATACAACCTGCCGGAGCGTTGGGTGGCGAAGAAGAGCGCGATGAATCTGAACACGCCGTTCAACTTCGTGTCGACGAACGACATCATCGGCGGAAACTCAGGCTCACCGACGATCAATCAGAACGGCGAATTGGTCGGGCTGATCTTCGACGGCAACATTCAATCGCTGGTTGGCGACTTCATGTACGACCAGTCAGTGAATCGAGCTATCTCGGTTGACTCGCGAGGAATGTTGGAAGTGTTGAAGAAGGTCTTCGGGGCGAATGAGATCGTTTCCGAGTTGACTGCCACTAGCTAGAACTGAAACCCATCCACAGATTACACAGATCATTTCCGTGTAATCTGTGGATTATGCTTTTTCCAAGCCTGCGTATTTCTCTACCAGTTTCTTCTGTCCGTAACCCGGGAAGCTCACCGTTAGCTTTGCAGACTCGCCCGCGCCTTCACGTCGCAACACGAGCCCGCGTCCGTATTTCGAATGCTTCACATAAGAACCCGGCGTGATTTCATTCGAGGGCGCAATTGGTGCTGATTTTGAAATGTTCGGTAAACTGCCTGATGTCTGGCCCATCTGCCGGTTGCGCTGTTTGAAAAAGTCTGCGATTGAATCAGCGCTGTCGTAAGTCTTACCCGTGTACTTCTTCCGCTCTTTCTTGTACTCGCCCTGTTCGTAATCGATCTGCTTCGAGCCGCCTTTAAACGAAAGCCACGACTTACCGAGACTGAGATCTTCGAGCAGGTCTTCCGGCATCTCGTTCAAAAACGTCGACGGCTCAGAAGCAAGCTCTTCACCGTAGACACGACGCCTCATCGCGTGCGTCACGTAGAGATAACGCTCGGCGCGCGTCATCGCGACGTACGCCAGCCTCCTCTCTTCTTCCATCTCAGCTCGATCACTCGCCGCACGTGAATGCGGAAACAAACCTTCTTCGAGACCGACGACAAACACGAGCGGAAACTCGAGTCCTTTCGCTGCGTGTACAGTCATGAGCGTGACGGGCGCGTCGCGTTTGTACTCGTCCTGATCGGAAACGAGTGCGGAGTGATCGATAAACTCGCGCAGTCCTTCGATTCCCTGGTCGTCGTAATCGACCGCGGCGTTGACGAGCTCCTGCAAGTTCTCGAGTCGTCCTTCGGCTTCGTCCGTGCGCTCGCCACGCAACGCTAATTCATAACCAGTTTCGATAATCGCGGCACGCACAACATCAGAGACAGGCTCTTTACTCGTCTCATCCGGTGTCACCGCGAGCTGCGCGAGTTTGTTGATGATGTTGCGAAAACTCTTGAGCGCGCTGATCGCTCGTGGACCAAGACTTCCCGGCTGCTCGATCATGTTGCTGATCGTTTCCCACCACGACAGTTCGTAATCCTTCGCGCGCCGCTCGAGCTCGTCGAGTGTCGTTTTGCCGATGCCGCGCGGCGGACTATTGATCACGCGTCCGAGCGCGATCGAGTCGTTGGGATTCAGCGCCAGCTTCAGATACGCGATGATGTCGCGCACTTCCATGCGCTCGTAAAACGAGAAGCCGCCGATGATGTTGTACTGCAAACCAGTGCGCCGCATCGCTTCTTCAAACACACGCGATTGCGAGTTTGTCCGATAAAGCACAGCGGCGCGAAGGTCACGCTCTTCACGCAGATGCTCGACGACCTTGTGGGCCACCCAACGCGCTTCCGCTTCCGCGTCGAACGCCTGGTAATAACCGACGCGACCACCGCGCGGATTAGAAGTCCAAAGGTTCTTGCCTTTGCGCTCGAGATTGTTCTTCACCACCGCGCCTGCGACGTCGAGAATCGTCTGCGTCGACCGATAGTTTTGTTCGAGGCGAATCGTTTTCGTCTTCGGAAAATGCTTCTCGAAGTTGAGGATGTTGCTGATGTCCGCGCCGCGCCACTTGTAGATCGACTGGTCTTCGTCGCCGACGACCGCGATGTTCTGCGACTTTTGCGTGATCAGGCTGATGAGCGCAAACTGGAGCGAATTGGTGTCCTGGTATTCGTCGACGAGAATGTAGCGAAACTTGTTGTTGTACTTTTCTCTGACTTCATCGACGTCGCGCAGCAGTCGCACGGTTTTGATCAGCAGATCGTCGAAGTCGAGCGCGTTGTTGTTGTGCAAGCGCGCTTCGTACATCTCGTAAACCTTCGCCATGATCGCGCGGCGCTCGTCCTGATACTCAGCACGCGCAGCGAATGCGGTCGGATCTTCACCGCGATTCTTGGCGGAGCTAATGGCTGACTGCGTCGCGCGTGGCGCCACATACTTCTCGTCGTAACCGAGATCGCGAATCGCTTGTTTGATCAAACGAGTCGAGTCGTCCTGATCGTAGATCGTGAAGCGACGTGTGTATTTATCGTTGAGCTTTTCGATGTCCTGTCGCAGTATGCGCACGCAGAGACTGTGAAACGTCGAAAGGAGTGGCAGGTCGTTGCGTTCCTGCGTGTGCAGTAGTCGCTGCACGCGCTGGCGCATCTCATCAGCGGCTTTGTTTGTGAACGTGACGGCGAGAATATTCCAGCTTGGAACTTTTTTCTCAGCGATGAGATACGCGATGCGATGCGCAATGACGCGCGTCTTGCCCGAGCCTGCGCCTGCAAGGATCAGGAGCGGTCCTTCGGTAGCAAGCACAGCCTCGCGTTGTTGTTCATTTAGTTGTGACAGGAAATCCGAATCCACGCGTGCATGCATTTAACCACATCGATTCGAGTACACAAAATCTGCGTAATCTGTGGACGGATTTGACCGCAAGAACCAGATAGATTCAGGATATCGTGAGATCTAAAATCCCAACATGCTAAATAACGATCAACTATGGCAGGCAGTCGTCGCGAAAGACGCGCACTTCGACGGTCAATTCGTATTCGCCGTCAGCTCGACTGGAGTTTACTGTCGCCCATCGTGCCCTTCGCGTCGCGCACATCGCGAACGCGTCCGGTTCTTCGACTTGCCCGAAGCCGCAGAACAAGCCGGCTTTCGCGCGTGCCTCCGCTGCCAACCAAAACGCGCACGTGTCCTGGATCCACAGATCGAGCTCGTGCAACGCGTCTGCCGTCTTCTCGACGAGACTGAAAGCGACACACCGAAACTCGCTGAGCTCGCATCGCACGCGGGCGTGAGCGTCTTCCATCTGCAACGCACATTCAAGCGCGTGATGGGCATCAGCCCGCGCCAATATGTCGCCGCACGCAAGTTCGGCAACTTCAAAGCGCTCGTGCGCAAAGGAGAATCGGTGACCAACTCGCTCTACGAATCAGGCTTTAACTCCAGCAGCCGTCTTTACGAATACGCGTCGGAAGAGCTTGGCATGACGCCCGCAACTTACAGCCGTGGCGGCCGTGGCGTGAACATCAGTTACACGCTTATCGCTTCAACGATGGGACGTTTGCTTGTTGCCGTAACTGAGCGTGGCGTGTGTGCGGTGCGAATGGGCGACGACGATGCAGCGCTCGAGCAGGACCTGCGCGAAGAATTTCCACACGCGCAGATCACACGCGAAGATTCCGCATTGCGCGAGACAGTCGAGAAGATCCTGAATCACCTCAACCAGAACGAGCCGCGACTCGATCTGCCGCTCGACATCAGGGCCACGGCTTTTCAGCGTCAGGTTTGGGAAAAGCTGCGCGCGATCCCTTACGGACAGACAGTATCGTACGGCGACGTCGCCAAAGCATTAGGCAAGCCCGGCGCGGTGCGTGCAGTCGGACGCGCGTGCGCCACCAATCCAGTCGCACTCGTGATTCCGTGTCACCGTGTGGTGCGCGAAGATCAGAGCCTCGGCGGCTATCGCTGGGGTTTGGACCGCAAGAAAAAACTTCTAGACCACGAGCGCGGGCGGCCCTTTTTACCATCTGAATCCGCGTTAGAGGAGGCGGGGGGCAGACGGCGTGAGTAGGCACTCTTGGGGGATGTAGTGCCGCCGCCGTTTGCCCTCGAGGGGTGGTGCCACAGATCAGCGTTTTCAATCCGCATTGAACTGTGGCTAAAACTATTCGACAGTCACGGACTTAGCGAGATTTCGTGGCTGATCGACATCGCAACCACGTCGCACTGCAATGTGGTACGCCAATAATTGTAAAGGAATGATCGAGAGTATCGGCGACAGCAAATCACTCGCAGCCGGTATCTCGATCACGTGATCTGAAACCATCGACGAGATCGAATCGCCTTCCGTCAACACCGAGATCACAATACCCTCACGCGCTTTGACTTCCACGATATTCGAATGCGTCTTCTCGTAGCGCAGCTCTGAAGCGCGATTGCCTTCTTCACGCGTGTTGATGAAGAGCACCGGCAGCCGCTCGTCGATGAGGGCGTTTGGTCCATGCTTCATCTCACCCGCCGGATAACCTTCCGCGTGAATGTAAGAGATCTCTTTCAACTTCAACGCGCCTTCGAGCGCGACCGGAAAATTGATGCCGCGACCGAGATAGAGAAAGTCAGTCGAGCGGAAGAATTCTTTCGAGAGCTCCTCAATGCCGTCTGAGTCGTTGAGCAGATGCTCGAGTTTCACCGGCAGCTCTGCCAGCTCCTGCGCATGAAAACGCGCCTCGTCAACCGAGAGCGTGCCACGCAGGTTCCCGAGGTACAAACCAAGCAAGTAGAGCGCGATCATCTGCGCGGTAAAAGCCTTCGTCGAAGCGACTCCAATCTCTGGTCCAGCGTGCGTGAGAATCGTGCCGTCTGCCTCACGAACGATCATCGAACCCTGCACATTGCAGATCGCGAGCACCTTTGCGCCGAGCTCTTTCGCTTCGCGCAGCGCTGCAATCGTGTCGGCCGTCTCGCCTGATTGAGAAATCACGAGCAACAACGTGTTCTCATCCATCACCGGGCTGCGATACCGAAATTCTGAAGCGTAATCGACGTCGACCGGCACGCGCGCGAGTTGCTCGATCATGTACCTGCCCGCGAGTCCCGCATGCCACGACGTGCCACAGGCCGCGATCTTGATCGAAGTGAAACGCTTGAAGTCGGCTTCGGTGATGTTGCTCATCTCGTCGAGAAACACCTGGCCGCTGTCGAGCGAGATTCGTCCTTGCACCGTGTCGCGAACGGAGCGTGGCTGCTCGTAAATCTCCTTGAGCATGAAATGCTTGAAGCCGCCCTTTTCCGCCATGATCGGATCCCACGTGATCCGCTGAATCGCCGGCTGCACTGAATTGCCTTCAAAGTCTGTCACGCGCACGGCGTCGCGATTGATGATGGCGATCTCGCCGTCGCCGAGAAAGAAGACGTCGCGTGTGTGTTGCAGGATCGGTGGAATGTCAGAAGCGACGAAGAATTCGCGATCTCCGAGACCAATCACGACTGGAGGACCCTGGCGCACGGCGATGATCGTGTCAGGTTCGTCGGCGTTGATGATCGAGAGCGCGAAGATGCCGCGTAGCTCACTCACGGCCGAGCGCACGGCCTGTTCGAACGAGGCATCAGTCTTGAGATATTCCTCGATCAGGTGGGCCATGATCTCTGTGTCGGTTTCGGTAACGAAGTGGTGATCGGATTTGCGCAGTCGCTCTTTGAGCTGGAGATAGTTCTCGATGATGCCGTTGTGAACGACGACCACGCGTCCGGTGCAGTCGCGATGCGGATGCGCGTTCTCCTCGGTGGGACGGCCGTGCGTGGCCCAACGCGTGTGGCCAATGCCATACGTGCCGTCGAGCGGGCTCAGACGGATCGTCTCTTCGAGGTTGCGCAGTTTACCTTCGGCGCGACGGATCTCGAGGCCGTGATCTTCGTTGACGACCGCGATACCGGCTGAGTCGTAGCCGCGATATTCGAGTTTTCGCAGCCCATCGATGATGAGCGGCACCACCTGCTTGTTTCCTACGTAACCAACAATTCCACACATGCTTTGCGATCAACTCCTATTTGTTTTAGCCACGGATAACACGGATTTTCACCGGATTTTCTTTTTTATCTCTGCGGGTACGCCCGCTACTAACGAATCGGGCGGAACGTCCTTTGTTACTACCGACCCCGCGCCGGTTTTGGAGCGGGCGCCGACACGAACGGGTGCGACCAGCATCGTGTCGGAACCGATTTTGACGTCGTCCTCGATGATCGTCTCGTGCTTATTCACGCCGTCGTAATTACAAGTGACTGTGCCCGCACCGATGTTTGTTCGTTCACCGATCGTCGCGTCGCCGAGATACGTAAGATGCATCGCTTTCGCGCCGCGTTTCAGTCGCGATTTCTTCACCTCGACGAAGTTTCCGACGGTGGCTTTCTCCTCCAGAAACGCGTTCATCCGCAGGTGCGCAAACGGCCCGACTGAACAGTGCGCCTCGATCTGCGAGTCGACGATCACGGAATGATCTTTCACCGTCACATTGTCACCGAGACGGGAATTTGTGATGCGCGCGCCGGCGCGGATCACACAACCTTCGCCGATCACAGTCTTTCCCTCGATCGTGACGTTTGGATGGATGATCGTGTCGCGCCCGATTTGCGCTTCGGCACTGATGTACGCGTGTGACGGATCGATGAACGTCACGCCACTTTCAATCATCAGTCGCCGAATCGCCGAGCGGCGAACGAGGTTCTCAAACTCCGCCAGCTCGGCGCGCGTGTTTACTCCCGAGACCTCGCGCGGATCGTTGATTAGATAAACGCTCACCGTGCCGCCGCTCGCGAGAATGATCTCGGCGACGTCCGTCAAATAATACTCACCCTGATCATTCTTCGGCTCGACTTTCCGCAACGCGCCAAACAGCGCGGTGGCTTCGAAACAGTAAATGCCGGAATTGATCTCGCGCACGAGGCGCTCTTCTTCAGTCGCATCGCGCTGCTCGACGATCTTTCGAAACGCACCGGAATCATCGCGAATGATGCGCCCGTAGCCGGTCGGATTCTCGAGACGCACACTCAATATCGAACATGCGGCGCCCGTGCTGTTGTGATGCTCGATCAGCTTCTGCAACGTCTCGACACGGATCATCGGCACGTCGCCTGACAACACGAGCACGAGCGAGTCAGAGTCTTCGAGCACGCGACGCGCTGACTCAATCGCGTCGCCGGTGCCGCGTTGTCTTTCCTGAATCACAAAACTCGCGAGCTCGCCGACCTCCGCCAAAACCGCACGCTCAACTTCTTCAGCCTGGTGTCCGAGGATCGTGATGATCGAGCGCGGCTCGAGCGCCTGCGCCGCCCGGACGACGTACGCGATCAACGGCGCACCGCCCAGCTCGTGCAGCACCTTCGCGCGCCGCGACTTCATTCTCGTGCCGAGACCGGCAGCCATGATCAAAACGTTCAGGGGTCTGGACGATGTGTTGTTAGTGGACATTCTCGGAAGATTTTAAACGACGACCGGGGCGAGTGCTTGTTTGCGGCAGTCGATCACGACGTGAGCAAGCCGATCCGAATTATGCCGGACCTTCTCGCCATCATACAGCAGATCAGCGCGGACGATCTCAGTTGTTTGATCGAGCGCGTCGTCTATCGAATCGTGGATGCCGATTTGATAAGCGCCCTCGGCAGCGTACCGCTCCGCTTGCTCCGGGCTGATGCGACGATTGTTCACGACCACAAAATCGAAATGAATCTCGGGGGCATAGCTCTGGATCGTTTCGAGGTGTTTCCGCGCGTTGTAGCCGTCGGTTTCACCGGGTTGAGTCATCAGGTTGTTGATAAAGATCTTCGTCGCGCGCGACTGGCCGATCACACGTGCAACCTGGCTCACGAGCAGATTCGGCAGAATGCTCGTGTAGAGCGAGCCGGGTCCGACGGTGATGATGTCGGCGACGCGAATCGCTTTGAGAGCTTCGGGCAAGGGAAGACATCGCTCCGGCTCGAGTCGCAAACTGCGAATCGGAAGTTTGGACGCGGAGATCTGAGTCTCACCACGCACCACCGATCCGTCTTCGAGCTCGGCAGCGAGTCTGACGTCACTGATCGTGGCTGGGTAGATGTGGCCCTTGCTCGCGAGGATCTCGGAAGAGAGGCGAATGGCTTCCGTGAAATCTCCTGTCACTTCAGTTAATGCGGCGAGAAAGAGATTGCCGAAACTGTGACCGCCGAGCTCGCCGTCGCCACGAAAGCGATAACTAAAAAGACGCGACATCAGTTTAGAGTCTTCCGAAAGCGCGATCATGCAGTTGCGGATATCGCCCGGCGGAAGCATTTGCAATTCATCGCGGAGGCGTCCGGAGCTGCCGCCATCGTCGGAGACCGTGACGATTGCGGAGAGACTCTCGATCCACATCTCATCGTCGGTGTTTCCGACAAGATTCTTCAGGCCGCCGAGTAAACACGAGAGACCAGTGCCGCCGCCGATGGCTACGAGCTTCTGACCAAGTGTGGGAGTTGTTTGTTGCAAGATTAAGCCTCAGACCCGGATCGAATCATACCTCTGAATAGAACAAGTCAGGAAGAGGGGCTTGCCCCCGCTATTGCTTGGATTCCACGTGCGGGGGCAAGCCCCTCTTCCTGACTTGTTCTATTCACAGGTGCACAGAGAAGGGCAACTAGGAGGGGTTACTAAAGATCAGCCGATCGAAATCGGGGTCGTTTCGAAGTGGGTTCAGGTCGTGATCGTGTTGCGCACGCACACGCAGGTTCGGTTGCAGGTCGAGTGCGCGCTGGAGTGATTCCAAAGCGAGGTCGATTGAACCGAGTCGAGCGCGCGTGGCTGCGAGTCCATAGTGAATATGCGCGGCTTCCGGCTCACGCTTGAGTGCTCTTTCGAACATCTCCTGCGCCGCTACATACTCACCTCGATTGAGCTCGATGACGCCGCGGTCGTAAAGCGAGTCGGCGTCACGTGGGAGAATGCTCTCAGTTCGCAAGCGCGACTCAGCAATCGCGAGATACGTTCGCGCACGGGCTGCGACTTCTGCTACCTGCGAGTATTTGTCTACGAGAATTCGGAACTGGTTCCGCGCCTCAGCAAACCGTCCGCGAGCAAATTCCTTATGTGCGCGTTCGAACGCCACGAGTGCTGCCGACTCATCCTGCGTCGGCGGTCTTGGCGGCGGTAGCGGAGCGGGCGCCGGCCGGATAGCTCGAACCGCAGCTTGCTTCTGCGTCGTTTTGACCCTTGAGACGACAGCCTTCTTCGCGGCTGCGGCCTTGCGGGCAGTAGGCTTGGGCGCTGCCTTCCTGGTTTTTGCTGTTAGCTTTGATTTGGCAGCAGCCTTCTTGGCCGGGCGCGCCTTGGCGGCCGATCGCGCAGACGACTTGGCCGCGGCGGCTCTGGTGGCTTTGGGTTTGGAAGGTGACTTCGCTTTTACAGCGCGCTTCGCGCTTTTCGCGGCTGGTTTAGCTTTTGAACGCGATGTTGACCGTCTCAACCCTTTTGTGAGACTGCTACTCATGACCGGATTCTCAAAAGGCTGCTCACTTGAAGCGAGCAGCCGTAAAATTGGACCGCAGCTTACCATAGACCCACCTCTAGATCAACGGAGACAAGTACTTGCGGGTGCTTTAACCACCGAAAATCAGACCTCTTTTCCGACACAGGTTTCAACAAAGAAAAATGTTGATGGCCATCGTTGGCTATGTTAAAGTGCTTTTCGGTTTATGGGAGGCTTAATCCACCTCGGCAAACTGCCCCAACCGAATAAGTAACCTCTTTTAGTTTCAAAAACTTGCAATCCGCGGAACAGGCGTTTTCACGTTTAGCTCTCCAGGAAACATCCCGCCCCGGCCTTCAATAAAGAGTCGCACACAATGGCAGAACCAATCCTTTTGCGTGAACAGCAGTACCACCAGATAAAGGCTGTCCTGGCGCGATTGCGAATGGACGCCTCAGCTAAGGTGGTCTTTCTCGTAGATAAGGACGGTCAGGAGATCGCATCCCAGGGTGAAGTGGGAAATCTTGACACAACCAGTCTCGCGTCGCTCGCTGCCGGTAATGTCGCGGCGACGGGTGGGATGGCTCAACTGATCGGAGAAAAGGAATTCCCAACGCTCTCGCACGAAGGCGAAAAAGAGAGCATCCATATCTCCGTAGTCGGCAGACTACTGCTCGTGGTCGTCTTCGACGAACGCTCCAGTCTCGGGCTTGTGAAACTCCGGAGTAAGCAGGTTTCTCATCAACTGGCGAAGATGTTTGAAGAAATTACTTCCGCAGACTACGACGACGTCGATTCACCCTTCGCCGGCATAACCGACGAGGACATCGACAGTCTTTTCAGCTAACGGCACGCTATGACCTTCATCAATTACGCTTCGAGAGAAATCAACTGCAAGATCGTTTACTACGGCCCAGGTTTGTGTGGTAAGACGACCAACTTGCAGTACATCTTTGATTCAACCGCGCCCCAGGCGCGCGGCAAGCTGATCAGTCTTGCGACCGAGACTGATCGCACGTTGTTCTTTGATTTTATGCCGCTCGAGCTGGGGACAGTTCGCGGCTTCAAGACGCGCTTTCACCTGTACACCGTGCCGGGTCAGGTTTTTTACGATGCGTCGCGCAAGTTGATTTTGAAAGGTGTGGATGGAGTGGTGTTCGTGGCCGATTCGCAGGAAGAGCGAATGGATGCCAATATCGAGTCGCTTTATAACCTGGAAGAGAATTTACAAACGCAGGGCTACGATTTGCTGAAGATTCCGTACGTGCTGCAACTGAACAAGCGCGACCTCGGCAACATCGTACCCGCGGAAGATTTGGCGGCTGAGCTGCAGAAAAAGGGCGAGCCTGTGATAGAGGCAGTGGCTTCGACGGGTGCGGGCGTGTTTGATACGTTGAAGGCTGTCGCGAAGCAGGTACTGACTGAGCTTCGAAAGGGTTAGCCACAAAAAGCACAAAGCCATCCACAGATTTCACAGAGAATGATCTGTGAAATCTGTGGATGGCTTTGTGCTTTTTGTGGCTACTCTAAGCTTTTGAGCATCAATAACCCGTCGCCGCCGTTGGAGTAGTACTTCGGTAGCTTTTGCGTGATCGAGTAGCCGAGGCTTTCGTAGAGTTTTTGTGCGGCAATGTTTAGTGTTCGGACTTCGAGTCGCACCAGTCTCACATTCCGCTTTCGAAATCCATCTTCAACCGTTCCCATCAATCGCTTCGCAAGGTTGCGTCGCCGGTGCTCGGGCGCGACACCGACCGTCGTCACATGTCCGGTGTGATCCGGCTCGACGAGTCCGATCACGAATCCCGCCATCACGCCGCCCGGTGTCACCGCTCGATACGAAACTGATTCAGGTGCAGTGAGAAGGTAGTCGAATGTTTCGCGGCTGTAGGCCTCGCCGTCGATGAAGCAGCGCTGATCGAGTCGCCATACCTCATCCAGTTGCGAAATGGTGAGCGGGCGGACATCGTAGCTCGTGCCCCACGAAGGTGTCGGTGTCTTCTCTTTCTTCTCGCTATCGAATTCAACATCCGACGGCGACCACCAGCGGGAGCGAAATTTCTTTAGTACTGCCATAACGTTATTTAAGGTTTGGGAGAGACGACAGCCGCCCCTAGTTTATCATCGACTTTTTCAGATTGCCTACAGGATTAACATGCAATCACCGTAACTGTAAAAGCGATAGCGCTCGGCAACCGCGTGGTGGTATGCGCGCAAGATGAGCTCGCGACCCGCGAAGGCGCTGACGAGAATTAGCAGCGACGAGCGTGGCAGGTGGAAGTTGGTAAGCAGCGCATCTGCCACTCGAAACTCGTAGCCGGGTTTGATTGTCAGACTTGCTACGCCAGGACCGGAAATAACTTCGCCGCGCTCGTTTGCAGACGACTCGAGCGCGCGCAACGTCGTGGTCCCGACAACGATCACGCGTTCCGCCTCGTTAATCTTTTGCGCTGCGGCTTCGGAGATCTCGTAGTGTTCGCTGCTGACTGAATGCTGGTCCACATCATCAACGCGAACGGGTTCGAACGTTCCGTAACCGACGTGCAATGTGACTTCCGCGAGCGTGGCAATCTTCGCAACTTCTTCAAGCACCTCGGGCGTGAAATGCAGGCCGGCGGTCGGCGCTGCGATCGCGCCGTGCTGTTTGGAATAAACAGTCTGGTATCGCTCACGATCTTCATTCGAAACACCGGCAGGACGCTTAATGTATGGCGGCAGCGGCGTCGATCCGATCTGCGCGAGTACGTCGTGAAATGGCCCTTCAGAAAGGAAACGCACGCGACGCATCTCTGATCCCGGTTCGTCGAGCAGCTCGGCAATCAAGCGACCATCACCAAACACTGCGCGCGCGCCTTTTTTCAGACGACCGCCGGGACGCACGAGCGCTTCCCAAACCTCCGGCTCGAGCTCGCGTACGAGAAAGATCTCGACCTGCCCGCCTGACTCTTCACGACGCCCGAGCAAACGCGCGGGAATCACACGCGAGTTGTTCACGACGACGACATCGCCCGGCCGCAGATACTTCGTCAACTCTCTAAAATTCGAATCAGTACACTCGTGCTCGCCCCGATCCAAAACGAGCATCCTCGATGCATCGCGCTCTTCCAGCGGTGTCTGCGCAATCAACTCCGCAGGCAGCTCATAATCGAAATCCGCGATGTGCATCGTGTTAATCCGTGGCTGAAGGATGCTCGTAGTGGAACACCGCTGTGAGCTGGGCGCCGAAGAGCAGGATCAAACTCGAAACATAGCTCCACGTGAGAACGGCGACGACCGCGCCGACAGATCCGTAAACCTGATCGTAGTGAAAGTAGTGAAGGCTCAAGGCGAAGATGTACTTCGCGATTTCCCACAGCAATCCCGCGACGAATGCGCCCGGCAGAGTATCTCGTAAAGTGACTTCCGCTTTCGGCATAAAACGGTAGACCAGCACGAAGAGCGCGACCGTGACCAGATAGCTCAGTGTCGCAAACAACACTTGCCAGAACGCGCTGCCGACTGACGCGAGTAACGTGTATCGCTCGATCTGTCGTGGCGAGAGGCGACCGGCTATTTCACGAAGCGCAACGAGAACCGATGTCACCAGAACTGAAGACGCCAGCAGCAATCCAACCAGCCCGACCATTCCGACAGTCAGTGCGCGTCCATGCAAAAACGTTCTCGACGTCGCGCCCCAGATGCGATTGAGCGCGCGTTCGATCACTGCAAACACCCACGAGCCAGCCCAGAAGATGAGAATGACGCACGTGATCACCGCACCCACGCCGATATCGGAGAATGCCTCGATCGTGTCACGCAGGAACTTGCTCGATCCGGGATAAACGTCGACGGCGTGTGTCAGCAGTTGACTGCCCGCCGCGAGTTTGTTGCTGAGTGCGAACATGAACAACAACGCGGGGAAGAGGGCCATGAGTCCGAAGTAACTCATCGCCGCTGCCGATGTGAAGAGATCGTTTTCGTGAAACTGGTGCAGCGCGTGGCCGAGCATGGACCGCCACGGCGAGCGATTTCTAACGCCGAATGAATGACGTGAAAATGAAGGCCAGCGTTTCATTAGAAATTACGCCACGGATTTCACGGATTAACACAGATTTTTCTTTCCGTGTTCATCTGTATTCATCCGTGGCTCAAACTATTTTACCGGGGGTCGAACAGGCTGGGTATTCTTGAGCCGGGGGTCTTGATACCGAAGTGTTCGTAAGCGAGCGGCGTCGCCAGTCGCCCGCGCGGCGTCCGATCCAGGAATCCAATTTGTATCAGATACGGTTCGATGATCTCCTCGATTGAATCTTTCTCTTCGTGAATCGACGCGGAAATCGTGCCCAGTCCGACTGGTCCACCACCAAACTTCTCGATGATCGTCAACAGCAGTTTGCGATCCATCTCATCGAGCCCGTACGTATCGACTTCCATCCGATTCAACGCATCATTTGCGACTGCCTGGTTGATACGCCCGTCGTAGTCGACTTCAGCATAATCGCGCACACGACGCAGTAATCGATTGACGATACGCGGTGTGCCCCGTGAGCGTCGCGCGATCTCACGTGCGCCTTCGTTGTCGATCTCGACGCCGAGGATCTCAGCCGAGCGCTTGCAGATCACTTCGAGATCTTCGTGCGGGTAAAAATCGAGATGAAAGACGATGCCGAAGCGACCACGCAGCGGCGCAGTGATGAGACCAGCTCGCGTCGTGGCGCCGATGAGTGTGAACTTCGGCAGCTCGAGTTTGATCGAACGTGCCGCAGCGCCCTGGCCGATCAAAAGGTCGAGCTGGTAATCCTCCATCGCTGGATAGAGTTTTTCTTCGAGCGCGGGCAGCAGGCGATGGATCTCGTCAATAAAGAGGACATCGCCTTCCTGAAGATTGGTCAGCAGGGCGGCGATGTCGCCCGCTTTCTCGATTGCAGGACCAGCGGTCGAGCGCAGTTCGGCGCCCATCTCGTTCGCGATGATGTTTGCGAGCGTGGTCTTGCCTAAACCCGGTGGGCCGGTGAGCAGCACGTGGTCGAGGGCTTCGCGACGATTGCGCGCGGCTTTCATGTAGACGCGCAGGTTCTCCTTGACCTGACGCTGGCCGATGTATTCTTCGATACGAGTCGGACGCAGAGTGAGATCGAATTGCCGATCCTCGTCACTGGCAAGACCGTCTTTCACGCGCGCTGATATTGGCTCAGGAGGCATGTTGATTTCAAACCCTTGCGAGCTTCTTCAGACTGCGTCGCAGGATCGACTCGACTGTCACGTCGCCGCCTTCGCCGAGTGCGGCGTCGATCGCTTTTTCCGCGGCTGAGCGTTGGTAACCGAGATTGAGCAGTGCCGATAGCGCGTCGGCGCGAACGGTGTCTTCATTTGGCTCGGCGGCTTCCGGTTTTGCGCCGAGCTCTTCTTCGAGTTGAGCAGACGATAGATCAGCGACTTTCTCACGCAGCTCCAGGACCAGACGCTCGGCGGTTTTACGTCCGACGCCGGGGATCAACGTGAGTCGTGCGAGGTTGTTGGTTCTGATTGACGCGATCATTTCATCGGCGCTCATGCCGGAAAGCAGGGTGATGCCGAGTTTGGGACCGATGCCGCTCACCGAAATAACCTTCAGAAAGAGCTCACGCTCGCGCGCGGTCTTGAAGCCGTAAAGCTGAATCGCATCTTCGCGGACGTGTGTGTAGATACGAAGCTGAACAGTCGAGCCAAGGTCGTCCAGATCGTAGAAAGTCGAGAGCGGGATGCTGACTTCATAGCCGACGCCGCTGACGTCGACGATCACGGAAGTTGCTTGTTTCGAGAGCAGTGTGCCGCTGAGATGCGCAATCATGCGGGCGGGATTGTAACAGAAACCGATGGGACAGATATGACCTATCAGACCTATCGCGCTATACTTGCTGCCGACAGGTTCCGCCCCATGAAGTCCGAGAAAATATCAGAATTAACAACGAGCCGCTTGAGTGTTTACCTTCGTTGCCTCAATGCGCTTCACTCCGCCGGAATCAAAACCGTCTCGTCGCAGGCGCTGGCTGAGCAGTTCAATCTCAACTCGGCCCAGATCAGAAAAGATCTCGGTTACTTCGGCGAGTTTGGCGTGCGCGGGGTTGGTTACTACGTCGACGATCTGCGCGAGCACATCACGAAGATACTCGGTCTCGACACGCCGCATCGCGTCGGCATCGTGGGCGCGGGCCGTCTGGGCACCGCCCTCGCAAACTACAACGGCTTCGACAAGTCAAACTTCACGGTCGTCGCGCTTTTCGATAACGATCGACAAAAGGTTGGTCATAGGATTGGCGACGCAAAACTTCTCGTACACGATGTTGACGAGATCTCGAACATCATTCGCGCGGAAGCGATCGACGTGATGGTGATCGCTGTGCCTGCGAAAGCCGCGCAAAGAGTTCTTAACCAGATCATGTCGGCGGGGATTAAGGCGGTGCTGAACTTCGCGCCCGCTTCGTTGATCTCGCGACGCGGCGTGAAAGTGAAAACAGTCGATCTAACGACTTCGCTGGAATCATTGTCATACTTTCTATCTCAGCCTTCCGGCGCCGCGTCTAAAGCCAGGACGCAAAAGCGCAAAACCGACATTTCATGGATGAGCAGACAATCAAACGCGATCTAATCCGGGTTTGTCACCTGATGTACGAGCGGAGCTATGTCGTGTCGTCGGACGGCAACGTGAGCGTGCGACTCGACGACGGCCGTATCCTTGCGACGCCGACGATGACGTGCAAAGGACGCATGTCCGAGGATCTGATCGCGATCACTGATCTCGAAGGCAAAGCGCTCAACGATCGCAAAGCATCGAGCGAGCTGGCGATGCATCTTTTGATCTATCGCGAGCGTCCGGACGTGAAAGCAGTTTGTCATGCACATCCGCCAAACGGGACCGCTTTCGCCGTCGCCGGTCTCGCGATCGATCAGCCGATCCTTTCGGAAGTGATTCTAACGCTTGGCTGCGTACCGCTCGCCGCTTACGGCACTCCTTCAACCGAAGAGCTCACGCGGGAGATGCAGCCGTTCGTGCAACATCACAATGCGCTCTTGATGGCGAATCACGGCGCGGTTGCTTACGGCGCCGATCTCTGGCAGGCGTGGGACCGTCTCGAGACGTTGGAACACACGGCGAAGATCGCGATCCTCTCGCGCATGCTCGGCGGTTCGAAGAATCTGCCGGCTGATGCGATTGAGAAGTTGATCAACGTCCGTGAGAAGGCGGGCTATCTCGGCGAATCAGCGCGCGGCCAGGCGTGCGGTTATCTAAATCCTTCGGAAAACGGCGCTGCGAAGATTTCGCTCACGCGTGAAGAGCTCGTCGAATTGTTAAGTCAGGCAGTAAATGGTAAATAGTCCGTGGTTAAAAATTTCTGTCAGGAGCATCTGAATGCAAGAAGCACTCGGAATGGTTGAAACAAAGGGCCTCGTCGCGATGATCGAAGCCGCCGACGCGATGGTGAAGGCCGCGAACGTCACGCTCGTCGGCTACGAAAAGATCGGCGCCGGCTTTGTGACTGCGATCGTGCGTGGCGATGTGGCCGCCGTGAAAGCCGCGACCGACGCAGGCGCCGCAGCCGCGCGACGTGTGGGCGAGCTCGTCAGCGTACACGTGATTCCGCGTCCACATGGCAGTGTCGACGAGACTCTTCCGATCGGTCTCGATCGCTAAACCAGCATGATCATTGCTCGTATCCTCGGGACTGTTGTCTCCACGCAAAAAGACGAACGATTGACCGGAAAGAAGTTGCTGATCGTGAGACCGATCAATGTAGACGGCAGCGACACCACCGGCTACGTCGTTGCAGTTGACACAGTGGGCGCTGGATTTCACGAGCGTGTTCTCGTCGTTGCGGGATCGAGTGCGCGTCTGGCCCAGGGGATGAAAGATGTTCCTGTTGATGCAGCGATCGTCGGCGTCATCGACACTGTTAACGTGGTCCAGAATTAAGATGCAACTCGCACGCGTGATCGGCACAGTCGTAGCAACAGTGAAGAATGATTCGCTCGACGGGCGAAAGCTGCTGATCGTGCAGACTCTTGACAGGAACCTCGAGCCGTCAGGAAAGCCGATGGTTGCGGTCGATGCGATCGGCGCGGGTGTTGGCGAGCTGGTGTTCTGGTGTCGCGGCAAAGAAGCGAGTTTCCCGTTCAAACGAGAAGATACGCCGACTGATTGCACGATTATCGGGATTGTCGATTCGGAGCAGCACGTAACCAGATGATTCTCGCACGCGTGATTGGAAACATCGTCGCGACGCAGAAGAACAGGCGTTACGAGAGTGCGCGCGTGATGTTGTGCCAGCAGATCACGCCGGAAGGTGAGGATACGAATTACTCGACGCTCGCGCTTGATTCGGTTGATGCGGGTGTTGGTGATACGGTGCTGATCGTTCAGGAAGGATGGAGCGCGTCGACCGCCGCCACTGGCGAGGCGGGCGCTGCTATTGATTCGGCGATCGTTGGAGTTGTGGATCGGATCGATCTCTTAACGTAGATGGAAGATCAAGCGAGACTGATGGCAGAGAGGATTGCGCGGCGCGTGGCTTCAGATTCGTCTTCCGATGTTGCTTCGGAGCTCGCGGCGGTGCGCGCAAGTCTTAATGAGTTGCAGAACCGTCTGGTCCAGATAGAGTCCAGGGTAGGAAACGTTCCGCGCGTGCATTCACCGTGGAGTCATCCGAGTTTGGATCGTTTTGGTGTGGAAGAAGCGACGGTTTCCGAATTGGTTGATTTCTTCCAGGGCGAAAAGCAGTGCAGTATAGAGCCTGGTGGGAAGCCGTGTGACCATTGCGCGATGTGTAGCTCAAGGGGTTTTTAGCCACGGATAAACACGGATTTCATACACGGATTAATCTGTGTCATCCGTGTTATCCGTGGCTAATTCTTTATTTCGTGTTTTGATTGTTCCGCAGTGAATTCGCGTTGAGCTGCGGTACCTGCTTCGCCGCTTCGTCAGCCTTGAAGAACGGCTCCTCCTTGAATCCGAAAAGCTTTGCTGAGATCACGGTCGGGAAGCGGGCGCGCGTGGTGTTGTAGTCCTGCACGCTCGTGTTGTAGTCGGTGCGCGCCGTGGCCACGCGGTTCTCAGTGCCCGCCACCTCATCCTGTAACTTCAAAAAGTTTTCATTCGATTTCAGAGTTGGATACGCTTCCTGAAGCACCAGCAAACGCCCGATCGTGCCGCCGAAACTATTCGCAGCGTCGATAACGGCTTGTTTTTGTTCAGGTGATTTGTCGCCACCCTCACCTTGCGGAGCTTGGTTCTGGGCATTGAGCAGCCGTGAACGCGCGGCCGCAATCTGGCCGAATACTTCCTGCTCCTGAATGCCCGCCATCTTTGCTGACTCGGCAAGATTATTTAAAAGGTCGCCGCGACGTTGTAGTTGGGTTTCAACGTTGGCCCATTTTGCCTTTACGTCCTGTTGCTTTGTCGTTAGCGTGTTGTAACCACAACCACTCGCCGCAAAAGCAATCAGCACAAGGCCGACAAGCATTACTAATCTTCGCGTCTTCATCTCAAATCTCCCATGAATAAAAGTTACTGTGTTGCCGTTCCAAGCTGGTCAACTGATTCGACTACCTGCTCGATCTGAAACAGGTAAGCTCCGAAAAGATCATTCGCTTCTTTTTCTGACGAGGGAAGACGATCGTTTGCGCGAAACTCAAAGATTCGTTCAAAGGGCGCCGGGTCGAGTTGCAACAGTTTCGCCGTCGCGCGCACAACGTCGGGTTTCGAAATCGGTGCTTCGTGACCGTGCAACATCAACACGGCGCGGAACAACGATGCGAAACTCGACAAGCTGTCGCTCATCAGAGCGCATAACTTGTCGACTGAAACTGATGCGGGGATGTAATGACGACGTAACTGAATCAACTTGCTTCTCAACTCGTACTCTGCCTGGTGACGCAGGTTTTCATCAGAGAGTTTTACGAGCTCAAAAGGATCCTGGCCGTAAAGAACCACGCGCGCATTTGCCATCTGGTGAAACTCGATCGGAAAAACGTCGGCCGCATCCGAGAGCTCTTCGACAGTGAAATAGACGGGCAGTGGATGGCCCAACCGTTGCCACTCACGCATCGGCGCCTGTGCCTGGCGGAGATCTTCCGGCGTGATGCGATTCAGCGCGATCAGGATGTTGTAGTCGGAGCGCAGCTCGATGTTATCGCCCGCCGCAGCAGAGCCGTAGAGCACTACTGAGGCGAGGTTTGCTCCGTGCGTTGCGCGCAGATCCTCGACGAGTCCGTTGAGAGCTTCCTTTACTGCAGTCTTAACCATAACTATCCACCGTCTTTATCCACAGATTATACGGATTTACCAACTGCCGCCTGCGCCTCCGCCACCGAAGTCGCCGCCTCCGCCAAAACCGCCACCAAATCCGCCCCCACCGCCGCCGCCGAAGCCTCCACCACCACCGAATCCTCCGCCGCCCCAGCCGCTGCGTCGACCGCCACCGAGATTACTGAACAAACTCCCCCACAGCAGCGCCTGCAAACAACCGCTTCCGCCGCCTCCTCCGAAACCGCCTCTTCTTCTCGAGGCTGACGACAGTAGAATCAGAACGACAATGATCACGATAATGCCGCAGCACACTGTGCTCAAAGTTGCTTGCGGAGCACTTTGCTGTGGTTGCTCTTCAACCGCGACGGCCTGGTTCTCGCCGATACCTTCAACACTGAAGCCACGTTTTTCTCCGAGCGTCGCGACGTAAGCCTCGATCGTGTCGCGAATGCCTTTGCTATAGTTCTGTTGTCTGAACTGCGGCACCATGCGTTGCCGTTGCACCTGGCCCACGAGTCCGTCCGGCAAATCGCCTTCAAGATGCCGACTCACTTGTGTGAAGTACTTGCGATCCTGAATCGCGACCACTAGCAGGAAACCAGCCTTCTCGCTGTCCTTCGCTCCAATGCCCCAGCCGCGCGCGACTGCAAGTGAATAGTCGTAGATGTCGCGGTCGTTTGTCGTGTCGACCGTCAACACCGCGTATTCGATATTCCCGCGTTCCTTCAGATCGCGATAGATCTGTTCGAGACGTTGTCGTGTATCGCCATCGATGACGTGAGCGTTATCGACGATCGGATTGAAGGGAACTGGAAGTGGAACAGGCGACTGAGGTGTAGTCTGGGCGTTTGCCCCAACCGCGAAGATCAGGAGCAGAAAGCCAAAGGTGGCCGAGGCAAAAAGTAGTTTTTTCAAGCGCGCGTGCAATGGCGAAATCTCGTCAGTGCTAACCCTCTATCAAGCGATGCAGTATATAGAAGAGAGCGACTCCTCCAAAAACGACAACTGAGACCGTGGGGTTTCTTTCTTCTTTAAAGTTCACTTCGGGGATCAGGTCGCTGGCGGCTACATAAAGCGTCACGCCGGCAGAAAACGGTAGTGCATAACCAACCGCGTTGTTCACACGTTCCTTAAGCAAAGCGACGCCGATCACACCAGCCAGAGTCGCGGCGCCGACCGCCGCAGTCGCAATCAAAGCCTTCTGGGTAGAACGTCCAGTGGCAAGCATGATCGATGCCACAGTAAAACCCTCGGGCATTTTGTGGAGCAGAATCGCGATAAACACAAGGATACCGACTTTGAAGTTGACCAGGAAAGCGGATGCAATCGAGACACCGTCGAAGAAGGTGTGAATACAAAGACCACCGACAGCGGTGTACGCAGAAGACCGTCGTAGAAAGTGTTCCGGGTGTGTTTCTGCGCCGAAATGGAAGTGTGGCGCGAGTGTGTGCTCGAAAAACTGTATCGAGAGATAACCGGCGAGCAGCAGTGTCATCGCCCCTGCAACTGCTTCCGGCGTCGGTTGACCAGGTGATGCGCTCGTCCAAATGCCGACAGTTTCCGGGAGAATCTCGATAAAGATAGCGGCGAGCATGAAGCCGGCTCCGAGCGCGACGAGGTATTTAAGGAAGCGTTCGCCGTAGCGGTGTGCGCCTGATTTAACCAGAACGAGCCCGCCGAGGACATTGGCGCCCGCCGCCAGCAACCCAAAGAGGAGAATCGATGTCATTGTGTAGTGGGCCAATATAACATTTCACGCAAAGACGCAAAGATCGCAAAGACGCGAAGGCGGGTCAAATGCTTCAGGCACGCCTTTGCGTCTTTGCGATCTTTGCGCCTCTGCGTGAACTTCTCAAGGCCAAAGGCGAACACGAGGCGATCATCTGGGAACACTAAACTATTGACACACAGTGGTGTGCGGCGTATTTTCTCTTCGGGTGGTCAAAAGTGGTCGGAAGTGGGTCCAACCTCGTAGCAACACCGATCAAGCAACACTTTTCCTTTAGGCCACCCACCAATGCTCTCTCGTCAGGTCAGAAATTATTATGCTGCGAGGAAACTACACGGCGCGAATCGATATTAAAGGGCGCCTCAAAGTTCCGACTGAATTTCGGCGACTGATCGAAGAGAAGCACGGCAAAGACTTTTATATCACGAGCCTCACTGGCGAGTACGTTCGGATTTACCCACTGCCGGAATGGGAATCGATCGAACAGAGGCTCTCGCTATTGCCGTCGATGGATCCGGCCCGCAGAAGGTTCCTTGATAGAACGAATTATTTTGGTCAGCAAGCCTCGATAGACGGCCAGGGCCGCCTGTTGATACATCCATTGCTACGTAAGAGTGCGGAAGTTTTAGGCGACGTGGCGGTGCTTGGCTACCTGACCTATTTAGAAGTTTGGGAGCTCGATAAGTTCAAGGCTCGCATGCTCGCCGATCCATATACGGAAGAAGACGAGGCTGCGATTGCGAGACTTGGAATTTGACATTGACGGATCTTTGAACGAGATCACGGGGCGGTGGTGATGGCTGCGCCTTTGGGGGGCATGGGCGCGCCCCATCGCCCCGTGCTGCTAGAAGAGACACTGAAGCTCCTCGCTCCTGAGCGAGGAGGTCTCTTTGTAGATTGCACGGTTGGCCTTGGCGGACACAGTGAAGCAATCTTGAAATCCTCCCCCGACACTCGCGTCATCGGAATGGATCTCGACCCCGCGGCGCTCGCCTATACCCGACAACGATTAGCGCCTTTCGGAGATCGATTCCATGCTTTTCAAGCCAACTTTCGCGCCATCAACGCCGTCCTCCAACAGGCAGATGAGCGCGATCCGAACGGCATTCTTGTCGATCTTGGCGTCTCTTCATTGCAGTTTGATTCACCCGAGCGTGGATTTAGTTTTCGTTTCGACGCTCCGTTAGACATGCGGATGGACCCAGGCACCGGAGCCACCGCCGCCGATCTTCTACAGCAACTTCCCGAATCGGAAATTGCCAGAATCATTTTCGAATACGGCGAAGAACGACACTCACGACGCATCGCCCGTCGCATCGTCGAGCGTCGCGAACAAGGGAAGCCGATCACGACCACCACGGAGTTAGCAGACCTTGTGCGACACGCAGCCGGTGGGCACAAGCGGCACCAGATTCATCCGGCGACGCGCACTTTTCAGGCTTTGCGAATCGCCGTTAACGAAGAGCTCGAAGGGCTGGGAGAGTTTGTCGAGTCGGCAGTCGATCTTTTAATTCCGGACGGCAGGTTTGCCGGTATTAGTTTTCACTCGCTCGAGGATCGGATCCTCAAACGCGAGTTGAGAAGACTATCGGGGCACTGTGAATGTCCACCGCGAATGCCGGTTTGTTCGTGCGGTGCGCGCAAGGTTGTGGAAGTGCTGACGCGACGGCCCGTGACGCCCAGCGATCTTGAGATTGAAGAGAACCCGCGCGCACGCAGCGCCAAGCTTCGCGCGGCTCGAAAACTTTATCCACAGATTACACAGATGTAGTTTTGCTCCGTGTAATCTGTGAAATCTGCGGATAAGTCTTATGAAACGATTTCCTGAGCATCAACTCAACGCAAAGATTCGCCGCACGCGAGACGTCACCGCGCTCTCGCGCCTCGGCTTGTTGTTGTTCTGTGGTCTTGTTCTCGCCGGCGGTTTCGTTTTCGCCGCGAAGCAACACTTCGCCGCCGTGCAGTACGGTTATCAAAACGAGAGCCTGCGCAGCGAGCGCAAGCGACTGCTCGAAGAGAATCAGCGTCTCTCGCTCGAAAAGGAACGCGTCATAGCGCCGGACAAACTCGCGCCCGCTGCACTCCGCCTCGGATTGAAACCTGCGCGGCCCGGGCAAATCGGAAATAGCCACAGATGACACGGATAAACACGGAACAGTGAAAATCCGTGTAATCCGTGGCTAATACTAAAGCGTCCTCATCACGCTGCTGGGTAGAAGGAAACAAGGTGATGTTGGCACGCCTCGTCGCTCGATCGAAGTCCAGACCTGATGTCTCGCCAGGCCGCGCGCTTTTCGTCGCGGCTTTTATTGGCTTTTGGATGCTCGTCGTTTGCGCGCGACTGGTCTATCTACAGTTCTCGCAATACGAGGTGCTCGCGAGCCGTGCGCGCCAACAACAGCAAAATGAAATCGAAACCATGCCACAGCGCGGCGAGCTGCTCGATCGTCAGGAGCGACAGCTCGCGCGTAGCGTGCAGACAGTCTCGTTATTCATCGATCCGGATGGTCTCGACACAGCGACTCTCGATCGCAATGCAAAACAAATTGCTCAGTTACTCAATCTGAAGCAGTCCGAGCTCGCTGCTGACTTTCGCAAAGCACATGACGATAAGAAACGATTCGTCTGGATCGCGCGTCGACTCGACGCAGATCTGGCGAACAAAGTCGTCGCGCTAAATCTTCCCGGCGTGCAAACACAGCTCGAGCCGAAGCGTTACTACCCGAACGGATCACTCGCCGCACACGTGCTCGGTTATGTCGGTCTCGACGGTAAAGGTCTCGGCGGTGTCGAACAGTTTTTCAACGCGAAGATCTCGGGTGAGCCCGGCCAGCTCTTTGTTGAAAAAGACGCGAACGGCAAGGCTTACGAAGGTTACGAGATCGCTGCGAAGCCTGGGCAGACAGTCGTGCTGACGATCGATCAAACGATTCAGTACCAGGCCGAACAGGCGCTGCAAGCTGCAGTGCAACAGTCGCACGCGAAATCCGGGAGCGTGATCGTGCTCGATCCACGCAGCGGCGAGATCCTCGCGCTCGCAAATGCGCCGACATTCGATCCGAACAAAGTCTCTGAAGCCAAGCCGGAAACGAGATCAAACTGGGCGCTGCAAAATATCTACGAGCCGGGATCGACGTTCAAAGTCGTCGCGTTTTCCGCAGCGTTGGAGAAGGGGCTTGCGAGAGTTGATGAACGTATCGATTGCCAGATGGGCTCGATTACTGTCGCCGGTCGATTGGTCCACGATCATCATCCGTTTGGTTCGTTAACGATTCCCGAGGCGCTCGCGAAGTCGAGCAACGTCGCTGCAATCAAACTCGGGATCAGAGTGGGCGACCCGACGATGTACGAATACATCCGCCGTTTCGGTTTCGGCGCAAAGACGGGAATCGAACTGCCGGGTGAGACGAACGGCATCCTGCGAAGGGTCGAACGCTGGCAGCCATCGTCAATTGGTTCAATCGCGATCGGGCAGGAAGTTGGTGTGACACCGGTACAGATGGTTGCAGCATTCGGCGCACTCGCAAACGACGGCATGAGAATCGCGCCGCATTTGATCCGTGAAGTGCGTGATGCCGGCGGCAACGTCGTCTATCGCGCACAGCCGGATCAACGACGCGTGATCAGTGCTGAGACCGCGATCGCGTTAAGAGGAATGCTCGAGGGCGTGACGCTGAACGGAACTGCGAAAAAGGCGCAGCTCGATGGTTACTCAGCCGCGGGCAAGACCGGCACCGCACAGAAGATCGATCCGAAAACGAAAGCCTACTCGTCGACGAAGTTTGTTGGCTCGTTTGTCGGCTTCGCCCCGGTGAGCAATCCGCAAGTTGTGATCATTGTTGTGATCGACGAACCCGCCGGCGCATATCACGGCGGCGACGTCGCAGCGCCGGTGTTTCGTGAAGTTGCAGAACAAGTGTTACCGACACTCGGGATCGAGCCTGATATCGAGATGAAGCCTGCACCGGATCTGATCGCGCAGCAGGTCAGTGAAAATCCCGAACGCGCCGAGAAGATTCGCGAAGAGCAAGCGCAGTCGGAACAGCAGCGGAAAGCCACAATGCCAACCGTGGACAGCAACGGCGGACGAAGCGGAGAAGTTGTCTACGCTGCCTCGACACGCAAAGCGATACTGATGCCCGATTTGCGTGGCCGCAGCGTGCGTGATGTTGCGCGAACGTGTGCGCAACTCGGTTTGCAAATCGAAGCGCGCGGCGAAGGAAAAGTTTTCAAGCAGAGTCCATCAGCGGGAACAGAAGTAAGTACAGGCCAACTAATTTACGTTGATTTTGGGAGGTCGCAGTAAGTTGTTAAACCCGACAGATGAAACAACTCTCGAAGATGACGTACACTACGGCATTGCTGACTGCAGACGACGACTACGCAGCCAGCGTTCATCCCTCCGGGCACAAGATCATCCCCCAAAACATGGGTCGAGCGGTGACGTGCGTCCTGCCGCGGGTCGTGTTGGAAGCTTTGCCGAAGTTTTGGCAAATGTTTCGATGAACCAGAGCTCGCTTTCGAAGCTCGTGGAATGCTTGCTCGGTTCGACTGACACGCCCTCGCAGGAAGAAAAGGAAGAGGCCGTAATCACGTGAAGGTTGGCGAGGCAGCAGCTTTGATGGGCGCGAATGCAGCGAGCATCAGCGCCGAGATGTTTGACAAACAGATAAAAGATTATTCCATCGACTCGCGTTCGGTAGGCGCGGGCGAACTCTTCTTTGCGCTCTCGCAACAAGACTACGCCCGCGCCGGTTTTAATGGTGAGTTTGTCGATGCGCATCGTTTTATTCCTGATGCGTTTGAGCGTGGTGCGATTGCGGCAGTCGCGCGCGCGGATCGCGTGAGTGGTGATGCTTATCTCGAGAGTGTGAAGGATCGTTTACTGCTGGTTGACGATGCGATCGCGGCTTTGCAACTGCTCGCGCATCGTGTTTACACGAACTGGGGAAAACCAGTCGTCGCGATCACTGGCAGTGCAGGAAAAACGACGGCGAAAGAGTTGACTGCGCATGTATTGAAAAGTGCCGGGTCTCGCGTTTTGAAGAGTGAGCGGAATTACAACAACGGACTTGGATTGCCGTTGTCAGTGTTGCGTATGGTTAGTGAAGATCGTTCACCGGACCAGTTTGATCTTGCGGTACTCGAGATGGGAATGTCGTCACCGACACACGAGATTCAGAGGCTCTGCAAGATCACGCCACCCGATGTCGCAGTTGAGCTGATGGTCGCGCCGGTTCATCTCGAATACCTCGGCACGATCGAAAACATCGCGGCGGCGAAGGCGGAGTTGATCGAAGGATTGAAACCGGAAGGCACAGCGATACTCAACGCCGACGACGCCCTCGTGATGAAGATGCGCAACAAGCACAGCGGTCGCACGTTGACGTTTGGTATCGACAACGTTGCAGACATTTCAGCGAGCGAGGTTGATACGCGCTCGCTGGGAAAAATTGAGTTTCGTTTGCGAACGCCGTTGGGTGAAGCGCGTGCGTTGCTTCACATGAGCGGTCGTCACAACTTGAGCAACGCGCTGGCCGCGTCGGCAGTTGGAACGGCGTTCTCGATACCGCCGGAAGAGATCGCGGCGGCGTTGAAGACGGCGCAGCCGCCGAAGATGCGTGGTGAGGTTTTTGATTTCGCGGCGGGCTTTACGGTGATTGACGACTCTTACAACTCGAATCCGCGCTCGTTGCTGAACATGGTGCGGACGATGTCGGAAGGTGGTCGCGGGCGTAAGCGATTGGTTGTGATTGCGGGCGAGATGCTCGAGCTCGGACCAGATGAGGTGTCGTTGCACCGTGATGTCGGAAGAGAGATCGCAGGCAGCGGGATTGACGTGTTGTGGGGAGTTCGTGGACTCGGCAAAGAGATCGTTGCTGGTGCGAGCGATGCAGGACTTGCGGCGACGAGGTTTTTCGATTCGTCAGATGAAGTCGCCGAAGAGTTGATCAGGGAAGTGAAAGAAGGCGATTTGATTTTGGTGAAAGGCTCGCGAGGTGTGGCGACGGATAGAGTGGTGAAAGCGTTGCGTGAGCGTTTTCCGTTGGCGGGAGAAGACGAAAGTTGATCTACTACTTCCTGTACGAACTCCTCTATGTCCATTTCAAGGACAAGGATTGGTATCTCGTAAAGGCGCTCAACGTCTTTCAGTACGTCACGTTTCGCACTGCTTACGCGACGATCACTGCCCTACTGATTTCGCTTTTCTTCGGCGGCAAGCTCATTGATTTCTTGAAAGAGTGGAAGGTGGGCCAGCAGATTCGCGAAGAAGGCCCGCAGGCACACCAGGTCAAACGTGGCACACCGACGATGGGCGGCGTGCTGATCGTTGGCTCGGTTCTGATCTCTACACTGCTGTGGGCGCGACTTTCCAGTGTGTATGCCTGGACCGCGATAGTTGCGACGTTGCTCTTCGCTGGGGTCGGTTTCGTCGATGACTACTCCAAGATGGCGAAGCAGCGAAGTCTCGGACTGACAGGACGACAAAAATTATTGGCGCAATTGCTGGTCGCTGTGGGCGTTTGGGCAGTGCTGTTCACGGCGACGAAGTCATTCGGAGGTATTGGCTATTCGTGGAACGTCCTTATTCCGTTTTTTAAAGCGACAAAGGATCCGTTCGGGGTGAGCTACATCGGTCCTTATTTATATTTGATTTTGATCGCGGTAGTGCTGTTGGGATCATCCAACGCGGTGAACCTAACGGACGGCTTGGATGGGTTGGCGACCAGCGTGACCGTAATCGCGATGGGTACGTTAACCGGTTTCACCTATGTCAGTAGTGACGCACGTTGGGCGAACTATTTGGACATTACTCATCGACCCGAAGCCGCTGAATTAACAGTTTTTTGCGGCGCGATGGTCGGGGCGAGTCTCGGGTTTCTCTGGTACAACGCGCCGCCCGCGCAGGTGTTCATGGGCGACGTCGGCAGTCTCGCGATCGGCGGCGCAATGGGAACGGTGGCGGTGCTGACCAAGCAGGAATTCATGTTGCTGATGGTTGGCGGCGTGTTTGTGATTGAAGCGTTGTCGGTGATGTTGCAGGTGGGCGTGTTCAAGATGACGAGACGCACGACGGGCACCGGGCGACGCTTATTCAAGATGACGCCGTTGCATCATCACTTCGAGATGCAGGACTGGAAGGAGTCGAAGATCGTCTTCCGGTTTTTAATACTCGCGATCTTGTTTGCGTTGTTGAGTCTTTCGACTTTGAAATTGCGTTAATTGTTTTGTGCTTCTTAGTGGCAAGAAAGTTTTGATTGTTGGCGCGGCGCGCAGTGGAATTGGTGCGGCGAGATTTGTGGTGGCCCAGGGCGCGGTCGTCGCGCTCACCGATCAGAAGCCGATTGAGAAATGGACACCTGAAGCTCTGGCGCTGAAAGATTTGGGCGTGGGTTTGTTGCCGGGCGAGCCGCCGAGTTGGTTACTCGATCAACTCGATCTCGTGGTCGTTAGTCCAGGTGTTCCGGCGACGATCATTCCGATTCGTTACGCCGAGCGAGCGGGCGCTGAAGTCATCGGTGAAGTCGAGCTCGCATATCGATATTTGAAAGGCCGTATCGTCGCCATCACCGGCAGCAACGGCAAGACAACAACAACATCGCTCATCGGTGAGCTGTTGCGCGATGCAGGATTGACGGTGCAGGTCGGCGGCAATATCGGCAAAGCGCTGATCTCGATGATTGAGACTTCGCGCGACGATGGCTGGACAGTTGCCGAGCTTTCGAGTTTTCAGCTCGAGACGATCAAGACGTTTCGTCCCGCGATTGCAGTCGTGCTGAACGTGACGCCGAATCACATGGATCGTTACGAGACTTTCAACGACTACGCCGCCGCGAAGCACCGGATCTTTATGAACCAGACTGCGGAAGATACAGCGGTGCTCAATGCGGACGATCCGACGGTTTCGTCGTGGGCGAGTGGCTTGCGCGCGAATGTGATGCAGTTCAGCGTGAAGAAGGAAGTTGAGAACGGAGTTTTCCTGCGCGGTCGTGAGCTGATTTATCAAGGGCAGGTGTTGCTGAACGTTGATGAGATGAAGCTGCGTGGAATGCACAACGTCGAGAATGTCGCGGCCGCGTTCGCAGCAGGAATTGCAGCGGGCGCGTCGATCGAATCTATGAACGGCTCTGTGAAGCGATTCGATCCGGTCGAGCACCGGCTGGAATTTGTAACCGAGATCGAAGGCGTGAAGTTTTACAACGACTCGAAAGCGACGAGCGTTGATGCGACGTTGAAGGCGCTTGAAGCATTCGCGCATGAGGACGGAAAGGTTGTGCTCATTCTCGGCGGCAAAGGGAAGAAAGCGCCGTACGCGCCGCTCGAACCGCTAGTGCGCGCGAAGGTCAGAAAGCTCGTGCTGATCGGCGAAGATGCGGAGGCAATCGCGAACGAGTTGGGAACGAGCGCGCCGTTCGAGCGTGCGTCAGATATGAAAGATGCGGTCGCGCGTTCTTATGCGGCTGCTGAAAAAGGTGACGTAGTTCTGCTCGCGCCGGCATGTGCGAGCTTCGATATGTTTGTAAGTTTCGAACACCGCGGGAAGGTTTTTAAGGAAGAAGTGTTATCCACAGATTACACAGAATCTGCGTAATCTGTGGATGGATCTATTGAGATGGCTCGGAAACTAGCACCAGATAAATGGCTCTTCGCGGCGACGGTCGGCCTCGCGCTCTTTGGCGTCGTGATGGTCTATAGCGCGTCCGCGGTGCTGGCGCAAAAAGAGAACGGCAACCAGTTTCACTACGTGCTCAAGCAGGGTGCCTGGGTCGCGATCGGCTTCGTTGTGATGCTGCTGGCGATGCAGTTCAACTACCAACAACTGAAGAATCGCCGGCTTGTTTACGCGCTGTTGGTTATCTGCACGATTGGTCTCATTTGCGTGTTTGGTTTTAGCAGCATTAACGGCGCGCATCGCTGGATAAAACTTCCCGGCGTCAACCTTCAGCCGAGTGAGATCTCAAAACTCTCGCTCATCATTTTTCTCGCGTACTTCCTCGAGAAGCGCGCGGGTGAAGAAGGAGACTTCTGGCGCACATTTGTTCCCTGCGGCGTTGTGACCGGCTGGCTCGCGGCGCTCGTCGTGATCGAACCGGACTTCGGCACGGCCATGATGCTCGTGTTGATCTTCACGGTTGTGATTTTCACGGCCGGCGCGCGCGTTCGTCATCTCGCCCTCGCTGCTGCGCCCGCTTTGGTCGTCGCGGCGGGCTTGTTGATCCTCGTGCCGTGGCGACTGAAACGTCTGATGACGTTTCTCGATCCATGGGCCGATCAGCAGGGTGGCGGTTTTCAGGTCGTGCAATCGTTGATCGCGATCGGATCAGGTGGAACGAACGGGCTCGGCTTCGCACAGGGCAAACAGAAGATGCTGTTTCTGCCGTTCGCACATTCCGATTTCATCTTCGCAGTCGTTGGTGAAGAGCTCGGATTGGTCGGAGCGCTGGCTGTCGTTTTAGTGTTTGCTCTTTTTCTCTGGCGTGGCGTGCGCACGGCGTTGCTCGCGCCGGATAGGTTCGGGATGTTGCTGAGTCTCGGAATCGTGACGAGTATCGTGGCGCAGGCGCTCTTTAATATTAGTGTCGTGCTCTCGCTCGTGCCGACAAAGGGAATCCCGCTGCCGTTTATTTCGTACGGTGGATCGTCGCTCGTGCCGACACTCGCTGCGGTCGGGATCCTGCTCAATGTTTCGCAACACGCGAGTGGCTCGCTCGACGTCGGGTTGTTTGAGAAAGCGACGACGAAGCTGCGCGGCGAGCGAAAGCCGTTGAACGCGACGGCTTTTGATCATTGAAATGCGAGTAATGATTGCTGCCGGTGGCACTGGCGGACACATCTATCCGGGAATCGCGGTGGCCCAGGAGATCATGCGGCGCGATGCGAACTCGGAAGTGCATTTCGTCGGCACTGCGAAAGGATTAGAGAATCGTTTGGTGCCGCAAGCAGGCTTTGAGTTATCGCTCATTGAGAGTGCTGGGTTGAAAAACGTGAGTCTCGGCGCGCGGATGAAAGGCGTCGCGTTGTTGCCGCGGAGTTTTAATTCGGCGCGCAAGCTGATGCGACGGTTTCAGCCGGACGTGGTTGTGGGCGCCGGTGGTTACGTAAGCGGGCCAGTTGTTTTGACTGCAGCGCTAACAAATCGTCCGACGCTCGTGATGGAGTCGAACGCGCTGCCGGGTTGGACCAACCGCGTACTTGCTCGTTTCGTCGATCGTGCGGCGGTTTCGTTCGAACAGGCGCTGCCGTACTTTCGAGGTAAGGCGAAGGTGACAGGCAATCCGGTGCGACGCGAGTTTTTTGAAATACCGCCGAAGCGACGCGAGCCGGGAAAGTTTTCGTTGCTGGTCTTTGGTGGATCGCAGGGCGCGCGAGCGATCAACGAAGCGATGGTCGCGGCGTTGCCGAAGTTAAAGTCGCTGCCCGTCGAGCTGCGGATCAAGCACCAGACAGGACCGGCTGATTTTGAAAAGGTGAAGGCGGCGTACGAGGCCGCGAGTTGGAGCGAGCGTGGCGACGTTCGTAGTTACATTGACAACATGATGCAGGACTTCGCGGAAGCGGATCTCGTTCTCTGCCGCGCCGGCGCAACGACAACCGCGGAGTTGATGGCCGCAGGCAAGGCGTCGGTCATGATCCCGTTTCCGTTAGCCGCCGACGATCACCAGCGCAAGAACGCAGAAGCATTACAGTCCGCCGGCGCCGCGCGCATGATCTTGCAGCAGGATTTGAGCGGCGAGAAGTTGGCAGCGGAGATTGAAAAGTTGGTCCAGGCTCCAGAGGAGCTGGATCGAATGGAAGACGCAAGTCGAAAGTTGGCCCACGGCGACGCCGCCGCAGCCGCAGTCGACATGATCGAAGAGTTGGTTAATTAGTTTGTGCTTTTTCGTGGCTAATAAATGTTTCGTCGAATTCAACACGTCCATTTCGTAGGCATCGGCGGCATCGGCATGTCAGGGATCGCGGAGGTGCTCGTCAATCTCGGCTTCCGCGTGTCGGGCTCCGATCTGAAACACTCGAATGTCACCGATCGCCTGCAACAAATGGGTGTTGAGATCTTTGAAGGACACGCCGCTGAGAACGTCGGGCATCCGCACGTCGTCGTCAGATCAACTGCCGTGCGCGACGACAACCCCGAGATCGTCGAAGCAAACCGCCGCTCGATTCCTGTGATCCCGCGCGCCGAGATGCTTGCGGAGTTGATGCGACTCAAACCGCACACCGTCGCCGTCGCGGGTTCGCATGGAAAGACAACCACGACTTCGATGGTCGCGACAGTCCTGGGCCATGCCGGGCTGGATCCAACAATGGTCGTCGGCGGTGTCGTCGGTGCGTTTGGATCGAATGCTCATCTCGGCACAAGCGACTTGATGGTCGTGGAAGCAGACGAGAGCGATCGCTCGTTTCTGATGTTGACGCCGACGATCGCGGTGGTGACCAACATCGATCGCGAGCACATGGACTATTACCACGACATGGACGACGTGCGCGCGTGCTTCGCAAACTTCGTCAACAAGGTTCCGTTCTACGGCTCATCAGTCTTGTGTCTGGACGATCCGAACGTGCAGGCGATCATTCCGCTGCTCGAACGCCGTCGCCTGACTTACGGTCTGAGCGCACAAGCTGATGTTTCAGCGCACGGCATCCGCCATGACAGCAACTTCGGATCGTCGTTCACTGTCTGGCGCGGAACGGACGTGATGGGCGAGATGATCCTGCGCGTGCCGGGCGTGCATAACGTCTACAACGCGCTCGCAGCGATCGCTGTCGGGTTCGAGTTGGAAGTGTCGTTCGAAAAGATCGTCGAGGGATTGCACCAGTTCACGGGCGCGGGGCGCAGATTCCAGGCGAAAGGCGAAGTGGATGGCGTGCTCGTCGTTGATGATTACGGACATCATCCGACGGAAATCCGCGCCACCCTCGCTGCCGCGAAATTGGGTTCAGGTGGACGGCGCATCGTCGTGTTGTTTCAACCGCATCGTTATTCGCGAACGCACGATCTGATGCAGGAGTTTGCGCGTTCATTCAATAACGCTGACGTGCTGTTCATCACCGACATCTATGCTGCCAGTGAGGATCCGATCGAGGGTGTAACGGCAGAAGCGCTAACGGCTGCCATCAAGCGTTTCGGACACAAGGACGCGAACTACATCGGCTCGCTCGATAACGCCGCAACGATTATGCGCGAGCACGTGCAGCCCGGCGATCTCGTGTTAACGCTCGGTGCAGGCACTGTGAACCGAATTGCCGATCAACTGCTCGGATTGTTGAAAGAAAAAGAAATTGGCCACGGATCTAACGGATAAAAGCTTTACGGATCGAGATCACGCAGTCGAAGAGATCGTGATGCGGTTGGGTGTGCGTGCGGAACGTGGGAAGCGCTTTGCTGAGCTGACGAGCTTGCGCGTTGGCGGCGCGATCGATTGGGTCATCACACCGGAGACTGAAGCAGAAGCCGCAGCGATAGTTTATGAACTTGATAAAGCAGGCATTGGTTGGCGACCGCTCGGCTCCGGCAGCAACGTGCTCGCCGACGATGCCGATCATCACTACATCGTTTTGAACTTGAGCAACATGAAGGGCGAAGTCCATATCGACGGCGAGCTTGTTTCGGTGAGCGCGGGTTACTCGTTGCCGCGACTCTGCATTGATGTTGCGCGCGCCGGACTCTCGGGCATCGAGGGACTCGGCGGCATTCCCGGCACGGTCGGCGGCGCGCTCTGGATGAATGCAGGCGCTTTCGATCACGAGATCGGAACCGTAACTGAAAAGGTGCGAGTGGCTCGCGAAGGGAGGGTGGTTGAGATTCCCGGTGACAGTATTGAGTGGAACTATCGTCACACTTCATTTCGCGAAGGCGAGTTGCTGCTTGGCGCGACGTTGCGTCTGAAGCCTGACGATCCCGAACAGATCAAGGCGCGCATGGACGATGCGAAGAGTCGTCGACTCGCGACTCAGCCGCACGGCTCGCGTTCCGCCGGTTGTTTTTTCAAGAACCCACCGGCCAGCACGATCGGCACGGGCAAGATGATTGACGAGATGGGGATGAAAGGTCAGCGACGCGGCAGTGCAGTCGTCTCGCCTGTACACGCGAACTTCATCGTCACGGAAGGCGAGAACGCGCGTGCGGAAGATGCACTTGCGCTCGCGGAGGAGATTCGTGAACGCGTGCGACGCGAGCAGGGGATCGAGTTGGAATATGAGGTTGAGCTTTGGCGATCAGATCCATCCACAGATTACACAGAAAAAACTTCTGTGGAATCTGCGGAATCTGCGGATAGAAAGGAGTGAGCGATGAGAGAACAGGTCGTGGTGCAGAAGGTTGGTAATCGTAGCGGCATCGGCAAGAGCAAGTCGGGTGTGGGGCAGCGTCCGGCGAAGCGCGCATCGGATGGAAACATCGCCGCGCGGCTGCGATCGCTGTTGACTTACGTACCGCTCGCGCTTCGAATCGGCGTGATCGCGATCATCGCGCTGATTGCGTTTGTTGGATACCGTGCGGCCGCGTCCGCAAGCTTCTTTCAGGTACGAACGATCGAGACTCGCGGCGCGGCACGCGCTTCGGTCGACGACATTAAGAACGTTGTCCGTCGCGAACTGAGCGAGAGTGGCGTTTGGCAAGCGGATCTGCAACAGCTCAGCACGCATCTCGAGCGTTTGCCGTGGGTGCGCACGGCAGTCGTCACGCGAGTTCTCCCTGATGGCATTCGCATTCGAATTACCGAGCGCGAGCCGAAAGCGGTTGTGCGTAACGCAGCCGGAAGATTCATCTGGGTCGATGACGATGCGGTTTCTCTCGGTGAGATGTCGACGACCGATCAGATGCCCGCGTTCTTCCTGCGCGGTTGGAACGAAGAAGATTCGAACACTGCACGCACTGAGAATCGCGATCGAGTAAAGAAGTTTCTAGAGCTGCAACGCGACTGGGGCGGGCAGGGAATTTCAGAACGTGTGAGCGAAGTGAATCTGCTCGATCTGCGTGACGTGCGCGTGCAGCTCGCAGGCGATGATTCGCAAATTGAAGTTCGCCTCGGATCGCAGGAGCAGAGCGCGCGGCTCAGCAAAGCATTGAGCGTTCTCGATGCTCAACGCCAGACTGCACGCGGACCGCTGATCAGCTACATCGATCTTACGCAGGGTAAAAGAGCGATCGTTGGGTTAGTAACCGGCAATCAATTAACAGAACCGAGCGCAGTAGCGCCGGCTCGTCCTAACAACTAAAGAGAACCCCCGACATGGCTAAGCGAACACAGCACACGATCGGTCTCGACATCGGGACAAGTAAGGTGACGTGTATCGCGGGCGAACCTGGTGAAGGCGGATTGCTCGAAGTCGTCGGTATCGGTGAAGCAGAAGCGCGCGGTTTGCGCAAAGGCGTGATCGTCAATCCCGATGCTGCGGTCGATGCGATCAAGAAAGCAGTCGAAGACGCAGAGCGCATGAGTGGACTCGAAGCCGAAGAGGTCACGATCAATCTCGCGGGCTCACACATACTCGGTTTCAACGGCCAGGCGATCGTTGCTGTCTCTGGTCGCGATCGCGAGATCGTCGCTGAAGATGTACGACGCGCGATCGACTCAGCGTGCGCGATTCAACTTCCGGCCGGACGTGAGATCGTCGATCGACTGCCGCAGGAATTCATCGTCGACGATCAAGATGGCATTAATGATCCAGTCGGCATGATCGGCGCACGACTCGCGGTGAAGGTACACATCGTAACGAGTCCAGTGACGGCGCGTCAGAACGCAATCAACGCCGTGAACCGCGCGGGTCTCGTCGTCGCAGATATGGTTCTGGAACAGCTCGCCGCCGCTGAAGCATCGCTAACTGATGATGACAAGGAGTTTGGAGCCGCACTGGTGGACGTAGGCGCGGAGACTACGGGCTTGATCATTTACCAGCGTGGCGCTGTTCAGCACACGGCAGTTTTCCCGCTCGGCGGCTCGCACTTCACGAACGACATCGCTTTTGGTCTGCGCACGCCGATTCCGGAAGCCGAGAAGATCAAGCGGACAGTCGGCTGCGCGTGCAGCAGCTCTTTGAGTGAGATGGAACGCGGCGAGCTCGTCGATGTGCCCTCTGTCGGTGGACGTCCACCACGACAACTGTCGCGTCAGATCCTTTGCGACATCCTTCAGCCGCGTGCTGAGGAAGTGTTGATGCACGTCGCTGATGAGATCAAAGACGCGGGTTGGGAACGACAACTCTCGAGCGGCGTCGTGTTGACTGGCGGTGGCGCTTTGCTGCACGGCATGACTGAGATCGCAGAACAGGTCTTCGACGCGCCAGTGCGCATTGGTTATCCAGAGCGAGATCGTTTTGGCGGTTTGGTTGAAGACATTCAGAGTCCGGCATGGACTGCCGCTGCGGGTCTCGCGCTGCTCGCGCATCGCACTCAGGCAGCGGAGATACGAACCGGAGTTAGCAGGCGTGGATCGACAGGTAAACTGACGCACTTCGTGTCACGTTTTAAAAATAGATTCGGTAGTATTTTCTGACAAGTTGTTGTATGCTTGCGCCCCGGTTGCACAAGATATTGTCCGCCAGATATCGAGGCCAGTGGCTCAAGAACCCCAACATAGAAGGAAGCGGCCTTGGAAGCCATCCCGTTTTGGTAGAGAGGAACTAACTATGACACCGGACACTCGTCAACCGGGCACGGGCATTAATATTTTCATTGATGATGATCCGCCACTCACAGGTGCGCGGATAAAAGTGATCGGCATCGGTGGCGGTGGCAGCAACGCTGTCAATCGTATGATCGAAGCCGGCATCGAAGGTATTGAGTTTCTAGTTGCGAATACTGACCTGCAGGCGTTGAAGCGTTCGCGTGCGCCGATCAAGATTCAGCTCGGCAGTCGTTTAACTAAAGGACTCGGCGCTGGCGCCGATCCAAACGTCGGTCGTGAAGCCGCACTCGAAGACACTGACAAGATCATTGAAGTGCTTGAAGGTGCGGACATGGTCTTCGTAACTACTGGTCTCGGCGGTGGTACCGGAACTGGTTCAGCGCCGATCATCGCGTCACTCGCTACTGAGCTCGATGCGCTGACTGTTGCAGTCGTGACGAAGCCGTTTCATTTCGAAGGCCGCCGTCGCATGCAGCAGGCTGATAACGGATTGCGTGAGTTGCGCGAGTGCGTCGATACAGTAATCACGATCCCGAACGAGCGTCTGCTGCACACGGTCGATCGCGGCGTGTCACTCGCTGACTCGTTCAAAGTTGCTGACGACGTGTTGCGCCAGGCAGTGCAGGGCATCAGCGATCTGATCACGGTTCCGGGTCTGATCAATCTCGACTTCGCTGACGTGAAGTCGATCATGCAGGGAATGGGAATGGCTTTGATGGGCGCGGGCAGAGCGACTGGTGAGAACCGCGCGATCGAAGCGACCCAGCAGGCGATCTCGTCACCACTGCTCGAGGAAGCCACCATTCAGGGCGCCAAGGGTGTTTTGATCAATATCACCGGCGGACCCGATCTAACGTTGTTTGAAGTGAACGCAGCGTCGTCGATCATTCGCGAGTCTGCTGACGATGATGCAAACATAATTTTTGGCGCAGTGATCGATGAGACTTTGACTGACGAGATGAGGATCACTGTGATCGCGACAGGTTTTGACAGAGAAATCACATCAGTAGCGTCTGCCGCTGCGACAACAGCGATTCCCGCGCCGCCACCACGTTACGTAGCTCGGCCAGCCGACGACCTCCCAAGGCCGATGATGGGTTCTCGTGTTGATGATCTCGACGTCCCGACTTTCATTCGAAAGAAGGCTGACTAGAGATCATTTTGGGCAGGATTACTGCTTTTCATGGTTGTCGCGGCCGAACCGTCAATCATGAAAATACTGTAATCCTGTCTATTTTTTTGAGCCTGAAATCACGCCTGCAGCCACGCCTCTGCTTGCATCGTTTCTTGCATCTAAATCTTTGAAAGCAGCACGGTTTTTCTCCTTTGCTTTTTCTTCTTTTGTTGTGTAGCATGTCCGGCATTCCTTGCAGGAAATTCCATTACGGGTATAGTTCGTTCCTCTCCTCGGATGGGCCGCAGCCTGCGAGAGCTTTGACACTGTTCTGAACATCAAAACCTGTGTCCTATACATTGGTAGTTCTCGACTGGGTGTAAACGCCCGTCATAGATTTTTTGGAGGTAATAATCACGTGAATCGTAAACTCATCAGAACCACACTCGCGGAAGTCAAAGGGAAAGCCCGAGAACTTCCGCAGCCCAGAGAGCGTTCGAATGGGAGTTCCCGCGCCTCAAATGAAGGTAGAGAGCAACGCGCTCCGCAGCAGCATGCGTCGCCGGTCCAGGTTAAGAAAAGAATTCCGCCTCCCAACGAAACCAACGCGGAGATCTTTTATTACAAGAAACAGATCGACGCGCACACGGTGATGGTCATTGTTCTACTTGATGGCGAAGAGATTGAAGGCACGATCGAGTGGTACGATCGCGGCGCGCTCAAGGTCAATCGAAAGGGCGCACCCAATCTGCTCGTGCTCAAGCGGAACATCAAATACATCTACAAAGCTGAAGAGCGTGTTGAAAGTGCCAGCGCATAGTTAACGCCTCGCCCTGAGTTCTCGCCCTGGACAACAGTGCGTCGCCTCAAGCAATGCGACACTCAGAACAAAGCCCAACGACTTCGGGACCTCGACCGAGGCGAGTTTTGCCGCGCATCGGCATCACCATGGGAGACCCTGCGGGCATTGGGCCGGAAGTTGTACTGAAAGCTGTCGCCGAAGAAGAAATCAGACGAGTTTGCGTGCCGGTGATAATCGGCGATGCCCAGTTGCTGGCTCACACGGCACGCACTCTCGATCTGCAGTCCGGTTACGACATCATTCGCTATGAGGAGTCGTTTCCGGAAGATTTCTCCGAACCGGTTATCTATCACCTCGACAATATCAGCGGTTTCATCGAGCCGGGTATCGAGTCAGGCGCTGCCGGCAAAGCGGCGGCTGGTTACATCGAAGCGGCGGTTGAGTTGTGTGCGGCTGGTAGCATCGATGCGATTGCGACTGCGCCGATCAACAAGCGCGCCCTCTTTCTCGGTGGTTACAGTTTTCCTGGTCACACGGAGTTCCTCGCTCATCTGACTGGCGCTGAGGAATATGCGATGGCGTTTGTCGCTGCAAACCTGCGCATCGTTCTCTTGTCGACGCACGTTCCGCTTGCCGAAGCGATCCGGATGGTCGAACGCGATCGTCTCATGAAAGTGATCAGTCTTACGCATCGCGAGCTACAGCGCTGGGGCATCGAGCGCCCGCGAGTTGCGGTCGCTGCGTTGAATCCACATGGTGCTGAAGGCGGGCTCTTTGGAGTGGAAGAGGCGTCGGAAATCATGCCTGCGATCGAAGCTTCACGCCGGATTGATGATATAAATGTGCACGGGCCGTTCTCGGCAGACACTGTTTTCCTGCGAGCCTCGCGAGGCGAGTTTGATGCAGTGGTCGCTTGTTATCACGATCAGGCGATGATTCCGGTAAAGTGTTTGTCGTTTGGCGAGGCCGTGAACGTAACCCTCGGACTGCCTTTCATCAGAACTTCGGTGGACCACGGCACCGCTTTCGATATCGCCGGCAAAGGACTCGCCGAGCATTCAAGTATGGTAGCTGCGATCAAACTCGCGGCGGACCTTTCCATGCAGGCTGGTGAGAGTGGTCGCGCAGTGGAAATTTGAAACGGGAAGAACGCTCACATGGAAAATAACGACACCCTTACGAACGATAACCGGCGCATGCTCGTCGCTGACGACGACCCCGCGATTCTTCGTCTCATCGCCACGATTCTCGAGAAAGAAAACTTCAATGTGGTGACGGCGCGTGACGGGCGCGAGGCTTACAAGATCCTGCAGTCGGATCCGAACTTCACCGCCGCGATTCTCGACGTCGTCATGCCGCACATTTCCGGTCCTGAGCTGGTGCGCTATATGAAATCGGAAGAGCGGCTGAAACGAATACCGGTGATGATGATGACGGCCGAGCAGGATCCGAAGCTTTCGTCTGATAGTTTTTCCGCGGGCGCGGTCGTGTTTTTGCCGAAGCCGTTCACCACCGCGCAGCTACAGATCATGTTGCAGATGCTGATTGGTAAGAAGACTACCGACTCGTAATGGTGACCTAATTTGAACTGCTTCTCTGTGCAACCTCTGTGTTCTCTTTGCCTCCGTGGTGATTTCCCGGCATGCAAACCACAGAGACACAGAGAACACAGAGGTTGCACAGAGAAATCTCAAGTTAAGGCTCTGCTGATTGTTGTGCTTCTTTGCCTCATTCCCGTTAGTGCTCGTGCCGACATCAGCCAGAAGAATGCTCGCAAGGTGATACAGACCATGCTCGGTTGGTCTTTGCCTGGCGATGCGGTTCGCATCCACTCGATTCGATCGAGTGGGGCTGAGAGTGCGGAGGTTAGTGCTGAGATTCAAACTGTCTTTCGTTTGCGATTGAATGAAGGGCGTTGGGAGTTGCGCGAGATCAGAACTGCGCCGGATCGTTGGGAGCAGTTGGAAGTGATTGCGCGTGCGGCGAATGTAGAGTTGCCAGCGGGTGAGTGTGATGCGCCGTCTGAGTTTGCGCGCAGTAAGTCGGAGACAGAGTTGACGACTAAGCGTGCGCGCTGTTTGGTGGCGAGTTTGTTTGGCATTGCGCTGCCTTCCGATGATGTGAGGATCAAAGAGATCTCGCCGTTTGATTTGGGGATTGGATCGGAGTCGCCGGCGCTGGTCGAGGCGTTTGTCCGCGCTGACTTTCGTTTAGTGCGCGACGGGAAAGTTTGGCGAGTTGCAGAGTTTAAGAGTGGTAATCGTGAGTGGGTAAACGTCGCCGGACTCGCTGCTGCGATCGATCAGGTAAAACGCTCTGCCGCTACTGACGAGCTTTCAACCATCGCCAAAGCGCTTAGTGACTTCCGTCGTGAACGTGGCTCGTTTGTCGTTTCTGAAAGCGAATCGGTCCTGATCGATCATCTCAGCCCGCGCTATCTCACGCGTGTGATCCGCGTCGATCCATGGCACCGTCCGTATAAATACGAAGGCCAGCCGGACCATTATTCCCTCCGCTCCGTCGGCCCCGACGGCAAACCCAACACACCGGACGACGTCGTGGTCTCCGGTCCTTAGCAAAAGCCGCCTAAAACAAACTCTTGACTGCCGCTTAGCTCGGGTGTTAGGTTTTCTACCGGGCCTTATTCCGAGGCCCGCTTCGTTTCGACTTGCCCGCGCCATCCGTGCATATGCACTAGGCCCCGCCGATGGTGCAATTCAGCTAAAGGGATTGGCTTTGCTAGCTGGACGCAAACTCCTACTTGCCGACGATTCGGCCACCATTCAGAAAGTTATCGACCTTACGTTCGCTGACGAAGGTGTGCGAGTCGTGACTTTCGGCAACGGCCAGGATGCTATCGATCAGCTCCTGGAGGTGCAACCCGATATAGTTCTGGCAGACGTCTTTATGCCGGCTCGCAACGGCTACGAGGTCTGCGAATACGTCAAATCCAACGAGAAGCTGAAACACATCCCAGTAATGCTGCTCGTGGGCTCGTTTGAGCCGTTCGACGAAGCGGAGGCGCGCAGAGTTGGCGCGGATGACATTTTGACCAAACCATTTCAATCAATTCGACGACTGATCGACAGGGTGGGGGCTCTTGTGTCAAGCCCGCCTGTCGAGAAAGAGAGTCCAACCGCAGAACTTCCGAAGGTCGAAGAGCCCGAGGAAGAGCTGATGGATACTTACGATTTGGAAGTCACGACGGCGGATACATTGCCGCTCGAACAGGCGTTGATAGACCATGAAGAACAGAAGGTGGAACAACCGGTTGCCGCATCGGAATCGTTACCACGTGAGGAGACAATGACAACTGAGACGCGCGACGATTCCCGGAGCGATTCAGACGTGCTGTTGGACCTTGGCGAGTTTGAGCCCGTGCACGCGAGTTCTGATGATGATTTTGTTTTAGATCTGGATGATGAGCCTGTTGCTGCTCCTGCTTACGCGGCGGCGGCGGCGGCGCCGGTGCGCACGTTTGTGGAGCCTGAAGTTAAGGAAGCTGTAGCAGCGGCGAGTGCGTACGAGTCGAGTTATCAACCACAGGTTCACCACTCTTCGTTTGCAGACACGCAGGAGTTTGCGTCTGAGGTGCCGGACGTTGCAGTTGCCGAACCCGAGCCGGTTGTCGCTGCCGAACCGCAACCAGTCGCGACTTCAACTGCGGTTAGCTCCGGTCAACTCACTCCCGAGATGATTGACGTGATCGCGCGTCGTGTGGTGGAGATGATGTCGGACAAAGTGGTGCGCGAGATTGCCTGGGAAGTGGTGCCGGATCTGGCGGAGCTGTTGATCAAAGAACAGCTTGAGAAGCAGGCGAAGTAAAGAATATTCCCAGGTTCGGTTTTATTAAGCAGGTGACTCTCGCGAGTCACCTGCTTTTGCTTTGAGGACGCAAATTGCGACCTCAAAAACGTTGAAAATTCTAGGAATATAACCGCATTTCGATCTTGAGGTCACAATTTGTGACCTCAAGATCATCAAAAACCTTGGGAAATACGCAAAGTTCGATCTTGAGGTCACAATGTGTGACCTCAAGATTAATGGGAAGTACCTTAGGTTTCTATTTACTCACCTGAACCCAATTGTTTTGCGAGATGACGTAGGCTCTTCAGTCAGCTTTTTAAGCTCATCGAAAACAACTCTGAAGTACTTGTCATGAGTCGAAAGCTTTCGAATGACATCAGCGAACTTCCTGTTAAGTTCTTCATTCGACTCCAACATCTGACGAAGTCTGATGAATGCTCGCATAATCATGATGTTTACCTCGATGGCCCGCTCACTGTTGAGCACACTCGACAGCATCGCGACGCCGGGTTCCGTAAATGCATACGGAGCGGAGCGTCGACCACCGTGCTGTAATCTTGAGGTCGCAATTTTCGACCTCAAGTGTTCAGCCTCCTCTTTGGTGAGTTGGAACATAAAGTCTTTTGGAAACCGTTTACGATTTCGTTGAACCTGCTGATTCAGAGCTTTCGTTGGCACTCCATATAGCTCAGCCAAATCTACATCGATCATGACTTTATGGCCACGAATCAAGTAGATTCTGCGCTCGATAAGTTGAACGGGAACGCCACCACTTGTAGTAGTGAGGTCTTTATTGTGAGGCATGCCGACAGATTAGCAGTGAAACTCCTAAACACAAAACCCACCCAACATTCAAGTTTTGAATGCACCCGTTTTGAACTTTTCGCATCCTCTAGCGTAGACTGTTGCTTTTCGTTTTCATCCCAGGACGCACAGAGTTACGCATGGAGATCCCCAAACAGTACGACCCTAAAGAGGCAGAGCAGCACCACTACGAACGGTGGGAGAGGAATGGGTATTTTGCGCCGGAGATTAACAAGGATCCGGGCGCGCCCGTGTTCACGATAGTTATTCCGCCCCCGAACGTCACCGGCTCGCTGCACATGGGCCATGCGCTACAGCATACGCTCATGGACG
>Ga0208338_1000022_pt1 | contig 73082 bp, 55 predicted proteins | sample ForSoiNitrogNN91_FD_187858 | JGI IMG/M metagenome (GOLD analysis project Ga0208338, IMG submission 187858) | Forest soil microbial communities from Browns Valley, California, USA, that are Nitrogen fertilized - NN91 (SPAdes) | ecosystem: Environmental > Terrestrial > Soil > Temperate forest ...
CCCGCCGTTACGCTCAACGATCTGCGTGAACTCGAGACGATTGATGTCGATCAGTCGCGACGGCTGCTCGACGTGTTCCTTCATCAGGTCGAGCAGGTTTGTGCCACCGGCGATGAATTTTGCGTTCTGTTGCGCGATCGCTTGAATGGCGGCTTGTTGACTCGTCGCGCATGTGTAAGAAAACGGGTTCATAGAAAGTTAAACTCCCCTCACTTCACGAATGGCAGCGACGATTCCCGGATAAGCTCCACAACGACAGATATTGCCCGACATGCGTTCGCGTATTTCGTCGTTCGTGAGCACGACGTTTCCTGCTTTGCGAACATCGGCGGTGACGTGACTGGCAGCGCCCTGGTCCACCTCGCTCAACATCGCGACTGCCGAGCAGAGCTGTCCAGACGTGCAGTAGCCGCATTGAAAACCTTCGTGACGCACGAACGCCGATTGCAACGGATGCAACTCGTCACCTTTTGCTAAACCTTCGACGGTTGTGATTTCGCTGCCGTCGTAGATCACTGCGAGCGCGAGACACGAATTGATGCGTCTGCCATCGATGATGACGGTGCAGGCGCCGCACTGCCCGTGATCGCAGCCCTTCTTCGTGCCGGGGAGATCAAGCTTTTCACGCAACAGGTTGAGCAGCGTCGTACGGGGATCAAGGCGCAGTCCGTAGTTCATCCCATTGATTCGCAACCGCACAGCTACAGTTTCTTCGTTACTCATGGTTTTGGATTTATTCTGGTCAGATCAGCTTGATGAGACATCCCGCAATCGGAGGCTTTTTAGCTAACCATGATTGAGGAGCGCGTGATACCACGATGGAGTTAGCGCCAACCTGTATTACGATGGTGAGGATGAAGAAGGCCCACCTGATATTCGGAGTATTGATCGTGGTTGGTTTCTTGTTGACCGGTCAGTACATGGATAAGTTTTACAACCACCTGCATGGTATGGCCGATGGCCCACGACTGCTGTACCGCACCAGGCACATCTTCATACTGTTGGCAGGGTTACTGAATCTTGGGATAGGCGCTTATTTCACTTATCGAATTGAAACGTGGCGACGAGCGATGCAACTACTCGGCTCGCTATTTATCTTCACCGCATCACTTTTATTTCTCATTGCGTTTTTCTACGAACCGAATTTGGGCAATCTGCACACACCTCTGAGTCACTGGGGAACCTACACGATCGCGACCGGCGCGGTGCTGCACGTCGTGAGTGGGTTGCGAGTCCGCGAAGCGGACGACAGCATAAAGCCTGGGGCGCCAGCCCCAGGATCACCGATTCGATAAATGTTTTGAGCCCGTGAAACGGGCGACAGCGCGGATCATCTCAGGCTGTCGGCCGCTTCGCGGGCTCAACTGCTGTTGGGGATTGCTAACTTGGGGCTCGCGCCCCAGGCTTTACGCTGTCGCTCGCTTCGCGAGCTTTGTGCGCACCATCAATGCCGCCAAAACGCAAATCCGACTGCCCCGATCAGTAGTGCGTACGACACTATGTTGTTCCATCGCAACGGCTCACGAAAAACCAGAAACGCAAACACTGTAAACACGATCAGGGTTATGCATTCCTGCATGATTTTTAGTTGAGTGATGCTGAAGTAGTCCGAGCCGATTCTATTGGCCGGCACCTGAAAGATATATTCGAAGAAAGCGATACCCCAACTAACAAAAATCGTCGCAATGAGCGGCGCCTTCTTGTATTTCAGATGCCCGTACCAGGCAACGGTCATGAAGGTGTTGGAGATTATTAGAAGTACGATCGTTTTTAGCTGCATGCGTTATAACTTTAGCCGAAGTTTGGCCACAAAAATACAGTTTGTGCTTTTTGTGGCGATACCTCGATCGTGTTACCCCGCGTATCCTCGATGCTGTGATGCGTCGAGGGCCGTTACGTGGCAGAATGTGGTTTTGTTTTTTCGGCATTGGAGCACTAATACGTTATGGCGAAACCGGTGTTACTGACGGTGGACGACGATCGTGAGGTGTTGCGGGCGATCGAGCGCGATCTGCGACGGAAGTATGGTAGCGATTATCGTGTGTTACGGGCTGGGTCCGGACAAGAGGCACTCGAAATTGTTCGAGAGCTGAAGATTAGAAACAACTCTATCGCGCTCTTCCTGATCGATCAAAGAATGCCCGGAATGTCGGGCGTCGAGTTTCTCGCACAGGCGATCACGCTCTTTCCGGACGCGAAGCGCGTGCTGCTGACGGCTTACGCCGACACTGAAGCAGCCATCGCAGCGATCAACGAAGCAGGCATCAATCACTACCTGCTGAAGCCCTGGGATCCGCCCGAAGAAAATCTCTATCCGGTGCTCGACGAGCTGCTCGAAGATTGGGAAGCGGCATTCCCAGCACAGTTTGAAGGCATCCGCGTGTTGGGCAATCGCTGGTCGCCCGCGTCGCACAACATCAAAGACTTCCTCGCGCGCAATCACGTTCCGTATCAATGGCTTGACATCGAAACTGCCGCTTCGGATTCCGAAGTCCGCAGTCTCGTCGAGTTGCTGGACGAAGAAGAGACGCGAAGCTTGCCGATCGTGATTCTTCCGAATGGTGTGCGTCTCCGACAACCGTCACTCGCAGACGTTGCCGAACACGCCGGACTCAAAACTCGCGCGACCGAAGCGTTCTACGATCTCGCGATCGTCGGCGGTGGTCCAGCCGGACTCGCAGCGGCCGTTTACGGCGCGAGCGAGGGTTTGCGGACGGTCATGATCGAGCGCGAAGCTCCCGGTGGACAGGCTGGCATGTCGAGTCGCATTGAAAACTATCTCGGCTTTCCGAGTGGACTTACCGGCGCCGATCTCGCGCGTCGAGCTGTGGTCCAGGCCAGACGTTTTGGTGTCGAGATCATCTCGGCGGAAGCTACTGAAGTGCGAATAGATGGTCCATACAGGTTTCTGAAACTCGCAGACGGCGCAGAGCTGAGTTGTCATGCCTTGCTGGTTGCGACCGGTGTGCAGTGGCGCAAGCTGGACGCGCCCGGAGTGGAACGCTTAACCGGAGCCGGCATTTACTACGGCGCGGCGATGACCGAAGCAATGTCAACAAAGGGCGAAGATGTTTACGTTGTCGGCGGCGCGAACAGTGCGGGACAAGCCGCGATGTACTTTTCAAGATACGCGCGTCGCGTCGTCATGCTCGTACGCGGCTCGTCGCTGGCCGCGTCAATGTCGCAATACTTGATCAATCAACTCAAAGCGACGCCAAACATTCATATCGAATACCACACCTCCGTCGTCGAGGCGCATGGCGATGATCACCTCGAAGCGATCTCAATTCACTGCGCTGAGACAAACGAGGTAAGCAAAGTTCCCGCCAACGGGCTGTTCATCATGATCGGTGCAGCGCCAAACACTGATTGGCTGGCTGAAATCGTGGAACGCGACGAGCGCGGCTTCATCTACTCCGGCCCGCATCTCACACGCGATGGCAAGCGGCCCAACGGTTGGAAGCTCGATCGCGATCCGGGACTCCTGGAAACAAACGTGCCCGGTATCTTTGTCGTCGGTGATGTTCGGCACGGCTCAGTGAAGCGTGTGGCGTCGGGCGTCGGCGAGGGTTCGGTTGCGATCTCATTCGTGCATCAATATCTAAGCAAGGTCGTGTGACAGATGGAAGAAACAGTTTCGGGCGGTATTGAAGCAATCCTTCCGACGGCTTCTTCGCCTGCAGATAAAGTCGAGGCACTTCGGCGCGTTCATATCTTTGCCGATCTGCCCGATGACCAGTTGCGCTGGTTTGCCGATAACGCTGAAGACCATCGATTCAAGGCGGGCGACATCGTGTTTCGCAAAGGCGATAAGGCGGATGTGATGGTGGTCTATCTCGAAGGCGAGATACACGCTTACTGGGACGAGAGCGATCACGACATTGTTTACATCGGGCGCGCGGGTGAGCAGACGACCGAAGTTAGCGGGATGCTTCCGTTTTCACGGATGAAGGAATTCACGGTAACCGGACGTGCCGTGTCGGATGTGCGCCTCTTGCGGTTTCCGGTTCGCTTGTTTCCCGAAATGATGCAGCGCATGCCGGTGCTCGTCGAACGGCTCGTCGGGATAATGAGCGATCGAGTTCGTGAGTCGACCACGCTCGATCAGCAGCAGGACAAGTTGATGGCGCTCGGTAAATTGTCGGCGGGCCTCGCTCACGAGCTGAACAATCCGGCAGCAGGAGCGACGCGCGCGGCAAACGATCTGATCGAAACTCTCAAGGAGCTGCGTTCGGCCGACATGCGACTCTGCTCGCACGACCTGAGCGCGAGCCAGCAGGAATCGATTGATGCGTTCGAGAGTAAAGCAATCCATCATACAGCCACGGCCAAGCAGTTGAACTCGCTCGATCAGAGTGATCGCGAAGATGAAGTCTCCGAGTGGCTCGAGTCACACGGCATCGACGAAGCCTGGAAATTCTCAGCTAACCTCGTCGAGGCTGGAATGGATTCAGCCGCACTCGAACAACTCCTCGGCGAGATACCGGCAACCGCAACCGCCGACGTGCTGGCGCGTGTGAACTGTCAGCTCGCTGCGGCAAAGCTTGCGGGGGAGATCAAGACGGCGACGACGCGCATCTCAGAGCTTGTTGGTGCGATCAAGGAATACAGCTACATGGACCAGGCCAGCGTTCAGGAGCTGGATGTTCACAAAGGCCTGGACAACACGCTGCTGATTCTGAAGTACAAGTTGAAAAAGAAAGACATCAGCGTCACGCGTGACTATGCAGAGTCGCTGCCGCTGATCAAAGCTTATGGCAGTGAGCTCAATCAGGTGTGGACCAACTTGATTGTTAACGCAGTGGATGCGATGAGCAAAGGTGGAACGCTGAAGGTGCGCACCAAGCGCGAACCGACGGACATCATGATTGAGATTCGTGATAACGGTGCGGGGATACCGGCGTCCGCGCGGTCGCGCATCTTCGAGCCGTTCTTCACCACTAAGCAGGTCGGGGAGGGAACCGGCCTCGGCCTCGACACCGTCGCCCGCATCGTCCGCAAGCATCGCGGCAACGTTCGTTTCGAATCAAAGCCCGGTGACACGTGTTTCCAGGTGCGGCTACCGATTGGGTAGCTTCTTCTCTGTGCAGCCTCTGCGTCCTCTGTGTCTCTGTGGTTGGTCATTGCACACAATCCAGTAACCACAGAGACACAGAGGACGCAGAGGTTACACAGAGAAATCGAGACGCATCAAAGAATACACTGCGTTTCGTCGTCACCGAGTCTGCGCATCTCTGCAACTGTTTCCGTGAGTTGTTCATGCTTTATTGAGCGTCGTGAAAAATTATTCCGAGTGTGTAGCGGCTTCCGGATCGAAGCCGGCTCACGCCGTGGCGCATGTTCACGCGGTAAACGCTCTTCCTACCCTGAACGGGACGATGATTAACTGCAAACACGACGCCGTCGCCTTTTCGAAGCGACACAACGAGCGGCCGTGATTGCATGCGTGGGCGTTGTTCGGTCATTACAAACTCGCCGCCAGTGAAGTCTCGATTCGGTTCTGATAACAGGATTGCGATCTGGAGTGGAAAAACGTGCGCGCCGTATAGATCCTGGTGGAGGCAGTTGTAGTCGTCTGGTCCGTACTTGAGAAGCAGCGGTGTTGGTTTTGTTTGACCCGACTCGTGACAGCGCTTGATGTAGTCGGCGTGCGTGGCTGGGTAACGAATGTCAAAGCCCATCGCTTCGTTCCAACGATTAGCGATTGAGACTAGATGAGGATAGAGCGATGTGCGCAGAGTTGTAATCAGATCGGGTAACGGATAGCTGAAATATCTGTACTCTCCGCGTCCGAACCCATGACGTTCCATCACGACCTGACTGCGAAAAATCTTTTCATCTTGATATAGATCACGAACCTCGTCGCATTCATCAGACGCCATCAGATCCTTAATAACCGCATTACCTTCCGCATCAAGCTCTCGATAAACCCGCTCCCACTCTATATCTTTTTCCGCCATTCTCGAATGATACCGTTCCACGGCAGGTCATACACTCCGATTCTTGCTTTCAAACCCCGCCACAAATGCACAGAGGCAAACCCTACATACTTGATGGTACTGGTTCAGTCTGAAAATACGCCTCAAGACAAACCCTTTCAGGGTTTCATTATCTTTTTTGATTGTTAACCCAGGGTTCTCGCAAACTCGAACCCTGGGCTCAAATTAGCCAACGCCTTCGGCGTATTCTTCAAACTGAACTACTACCCATTCGATACTTCATTGCTTCTATACGCGGATTGCGTATCAATGTAGATGTAGGTAGCATTTGATTGTTCAGGGAAGACAAATGAAGCACCAGGTTAAGCCAACACGAAAGCGTAAGGGCAAACGCGATCTTTTTGCGGAACTGAGCGATGGAATGGATGCTCTCGCTGATGCACGACGCGGCAAGCGTACGCTCCGAACTCACTCGATGGAATTCAAACCGGCGCCCACCGTCACACCGAAACAATTGATTCGCGTTCGCAAGAGTCTGAAACTTTCACGCGTACTTTTTGCGATCTATCTGCGAACCAACGTGCGCACTCTGGAAAATTGGGAACAGGGCCGTGCAAAGCCTAACGCGCATGCCCAATAAAAAGAGGATCATAATCATTGCTGGACCAAACGGAGCTGGCAAGACCACCTTTGCCCGCGAGTACTTAATGAAAGAAGCGCACTGTCCTGACTTCGTAAATGTCGATCTCATTGCTGCCGGGTTGTCGCCTTTTAATCCCGACCGCGTGGCGCTTCAGGCGGGGCGAATTATGCTGTTGGAGATTCAGCGTCGCGTGCGAAAGGGTGAGAGTTTCGCTTTTGAAACCACGTTGAGTGGACATGTTTATGCGCGGATGATTCCCGAATGGCGGGCTAGTGGCTACCGAGTAAGGCTTATATTTCTACAATTGCCGGATCATAAGATGGCTATACAACGAGTTAAGATGAGAGTTGCGCAAGGTGGTCACAATGTGAGCAGCACTGTTGTTAGGCGACGGTTTGAGGCGGGTCTAAGAAACTTTCAGGACGTGTATAAGTACTTGGTAGACAACTGGGAGTGGTACGATAATTCAGGTACGACACCGAAATTGATTTCAGCGGGAACTAATCGATGAGCCGTCGAGTGAAACATTCGAAAGAAATAGAAGACACGCTGCGTGCTTTGCGCCGCGCCGCAAAGCGTGCACTCGAACTCGGGCTGCAAATGGGAACGCCCGTTTATGTGTGGAAGGACGGTAAAATCGTCGATCTCACCAAAGAGCAAAAGCGCTCAAAAAAATCGAAGTCAACGCGCACTTCACGCTAGCCGGGCCTTGCCTCAGAGTAGGATCACGCTCGACGCGTTGACTAGAATTTTAGCCACAAAAAGGCACAAAAACTCAAAAAAACAGCAGAACCTTATTTTGAGCTTTTTGTGCCTTTTTGTGGCTAAAAAGATTTCGCTTTTTAGTGTCGGTTGAAGATCGAACGGCATCCCAGTAATCTACTGGCCCAACGATAATGACAACAAACCTTCTGAAGAGCGTGATCTCGCTTGAGCCGCAGGGTTCGCTGGTTACTGCTGGTCCATACCGTTACTCCAGGAATCCTTTGTATCTGGGCGCTAACGTTTTTTGTTTTTTCGGCGCAGCTTTGTTATTCGGGTCGCTGACAGCGTTAATAATGACTGCAGTGCACCTGCCGTTCATGAATCTCTGGATTCAACGTGAGGAGAGGCAGTTGGAACAAAAGTTCGGTGATAGCTTTCGAGCGTATAAAAGGCAGGTCCGGCGCTGGGTTTAAATAAAAAGCGGGCCGGGTCGCTCGTGACCCGGCCCCAATTGAGGTGTTCAGTGCGCTTCACGCGCGTCGCCCGCACTAGCCACCTCTAGCTGGCCAATGAGCTTAGTTAATTCTGACCTTTCCCAACTGTTCCGGCGATACCCTTGTTAACCATCAGGCGAATCTCAACCCGACGGTTCTTGGCGCGACCGGCTGCCGTCTTGTTTTCTGCTACCGGGTCCAGCTGCCCGTAACCAAACGGTTGGACCAGACGATTCAACGGCATCTTGTACTTGCTCACGATGTAATAGATGACGGCGTTCGCGCGTCGCTCACTCAGATCGATGTTGCGTTGCGAGTTGCCGGTTGTATCAGCGTAGCCGATCACGGCCATCACCCAGCCTTTAGTGTCCTGCGTCTTCACCCACGCGGCGGCTTCGTCGATCGTGGCCTTGGCCTTTGGACCGAGAGACGCACTGTTGGTGGCGAATTGGACACTGATGGTCTTGATCGAATCGAAATCATCCAACCCGTTGATGCGATTGTTGGCGTAGTCGGCTGTTTGCTGTGCTTTCTTGGCAGACTCCGCTGCGGCATCCGCCGCCGCTTGTGCCTGCTGAGTCAACGCGCGGTTTTCATCAATTTGGCCGGCGAGTCGTTCCGCCTCCGCCTGTTGCTGTTTCAACTTTTCGTTGATCTCAGCTTCGGCAGGATCGAGTGTCGCTTTGAGCGCCTGTGCCGTTCTTAGATCCTGCTCATCGAAACGAATCTTATCGGCCGTAATTGTGCCGTCAGAGTTTCTAACGCCGTCAACTTCGAGCCGGAGCCCACGGAGGATATAGCTCGCGCCATATTCCTTAGAGCCGCGAAAAGCGCCACGTTTGTGACTCTTAACTTCAGTATCGGCGGTAAGGACCACGGTCGTCTGCGGTCCGCCAGTGGTTTCGCTCATTGTGAATGAGTCAGGCTCACGCTTCACAACGACGCCTTTCATCTTCTTGACGGTTTCCTGAACCGCCGCTCGTGGTTTCGGAGTCGTCAGGTATCCCGTAGCAGACGCATTTGCGGCGCCCAACACGAGAGCGAAGGCGACTGTCACTAGTTTCAATGTCGTACTTCCGCTATATGTCATTTGTTTCTCCTTGGTGTAGTTCAAGCAAGAGTCAGCCTTCTTATTCTTTGAGCAACGTCCAACTTGCTTGGGGTGTCCTGAATTGCCGACCACGCAGCCGGCTTGCCGTTTGTTCAATCTGGAATCTTAGTGAGAACGTGGTGCTGTTAATACTGTCAATTCTTACAGTCATGTTTGCTCGCGAGATACGAAGTGAGCGATTACAACTGTGATGTTGTCGACGCCGCCGCCCGCCAGCGCCAGATCCAGAAGGTTCTGGCAGGCAGTCTGCGCTGAGCCTGATTCAGTCAGTACGTCAGCGATCATTGCGTCTTCGACCATCTCGGTCAGCCCGTCTGTGCAGAGCAGTAATCGATCATTTTCCTGCAACTTAAAGCGCTGCACTTGCGGATCAACTTCTCGTCCGAGCGAGCCGACGGCTGCCGTTAATACATGACGCATCGATCGCGACGCCGGATCGTCCCGATTCGCCACACCGGCATCGATCAGCGCTTGGGCCAGCGTGTGGTCCGTCGTCAATTGTTTGAAGTTGTCGTCGCGCAATAGATATGCACGCGAGTCACCGACGTGCCCGATAATCAAATCGCTTCCGAGCGCGCCGGCTACTGTCAGCGTCGTTCCCATGCCACGCAGCGTCTGATCCTTGTCAGCTTCTTTTCTCAAGATCTGATCAATTTGCAGAAAGCGGTCGGTCATGCGCTCCAAAACCCTCGTGACCTCGTGCTCACGCTGGAGTGCCAAAGTCCAGTCTGAGGTGTCGAGAATCAGCTCGATCAAGTTCGTGAGCGCGAGACGACTTGCGACTTCGCCGCCCGCCATGCCTCCCATGCCGTCGGCGACCAACATGCCGTAACCGCTCATGAAATAACTGGCTGCGAACAAGTCCTGATCGAGGTTCGTCATCAGGTTTTCGAGTGAGCGCCCGAATCGCATCACGAGATAACTGTCTTCGTTGTTCTCCCTGACGTGACCTGGATGGGAGATGGCGCCGATATCGACCTCGATCGACGTCCATGATTTATTCAGGTTTCCCGTGGAATTCGAATCGTTCTGTATGATCATGTCTGTGCCCTTGAAAGACGCGGTTGGACGGGCGCCTGTTACCGGCGTCAGAAACTCGGCAAGAGTGCAACGCAACGCAATTTGCAATTCTATAGGCGTACTTGAAGGCAACGTACTGGCAAAATTTACAGGGCGAGCTATCTCAAGAGTCTGTACAAAATTTTTCACGCAGAGACGCAAAGATCGCAAAGACGCAAAGGTGCGCCCGTGCATTAGCTCGCCTTTGCGTCTTTGCGTGAAAAAGACCTGTTAGAACTTCCAACCCAGCGAGGTGCTCACGCCGAGGTCGTTCTGGTCCGCTCGTACCGGCGGCTTGCTGTCGAAGTTTTCGTACACGTGAAAGCCCCACCAAAGATCCTTCACGATTTTTATTCGCAGATCGGAAGTTCCTTGCAAACGCATGCGTCCGGGTGTGGTCAAACTCGGAAACAAGCTGAAGCGCGATCGGATGTCCGTTCGATTGAAGCGAAAGGTTACAAAATCAGCGCCTGCGATCGCGTCTGCATTGGTAGTCTCGGGCTGGCCCAGAGACGCTGAATAATGTTCACGCGTGCCGGCGATGCCGCCAAAAAGAGAGAGTCTCGTGTTTTCTGTTTGGACCACGTTTCGACCGGCTATCGCCCCGACTGTTGTGCGCAGGTCCAAACTTTGCTGATCACTGTGAAGCAGATCGAAGAGTCCGCCAACGTACCAGCGACGAGATAGCTGTTTTCGATAGTCGAAGCTGAATTGATTGCGCGTCAGGCTGTCTCCTTCAGTTTGTCCGCTGAGCGCGGTATCGATCGACGCGGTAAATGAATGATCTCCGGTCCGATAAGTTGTAGTTGCCGCGAGGTTGGTCTGATACTGATCGTTGCCACTCGTGAAACTAAAACCGAAGTCGATCGATCCTTCGAGACGTTTCCAGAAGCGTCTGTCGGCGGGCGTGATTCGAATCACGTCGAGCTGGTGCACGCGCGTCGAATTGCCAATCACGAAATTAGCGATCTCGTCCGAGTTCGACGGAAGCAGGCGCAGAACGTCAGTCACGAGCTTGCCGTCAACCAGCCAGATCATGAACGTGGATCTGCTCTCGAGTCGTTCAACTCTGGACCAATCGAGCCGGACCGCTTCCGCCATGTAGTCAGACTTGAAACGGAGCTCTCCGCTTTGCAAGCCCTTGATTTCTCCGGTCAGCCGATCTCCATTTTTCAGTACCACAACGTCATCGACGTTCTTCGCGATCACGGTTAAGGCGACCGTTAAGACAAAAAGCAAGTTGATGAAAATAATCATGCCCGTACGGCAAATTCTCTGCATACTTCTGCAACGACCTCCTCAGGTGGCTCTACTTTTTGCATGCTTTGGCTTTGGATCTCGCCTGTCAAAAGTGACAGTTATGCGTGCCGTTAGGCGCTTTTAGAATTCAGGGAAAAGATTTGCGGATGGAGGTATGTAGATGACAAGGCTTTCTCGGATGGTCGCAATTGCCGGATTGGTTCTCGTATGGTGTGTCGCCGCATCGGCGCAGGACATCAAGTACAACTTCTTACAGGGCACCGACTTCTCGAAATACAAAACGTATAAGTGGATCCAGATACCTAACGCCCAGTATCCAAACTCGATCCTTGACGATCAGATCAAACGCGCCATCGATTCTCAACTGGCGTTGAAGGGTTTGACGAAGACCGAAGACAATCCCGATCTTTACGTCGCCTACCAGGTCGCTGTTAACCAGGAGAAGCAGTGGAACTCTTACAGCACCGGCGGCGACATGTGGGGCTGGGGTGGATGGCGCGGCTGGGGCGGCATGTCATCGACGACTACGACCAGCTCAACGATCAATATCGGCACGCTCAATCTCGACCTCTACGACGTCGGATCCAAGAAGCAGGTCTGGCGTGGCGAAGCCAGCAAGACTCTTGGATCGGGTAAAGATCCGAAGAAGGTTGAGAAGAACCTGAACAAGGCGATGGCGAAACTCCTGAAGAAGTATCCGCCGCCTGCGAAGGGGTAAAGACATGAAAGCAAGATTCTTAATCGGCACGTTTGTATTGATCGTGTTTGCGTTGGGGCTATCGATGCCGGCGCCGGCGCAGAAAAGTGATGAGAAGTTTTCAGCGCTTGCTTACTTGCCGCACGGAGCTGGTCCAGCGATGGTGGGTGCGGGGACGCGCGTCAATGTCGATCTGTGGGTGAATAGTTACACGACTGATGCTGATGCGAAGGTGATGGCCGCCGCACTCGTTGAAGGTGGGCCAGATGCTTTACTCAAGCAGCTTGAGAACGCGAAGTCGATTGGCAAGATCAGGCTGACGGGTCGAGCCGGATTTTACGACTTCAAGCTCATCCGCTCACACCAGACTGAAGGTGGCCGGCGCATCTACGCCGTTGGCGATCGTCCGGTTGGTTTCCTGGAAGTTTACTCCGGCAGCAGATCGCAGGATTATCCATTTGGCATCCTCCAGCTCGATCTGAAGAAGAACAGCAAAGGCAAAGAAGAAGGAGAAGGAGCACTCCTCTACTCAGCAAAGATCAAATTGCTCGACGGAAATTCGATCGACGTGGAGAGTTACGGAATCGGCCCCGTGAAGTTACTCGGCGTGCGCAAGTTTTAAGCCCGCGAAGCGGGCGGAAGCATAAAGCCTGGGGGCGCGAGCCCCAGGATCACGATATATAATGAGCCCCGAGCCCGCGAAGCGGGCGACAGCCTGACACACATTTGCGCTGTCGCCCGTTTCGCGGGCTCGAAATATTTCTTTGTTTCGTGATCCTGGGGCTTGCGCCCCAGGCTTTTGCTTCCGCCCGCTTCGCGGGCTCGGCGCTCAAATGTAACGTTCGTCATATTCGATGCCGTTGGCTTTGAGAAAATTGATGAACTCGTCCCTGAACGATACCTTCCGATGGTGCTCTTTCTGGTTGGCAATGTAATGCTGCACCTGCCTCAGGTTTGATTGGCTGACCGTGAATGCTGCATAGCCACGTTGCCACGAGAAATCTGAAAGACGAGGAAAAACGTCGTGCATCCAACCAGTCGCATTTGACTTCAACTCACGTAACACGTCAGACAGAGCGCGATCGGGACGAAGCTTGGCTACGAGGTGAACGTGATCCTCCATCCCGTTTATGCCAAGAGAAATCCCGCCTGTGCCGCGCACTATACCGCCGATGTACTCGTATAGCCGTGGCTGATGATCGATGGTGATGATTGGACGTCGATCTTTTGTTGAGAAGATAATGTGGTAGAGAAGGTTCGTGAACGATTGAGACATTGTGAGGTGCTCGATTCTTTGTGAGTATTGGATAAAGCCTTCGGGAGATTACATTGTTTACAGTTGCCTGTCACGTGTTCGAAATTTGATTTTGTGGTCCAAGGGCGCCGAGCCCGCGAAGCGGGCGGAAGCATAAAGCCTGGGGCGCAAGCCCCAGGATCACGATATATAAATAAGCCTCGAGCCCGCGGAGCGGGCGACAGCCTGACATACATTTGGGCTGTCGGCCGCTTCGCGGGCTCAATCGTATTTCCAATGCGTCCCTGGGGCTTGCGCCCCAGGCTTTATGCTTTCGCCCGCTTCGCGGGCTCGGCGCTCAATCTTGTTCGTTCGCGGGCTCGGCGCTCAATCTTGTTCGTTCGCGGGCTCGGCGCTCAATCTTGTTCGTTCGCGGGCTCGGCGCTCAATCTATGTTCGTTCGCGGGCTCGGCTCAATCTATGTTCGTTCGCGGGCAAAAGCGTCGTCGGGGGCGTCTCGAGAGTAGCTTTCTTAATCGACGGCGGGCTTTGTGGAGTTGGGATTTGGAGTTTCCGACGGAGCAGCCGAAGAGGCCGGCGATTTCTTCGTGGTTGTAGCCCTCGACGTCGAATTTCAAAAATACCGAGCGACATCCGGCGGGCAGGCGCGCGAGGGCGGCATCGATCGCAATGCGATCCAGAAACTGCGCTCCAAACGAAACCTTCAACCCGTGAGACGCTTCAAACTCATCCTCGAGATACGGGAACCGTTCCCGGCGTCGCACGGCCTGGCGAAAGTACATCAACACATGATTCGTAGTCAGCCGGTATAACCAACTCGTAAACTGACTCTCACCACGAAACGATCCAGCCTTGCCGAGCAGCTTGATAAAGATCTCCTGAGTCAGGTCTTCTGCCACACTCGTATTCCCCGTCATGCGCAAACACACCGAATAGACCTTCGGCTTGTGTCGCTCATACAGATCTCCGATGCCCGAGATGGCGCCTCTCGCGATCGCTTGAGTCAACTCGTAATCGGATAGTGGGGCCTCAAGTTGATTCATAAAACGCTTCGAAGTCTATGAGCGGGTGACACTGCGGTCACCTGTAAGTTTTGCCAGTTACCGACTTGCCGCCCCTCGACTAAATTTTTTCACGACCTAAAACTCCGCCCCAAAACTATCGGAGGCTGGCGCGCATGAAACTGAAAAATCCATTGAGCAAAACCATTTTCGTCGTAGCAGCTCTGCTGTTATTCGCGGGTACCTCTGCACTCGCACAAACTCAGGAAACGCCAAAACCGGCATCAGAAGTCGATCAGTTAAAGCAGCGTTTACAACAACTCGAACAAACGGTCACCGAGTTAAAAGGACAGATCGATGCGATCGAGACAAAGAAGAAAGATCCCGGCCCGGCAATCGTCGACGCAAAGTATTCAGAGACGACGGCGCCGCCCGCGGCCGAGACAACTCCAGCCGAGCCAGCCAAACAACAGGACGGCAAAGGCGAGAGCACTTTCACGATCTACGGCTTCGCAATGCTCGACGCCGGTTACCAGCTCAAACAGAACCATCCAGACTGGTTCGACGTCATCCGGCCCACCAAGCTGCCTTCGTTCCCGAACGAGTTTGCTCCGAATGGAAAGACTTATTTCGGCGTCAGGCAAAGTCGTCTCGGTGTGAAATCGACGACACCGACGAAGTACGGCGAGCTGAAAACACAGTTTGAGTTTGAACTCTTCGGCACAGGCGTCGATGCGGGCCAAACAACTTTCCGCTTGCGACACGCTTACGGCGAGCTGGGCCAATTCGGCGCGGGGCAAACGTGGAGTCCGTTCATGGACATCGACGTGTTTCCCAACTCACTCGAGTACTGGGGGCCAAACGGAATGGTCTTCTTCCGCAACGTGCAGTTTCGCTGGATGCCGCTGAAGGGGCGAAATTCGGTGACGCTGGCTGTCGAGCGTCCCGGCGCGAGCGGCGATCAAGGCAGGTTCGAGGATCGCATCGAGCTACAAGGTATCAGGCCCAAGTTTGATCTGCCGGATTTTTCGGGCAACGTTCGTTTCACGCGCGACTGGGGCTATCTCCAGGTCGCTGGAATGCTCAGACGGATCAAGTGGGTCGACACACTCAACGACGCGTTTGATCTCGGCGGCACGGAAGTCGGCGCGGGGATGAACATCACGTCCAACCTGAAATTCACCCCGAAAGACACCGGCCGGTTCGCGTTCGTGTTTGGCCAGGGAATTCAAAACTACATGAACGATGCGCCGGTCGACGTCGGCATCGAGCTGACTCCGGGAGGAGATCCGCGCCGTCCGATCAAAGGCGTCGCCCTCCCGATGTGGAGCATGGTGGCGTTTCTCGATCACAACTGGAACAAACGTTTCAGCACCGCGGCGGGATATTCGTTCATGGACATCGACAACTCAAACGGTCAGGCAGCGAATGCATACCATCGTGGCCACTACGCGCTCACCAACCTGCTGTTCTATCCCACGGACAACGTGATGATCGGCGGTGAGCTGCAGTGGGGCAGGCGAGAGAACTTCCTTGATGGCTTTAAGTCTGACGATTTCCGCATCCAGTTTTCGTTCAAATACAACTTCTCGAAGACTTTCACATATTGATCTTTAAAGCGTCTACGAACCACGTGGTTCAGGAAGAGGAGAAATAGAGTCATGTTGAGACACAAGATCCAGACAAGAATGCTCGTTGCCGTATTTATGGTGATGACGTTCGCAACCGCACCCTTGTCAGCCCTGGCACAGAAGACCAGTCCGGTCGCGCCCGGCAAAGCACAGGTCGAGGCAGTTGTCCGCGAGGCGTTTGAGAAGTTCAAGACCGACACCGGCGGCAAGAATGCTGATTACATTCCTTACCTCGCCCAGGTTGACTCGAAGCTTTTCGGCATCGCGATCGTCACTACCGATAACCAGACACTCTCGATGGGCGATATCAAGTATGCGTTTTCCATCCAGTCGATTTCAAAAGTTTTCTCGCAGGCGCTGGCGATGGAAGAGCTTGGACCAGACAAGGTATTCGAGAAAGTCGGTAACGAGCCAACCGGACGCGCTTTCAACTCCGTGTTTGCAGTGGCCGACATGCCTACGCACACAGGCAATCCATACGTGAACGCCGGAGCGATCTCCACCGTTAGTCTGATCTCGGCGAAGACAGCGGATGAGAAGTGGAGCAAGATCCTCGACTTCTACAGTCGTGCCGCGGGCGAAAAGCTCACGCTCATCGACGATGTTTACAAATCAGAAGCGGCCACCAACACCGGCAATAAAGCGCTCTCGATGTTGCTGGCGAAATACGATCGCATCTACTCCGATCCGTTTGAGTCAGTCGATGTCTACACGAAGCAATGCTCCGTCGGTGTCAATGTGGTCCAACTCGCGCGCATGGGCGCAACGCTGGCGAATAACGGGAAGAACCCGGCCACGGGCGAGCAGGTGATCAAGCCTGAGAACGTTCCGCACATTCTCTCGACGATGATCATGGCTGGACTATACGACGGTTCAGGCGGTTGGGCGTGGAAGGTGGGGCTACCCGCGAAGAGCGGTGTCGGCGGCGGCATCGTCGCGGTGGTGCCTGGCAAGGGCGCGATCGCTGTGTTCGCCCCGCCACTTGATGAAGCAGGGAACAGTGTGAAGGCTCAGAAAGTGATCGAGTACGTGGCAAACAAGCTCGACTTCAATCTGTTTTCACCACGCTCAGTTGGTCTGAAAACTGAATAGCACGAACCTTAAACCGGCAATGACTCAAGCTTCTCAAATGCGCAGAGTAAAGCGGCGTTACGCGATTACGTGGCGCTTCGCTTTACTCATGAGCTGTCTCGTGGTCTTCAACCTGATCGCAGGCGCACAGACACCCGGCCCATCAAGTTCGACCATGCCTGAAAAGGGAACAAACGGCTCGGTCGAAAAAGCTCCGCTCAGCGATGTGGAGCGGGCCGAGCTACTCAAACTCATCAAGAGCCTTCAGGAACGGGTCGATAAACTCGAGGCCGCGCAGGCTGCAACTGCAAACGCTGCTCCTGCGAGTGTACCGGTGTCAACATCGACGCCGGTGGAAACGCCACCACCGGAGGCCGCTCCTTCACCTGAAGCTGCTGAAGCAACACCGCCGAAGCAAGACGACGACGGGGATAAGTTCGACGGTAAGTACACGCCAAACCTCGGGTTCAAAGTTGTGAACACCGAGTATGGCGATATGAATATCAGCATCTACACGTACGTTCGTTATCTAAATCAACTCGGTCTCGATCCACAGTACATAGATGCGTTTGGCAACACGAAGAATGTTCAGCAGCGACAGGACGTTCAGCTACTCAAGCTTCAGATCAAATTTCTGGGATGGATACTCAATCCGAAGCTGCGCTACTTCCTCTACGCCTGGACCTCGAACGCCAATCAGGGCCAGGGCGCGCAAGTGGTCCTCGCGGGAAATCTGCAATACACCTTCAACAAGTATCTGACGGTCGGTGGCGGTATCAGATCGCTGCCCGGCACGCGCAGCGTCGAAGGCAATTTTCCGTTCTGGCTGAACGTTGATAGCCGGCATATCGCCGATGAGTTCATGCGTCCGTCTTATACCTCAGGATTTTGGGCCGTCGGCAACATCGCCGATCGACTGAAGTACCAGGTCATGATCGGTAACAACATGAGCACGCTCGGTGTGCCCGCGTCGCGAATCGACAACGGTTTCAACACTGTGTCTAGTGCGCTGATCTGGTTTCCGACCGGTGATTTCGAAAAAGGTTTTAGCGGGCAGGGATGGGGCGACTTCGAGCATCACGACAGGTTCTCCACACGCCTCGCGGTCCACTTCAGTCGGAGTGAAGAGAATAAGGAAAGTCAGCCCGACTCGGAGCAATTTGAAAACACACAACTCCGGTTGTCGGATGGAACTGTGATCTTCACTCCGAATCTATTCGCGCCCGGAGCTACGATCACGGATGCGCGATATCGCATGACGACGGTCGATGGTGGTTTCAAGTATCGCGGCTTCTCGCTCGAAGGAGAGTACTTCTGGCGCTGGTTGGATGATTTCAAGTTCACCGAAGTCGTAACGCCGGAGATCCTGCGAACAGTTCCGTCGAAGTTGTTCGATCACTCCTTTCAGATACAGGCGTCGGCGATGGTCGTGCCGAAGAGTCTTCAGGCGTATGCGGGTTTTTCGAAGATCTTCGGACAGTTCGGACAGCCGCGTGATTTCCGCGCCGGGGTGAATTTCTTCCCGTTCAAAAACAAGGTAGTCCGTTGGAATAACGAGGCGCTTTATCTCTACAAGTCGCCGGTTGGTTACACGTCCGTTCCGTATCCGATCGGTGGTCGGGGCTGGGTCTACCACTCGAGCATGGAGCTCGCGTTTTAGGAGCTTATGAAAAGCATTTCACGCAAAGACGCAAAGAACGCAAAGACGCAAAGGCGGGTCAAATGGTTCGGGCGCGCCTTTGCGCCTTTGCGATCTTTGCGTCTTTGCGTGAAAGCTACTCTTTTGATCTTCTTGTTATCGACGCCCTCCTTCGCCCAGAACGGAAAAGACACATACCTCTTCAACGATTCGCACTTCCACCTGACCAACTACATCCAGGAAGGCATCGACATCCACGACTTCCTGAAAGTCATGGGCAACAAAGCCGGACGTGTCGCTCTATTCGGCATCCCGCTCCAACAGCAATGGTCCTATCGTGTCGATGAAAACCGTGGTCCAACTTATTACTTAAACTCCGACGCGCCGCTCTATTACTACTCATTCACTGACGCCTGGATCGCCACCGCATACAAGTCACTCTCGAAGGAAGAGCAGGCCCGCTTCGATCCGATGATCACGGGCTTCAACCCGACGGACATGTATGCCGCGGATCACATTCGCCGCGTGCTCAAAGCCTTTCCCGGCGTTTTCACCGGCATCGGCGAATTCAGCATTCACAAGGAATTTGTTTCCGCAAAAATCGCGGGCGAGGTAGCGAGCCTTCAGGATCCGGCGCTCGATCGCCTGCTCGACTTCGCGACTGAAGTTGGGCTCGTCGTTCTCATTCACAACGATGTTGACGTCCCGTTTGCAAAGCCCGGCGCTGAACCTGCTTATGCGGCCCAAATGAAGGCCCTGTTCAAGCGCCATCCCAACACGACGTTTATCTGGGCGCATATCGGCGTCGGGCGAATCATTCGTCCCGTGAAAGAGCAGGCCGCAATCGTCGAAGAGATCATCAGCGATCCGCAATTGCGAAACGTAAATTTCGATATTTCCTGGGATGAAGTGGCAAAGTACGTGGTCGCAACGCCCGAGTCGATAAAGAACGCGGCGGCTGTGATCAGTCGCAATCCGGATCGCTTTCTCTTCGGCACTGACGAAGTTGCTCCTGCCACTCAGGAAAAATATTTGAGGGTCTATAACCAGTATGAACCGCTTTGGAAGCAGTTGACTCCCGAAGTCAGCGAGAAAGTTCGCAAGCAGAACTACGAAAGAATTTTTGACGAAGCAAGACGTAAGGTGCGCAGTTGGGAGGCTACGCATATCAAGTAAATTCCTTCTCTGTGCGTGCTCTGTGTCTGTTGTTGATCTGTGGCTTTACATCCCTGTACCGCTTGCCACAGCAACACTCACCACGGACACAGAGCAGGCACAGAGAAGAATTAAGGCGGAGGTGTTGAAATGAGAGTAAAAACCAGGCCATCAGGGTACACGCGAAAATTTATTCGCTACCTTGCCGCCTTTACCTGCATGGCTGTTTTGTTGCCGGTGAATCCGCTCGTATTTGCGCGGCATGCACCTGGGCCAGTCGCAGACGATCAGCCAGTAACGATACCGCCGGAGCAGCTCGATTCGCTTGTCGCTCCGATCGCGTTGTATCCGGACAACCTGCTCAGCCAGACGCTCGTGGCTTCAACCTATCCGTTGGAGATCATTCAGCTCCAGCAGTGGTTGGAAAAAAATCCTGATCTGGGCAAAGACCAGAAGAAATTGAGCGAGGCAATCAAGAAGCAGCCCTGGGATGCGAGCGTCCAGGCCATGGCGCCGCTGCCCGACGTCGTGAAGCGTCTAGCTGACGACGTTCAGTGGACCACCGATCTCGGCAACGCCTTTCTCGCGCAACAGAAAGACGTGATGGACGCGGTCCAGCGGATGCGTAACAAGGCGGAAGACGCCGGGGCTTTGAAGTCGAATCAGCAACAGAAGGTACAGACGCAGGTCGTTGAAAGCAAAGAAGTGATTGTGATCGAGCAGGCAAATCCGCAAGTGGTTTACGTGCCTTCTTACAATCCGACTGTTGTTTATGGCGCGCCTGTGTATCCGTATCCGCCTATCTACTATCCGCCTTCGACGGGCGCCGTCATCGCCGCGAGCGCGATCTCGTTCGGCGTTGGATTGGCCATGGGCGCTGCGTGGGGTGGCGGCTGGGGTTGGGGTTGCGGCTGGGGTGGCGGCGACATCGACGTCAACATGAATAACAACTTCAACCGCAACACGAATATCAACGGCGGCAACCGCGTCAACAACATCCAGGGCGGGAATCGTGTCAACGGCGGGAATAAGTGGCAACACAATCCCGCACATCGCGGTGGTGCTCCGTACGGCGACCGCCGAACTGCGGACCGGTTTGGTGGATCAGCTCGCGGTGATTCTTTAGGGAACCGGCAGCGAGCTGCGCAGCGAGACATCGGTCGAAACAATGGAAACCTGAGAAGCAACGATCGCGGCGGCAATCGTGGCGGTGTTGGCGATCGTGGTGGTGTTGGTGATCGCGGTGGTGTTGGTGACCGCGGCGGCGTTGGCGATCGTGGAGGCGCTGGTGATCGTGGCAATCGCGGCGGTGTCGGTGATCGCGGTGGTGTTGGTGATCGTGGCGGCGCCGGCGATCGCGGCGGCGCCGGCAATCGTGGAAGCGTTGGTGATCGCGGCGGTGTCGGTGATCGTGGCGGTGCCGGCGATCGCGGCGGCGCCGGCAATCGTGGAAGCGTTAGCGATCGCTCTAGTCCTGGCGGAATCAACAACCGCGCAAGGGACAGCGGTGGCGATCGAGCCGGCAATCGCAGTGTCGGCAGCGGCTCGAGCAGTCGTGGCGGCTTCGGCGGTGGCTCCGGAGGTTTCAGTGGAGCCAGCGCGCGATCAAGCAGCAGCCGTGGATCTTCCAGCATGGGAGGTTTCGGCGGTGGCGGCGGTCGCAGCAGCGGTGGTGGTGGCCGAAGCGGCGGCGGTGGCGGTGGCGGTGGCAGCCGTGGCGGCGGTGGTGGTGGTCGTGGCGGTGGTGGAGGAAGGAGGTAAGAAGCTATGAAACGTACATTACATATCCAAATTTCTACGTGGCTCGTTGTTGCTGCTCTCTTATGTTTAGTGGCGGCGCCGGCGGTCACGTCACAAACAACTATCGAGAGAAAACCCAAAGCATTCGCGAGCGCACAGGACGCTGCTAATGCGCTCATCGATGCTGCCGAGAAGTACGACGAGATGGCGCTCGCGGAAATCCTTGGCCCGGACAGCTACGACATCATTCACACGGGTGAACCTGCACGCGATCGTGAAGTGTCCCAGAAGTTTGCCGAACAAGCGCGGATCAAGACCAGTGTCGCGTTGCAGCCTAAGAACCCGCGTCGCGCGATCCTCGAGATCGGCGAAGACGATTGGCCGTTTGCAGTACCGATCGTAAAGGTTGGCCCGACGTGGAGTTTCGATTCGAAGGCGGGCCGGCAGGAACTTCTTTACCGGCGCATCGGCAGCAATGAGCTTGATGCGATTGCCATCTGTCGCGGTTACGTCGAAGCCCAACACGAGTATGCGCTGACTAAACGCGGTACTTCGGGCATGAATCAATACGCGCAACGGATCATCAGCACACCGGGAGCACAGGACGGGCTCGCGTGGCAAAACAGCGACGGCACGTGGGGTGGTCCAGTCGGCGAGAAGGTAGCGGCTGCAATCACACGCGGTTACAGCTCGAGGGCTGAGCCGTATCGCGGTTACTTTTTCAAAGTACTGAAGGGGCAGGGACCGGCGGCGCCGCTTGGTGAAATGGATTTTGTCGTGAAGGGCGCGATGATTGGCGGCTTCGCACTCGTCGCCTTTCCCGCGCAATACCGTATTACCGGCGTGCAGACGTTCATGGTGAGTCACGACGGCGTGGTCTATCAAAAAGACCTTGGTCCAAAGACGGTCGAGCTTGCGAATGCAATCGATCGCTTCAACCCGGATAAGAGCTGGACTCCGGTAACGGACCAGTGAAGGTTTCCTCTGCGTAATCTCTGCGTCCTCTGCGCCTCTGCGGTTATACGGGTTGATTCACCGCAGAGACGCAGAGGGCGCAGAGGCTGCGCAGAGAGTAAGGATCGTCATGAAAAGCTTATTAATCTCTTTCACGCTTATCTGTGTCGTTACTGCGCCTGTAATAAACGCGCAGCAGACGCGGACAGAAAAGGACCTGCTCGGTGAGAAGCAGATCCCTGCCGACGCTTACTACGGCGTGCAGACTGCACGGGCGCTCGAAAACTTCAAACTCTCCGGCGTCCTGATCAATCACTACCCGGGATTTGTAGAAGCGTGGGCCATCGTCAAACTCGCTGCTGCTCGTGCTAACACTGACGTCGGCGCGATGAAACCCGATCGTCTCGCCGCGATCGAGAAGGCGACCGCCGCCATCCGCGACGGCAAGTATCACGATCAGTTTCTCGTCGATTGGTACCAGGGCGGCGCCGGCACCTCGACCAACATGAACGCCAACGAGGTGCTCGCCAACGTCGGCCTGGAATTAACCGGGCACAAAAAAGGTGAGTATCAATTCCTGGAGCCTCACGACGATCTCAACATGTCGCAGTCGACCAACGATTCGTACCCGACTGCGCTGAAAGTCGCCTTCATCCTCCGCAATGATCGATTAATCAGCGAGCTCGAGAAACTTATTGTCTCTTTTCGCATGAAAGGCGATGCATACCTCGAGATCGTGAAGATGGGCCGCACTGAAATGCAGGACGCGGTGCCGATGACGGTGGGCCAGGAGTTTCACGCGTTCGCCGCCAGTCTTCAGGATGAAGTCAAGCTGCTGCGCGACGCGGAGAAATATCTGTATACCGTCAACATGGGCGCCACTGCGATCGGTACGGGGCTAAATGCGCCGAAGGGTTATCCGGAGAGATGTGCGTTTCACCTTGCGCAACTGACCGGCAAACCGATCGTTCCGGCGACTGACATGCTCGCGGCGACGTGGGACCAACAGGGTTTTGTCGTCTACTCGTCAGCGTTGAAGAGCCTTGCGATAAAGCTCTCCAAGATCTCGAGTGATCTGATTCTGCTCGCTTCTGGTCCACGCGCGGGACTCGCTGAGATCAATCTGCCGGCGCTACAACCCGGATCGTCGATCATGCCGGGCAAAGTGAATCCGGTCGTGCCTGAAGTCGCAAACATCGTCGCGTTTCGCGTGATGGGAAACGATTACAGCGTCACGCTTGCGGCGCACAGCGGGCAGTTGCAGCTAAACGCTTACGAGCCGTTGGCAGGTCTCGCCGTCATGGAGTCGCAAGCCCTGCTCTACAACACCTCCATTCTGGTGCGAACGAAGTGCGTTGACGGAATCACGGTCAACGAACGCGTGCTCTCGCGATACATGGAGACGACGGTAGGGATCGTCACCGCGCTCAATCCGGTGCTGGGTTACGAGAAAGCAACCGAGCTCGCGGGCGAAGCCTACAAATCCGGCAAAGGCATCCTCGAAATCATCCGCGAAAAGAAGATTCTGACTGAAGCGCAAATCAAAGATCTGCTCGACCCGATCAAGCTTACGAACCTGGATAAGACCAAGTACCAGGTAAAGCAGTGATTAACGCTTGATGGAAGAACTGATTTAACGCCGGGAACGAATTGGATTAACGCTGGGACGCGTAACTTCAACGCCGAAGGCGTTCGCTAATTTTAGCCCAGGGTTGGAGCGCCAGCGACAACCCTGGGATCGAGAAATAGAAGCGCGTGGAACCCTGAAAGGGTTCCGAGGTTGGCGAACCCTTTCAGGGTTCAATCAGATTTTGGTTGGTCTTCCCAGGGTTCTCGTTCCTCGAACCCTGGGCTGAAATTAGCCAACGCCTTCGGCGTAAAAAGAATTTGAGCAGAGCCTAAGCACAAGAAGACGATCGTATGGCGCAAGCAGTTGCACAAGTCAGTACGTCTCAAACCAACTCCACTGTCCGCATGGCGGTGGTGGCGTGGGTGCTGACGGCTGTTTATTACTTCTACCAGTACGCGATGCGCTCGGCGCCGGCCGTGATGATGCCGGAGCTCAGCAATGCTTTCGGCGTCACTCCGATTGCTGTTGCTTCGATTGTTGGTCTCTTCTATTACGGCTATTCACCGTTCAGCCTAGTTGCCGGAGCGGCGATGGACCGCTTTGGCCCACGTCGATTATTGCCTGGCGCGGCGGCTGTTGTCGGCGTGGGCGCTCTGCTCTTCGCCACCGGCAATTCAACGATCGGCGGCGCGGGGAGATTTCTTCAGGGCGCGGGCGGCGTGTTCGCACTCGTGGGCGCGATCTACATCGCCACTAAAAACTTCTCACCCGCAAAAGCCGCAACCTTGATCGGCGCGACGCAGATGTTTGGCATGGCCGGCGGCTCGGCAGGACAGTTTGTTGTTGGTCCAATCATCGGGAGCGGCGTCGCCTGGAACCACTTCTGGATTGCGATGGGCGTGTTCGGCCTGCTGATCGGCGTCGCGCTTTACTTCCTGATCCCGGACGAAAGCTCTGCACAACCCGGCGGCGGTCTGAAACCAGTCGTACAAGCATTCGCAACAGTCTTCAAGAATCCTCAATCAATACTGTGTGGCCTGATTGCGGGACTGATGTTCATCCCGACGACGATCTTCGACATGATCTGGGGCGTTCGCTTTCTCCAGGAAGGACACGGCCTCGACTACAGTACGGCGGTACTACGCTCGGCCACCGTTCCGTTCGGTTGGATCATCGGCTGCCCTCTACTCGGTCTTCTTTCCGATCGACTCGGTCGACGTAAACCCGTGATCGCCGGCGCCGCCATCATTTTGCTCGCGTGTCTCGCATGGATCCTCTATGGACCAAGCGGCGTGCTTCCGCCATACGCGCTGGGTCTTCTCACCGGCATCGTGTCTGGCGCGGCGATGTTGCCTTACACCGTTATCAAAGAAGCGAATCCACCTCAGTTCGGCGGCACGGCCACCGGCGTCGTCAACTTTTTGAATTTCACTTTTAGCGCGTTGCTGGGACCTGTGTTCGGCTGGATCTTACACGGCGCGTCAGGCGGCGCAGAGCGACTGGAGGTGCAGCATTTCCGCACCACCTTCACACCGCTTCTCGTCGGAGTCGCGCTCGCAATTTTGCTGACGCTGTTTTTGAAGGAAACAGGACCGGCAGCTCGGGAGAAATAAGATGGTAGCAGCAACTGGAACAGGAAAATACGAAAGACTGCTCGCTCGTTGCGAGGGTTTGGCTCCGATTCCAACCGCAGTCGCACACCCGTGCGAAGCGTCGGCTTTGAGTGGCGCCGTCGAAGCTGCAACGCGTGGATTGATCGTGCCCTTGCTGGTTGGACCAGCAGCAAAGATTCGAGAGACTGCGGTGATGTCTCAGATCGATCTCGGCAACTTGAAGATTGTCGACGTCCCGCACAGCCACGCCGCAGCGGTAAAAGCGGTCGAGCTCGTGAAAGAAGGCAAAGCCGAGATCCTGATGAAGGGCAGTTTGCACACTGACGAATTGATGTCAGCGATTGTCTCCCGCGAAGGTGGGCTGCGCACGGCTCGTCGCATCAGTCACGTCTTCATAATGGACGTGCCGACTTATCACAAAGTGCTCGTCATTACCGACGCCGCCATCAACATCGCGCCCACACTCGAAGACAAGGCTGACATTTGCCAGAACGCGATCGACCTCTGCATATCGCTCGGATTGGAAAAACCAAAAGTCGCGATTCTCGCGGCAGTGGAGACGGTCACGACAAAGATGCCCGCGACGATCGACGCTGCGGCGCTCTGCAAGATGGCTGAACGCGGGCAGATCAAAGGCGCACTTCTCGATGGGCCACTCGCTTTTGACAACGCCATCAGCGCGCAAGCGGCCGAGATAAAGGGCATCAAGTCAGTAGTGGCAGGCGATCCAGACATTCTGCTCGCGCCAGATCTCGAGGCCGGAAACATTCTCGCAAAGCAATTGACGTTTCTCGCAAACGCAGACAGCGCCGGCATGGTGCTTGGTGCGAAGGTGCCTGTGATCCTGACGAGCCGTGCTGACAGTGTGCGCTCGAAGGTTGCGAGTTGCGCCGTTGCGAAGCTGGTCGCTCATGCTCGACGCGCAAAAATTTGAGTTGCTTCTCTGTGTCCTCTGTGTCTCTGTGGTTAAGAACCCGATCCACCACAGAGACACAGAGGACACAGAGGTTGCACAGAGAAATCAAGGGAGTTTGTAACCGATGCACGACTATGCACTCGTACTCAACGCCGGATCATCTAGTCTGAAGTTTTGTGTGTTCGAGCGACCCGAACCGCTCGAGAGCTGGCGTTTGGCAGCGCGTGGTCAGATCGAAGGCATCGGCACGTCGCCGCGCTTGCGTGTCAAAGACGACAACGATGAAAGCCTCGCGAACCAGGACGTCGCCGCGCGTGACGGGCGTGAAGCACTCGACGTACTCGCCGGCTGGCTGCGCTCGAAATATGGCGGCTCGCGTGTGCTCGGCGTTGGTCATCGCGTGGTCCATGGTGGCGCGCGTTATAAAGGTCCAACAATAGTGGATGCAGACGTGATGCGAGAGCTTTACCAGCTCGTGCCTCTCGCGCCACTGCACCAGCCTCACAATCTCGCCGCAATTGAAGCGGTCTTCGAAAGATTACCGGGAATACCTCAGGTCGCATGTTTCGACACGAGCTTTCATCGCGGACAACCCGCAGTTGCTGAGTTGATTCCGTTTCCGCGCGAGCTCCGCCAGCAGGGTTTACAGAGATATGGATTTCACGGACTGTCGTACGAATATATCGCGTCAGTCCTGCCTCAGGTCGCGCCGGAGATCGCTCACGGCCGCGTCGTTGTTGCTCATTTGGGAAGTGGTTCGAGTTTGTGTGCGTTGAAGACTGGGAAGAGCTTTGACAGCACACTTGGCTTCACAGCCCTCGACGGTCTCTGCATGGGCACGCGACCCGGCTCGATCGATCCCGGCGTCGTCCTGCATCTGTTTCAAGGACTCAAACTCTCTGCTAAAGAGGTCGAAACTCTGCTCTACAAGAAATCCGGTCTGCTCGGCATCTCGGGAATTAGTAACGACATGCGCGATCTGCTCGGACGAAGCGAGCCCGAGGCCCAGCTCGCCGTGGATTACTTCGTCTACAGCGTCGCCAAACAGATCGGTGCTCTGACTGCCGCACTCGGCGGTATCGATGGTCTTGTTTTCACTGCCGGAATCGGTGAGAACTCACCGGAAATCCGAAAACGAATTTGTGAGTCGTCCGCGTGGCTCGGCATCGAGCTCGATGAAGCGGCTAACACTAAGCGTCTCGAAAAGATTTCCACGCCTCGCAGCAAGCCTTCCGTGTGGGTAATTCCAACGAATGAAGAGTTGATGATTGCTCGACACACGGGCGCGCTGCTGGGGCTCGCAAGAGCTGCTGCTTGAAAACGACTAGATCCGAAGGAGAACGATCATGGCCAGTACTGCACCTCAGGAAACAAAGAGAACTATACCTGGTTGGGAAGGGTTCAACATCGGACTCTGGCAAACCGAGATCGATGTTCGCGATTTCATTCAGCAGAACTACGAGCCGTTTGAAGGCGACGAAACATTTCTCGCGCCGGCGACAGAGCGCACCAAGAATATGTGGGAGAAGTTACAGGAGCTATTCGTCGAAGAGCGTCGCAAGGGCGTGCTCGACATCTCTCAGATTCCCAGCTCTATCACGGCCCACGCTCCCGGCTATATCGATCGTGATAACGAGCTGATCGTCGGTCTGCAAACCGATGCGCCGCTCAAACGCGCAATCATGCCGAACGGCGGTTTCCGTCTGGTCCTCAACGCGCTCAAGACTTATGGTTTCGAGCCCGATCCGCATGTAGTCGAAGCGTTCACGAAATATCGAAAGACTCACAACGACGCGGTGTTTGACGCCTACACGGAAGACATACGACGTTGCCGCAGCTCACACATACTCACTGGATTGCCTGACGCGTATGGCCGTGGCCGCATCATCGGCGACTACCGACGAGTGGCACTGTATGGAGTTGCGCGCCTGATCGAGACGAAACAAGAAGAGAAGCGGCGATTAGACAACGTGATGTCGAGCGATGAGATCATTCGCGATCGCGAAGAGCTCAGTGAACAGATTCGCGCGCTAAAAGAGCTGCAACAAATGGCGGCGAGCTATGGCTTCGACATCTCAGCCCCTGCTCGCACCGGGCAAGAAGCAGTGCAATGGCTCTACTTCGGATACCTCGCGGCCGTGAAAGAGCAGAACGGCGCGGCAATGTCTTTGGGTCGCACTTCGACTTTTCTCGATGTCTACTTCGAGCGCGACCTGAAGTCGGGAGCGATCACCGAGGAAAAAGCGCAGGAGATCGTCGATGATTTCGTGATCAAGTTGCGCATTGTCCGCTTCCTGCGCACGCCGGAATACGACGAGCTATTCGCGGGCGATCCGACGTGGGTGACGGAATCAATCGGCGGTATGGGCGATGATGGACGGTCGCTCGTAACGAAGACAAGCTTTCGCTTTTTGCAGACGCTTTACAACCTTGGTCCAGCGCCGGAGCCAAACCTTACCATCTGGTACTCGCCACGCTTGCCGGAAGGATTTCGTAATTTTTCGGCCCGAGTAGCGATCGACACCAGCTCGATTCAGTTCGAGAGCGACGAGATCATGCGCAATGCGTGGGGAGATGATGGCGCGATTGCGTGTTGTGTTTCACCAATGCGTGTGGGCAAGCAGATGCAGTTCTTTGGTGCGCGCGCGAACCTCGCCAAGTGTTTGTTGTATGCGATCAATGGCGGCAGAGATGAGCTCACGGGCAAACAGATTGGGCCACCAACGCCACCGATCCAGGGCGACCTTCTCCAGTTTGATGATGTTCTGAGCAGGTTTGAAAAAATGATGGAGTGGCTGGCCGGCGTGTATGTCAACGCCATGAACGTCATTCACTACATGCACGACAAGTATGCCTACGAGCGGATCGAGATGGCGCTGCATGACTATGCGCCGTTGCGAACGATGGCGTTTGGCGTGGCGGGCTTGTCGGTTGTGGCTGACAGTCTGTCGGCGATTCGTTATGCGAAGGTCCGAGTTGTTCGCGACGAAACCGGTCTGATCACTGATTACCAAACCGAAGGTGAGTTTCCGAAGTTTGGCAACAACGAAAATCGCGTCGATCAGTTTGCTTCATGGATGGTGAGCACGTTCATGACGAAGCTGAGGAAGTATCCGGTCTACCGGCATGCGTATCACACGCAATCGGTGCTGACGATCACATCAAATGTCGTGTACGGCAAGAACACGGGCAACACGCCCGATGGTCGTCGACACGGACAACCGTTTGCACCCGGCGCCAATCCGATGCACGGGCGTGATGTGCATGGCATTCATGCGTCTGCTGCTTCGGTCGCGAAGATCCCTTTCCGTGATGCGGCGGATGGGATCTCGCTTACTTCATCGCTAATGCCGGAAGGTTTGGGGAGAGTGACCGGGGATCGTGTGCCAAATCTGCGCGGCATACTCGACGCGTTTTTTTCGAACACGGGTTATCACATGAATGTGAATGTTCTTAATCGCGAGATGCTGATCGACGCGATGGAACATCCCGAGAAGTATCCGCAACTGACGATACGCGTTTCCGGCTACGCCGTGAACTTCGTGCGCCTGAGTCGCGAACAGCAGATGGACGTCATCAACCGAACGTTCCACGGGTGACAGCAATGAGTGAACTGAAAATGGCGGAAAGTACTCCGCTGGAAACAACGAACCCGTTTGAGCTTCGTGAAGGGCTGAGTAAGAACGTCTCCGAGTCAGTCGTCAAGAAAGCGTTGGAAACTGGCGACATCGGTTTCCTGCACTCGTTCACAACGGGCTCGGCGGTTGATGGTCCGGGTGTCCGCCTTGTGGCGTGGACCGCAGGTTGTCAGTTTCGTTGCCTGTACTGCCACAACCCTGACACGTGGAACATGATGAACGGACTCGCGATTCCACTCGAGCGCGCGATTGCGGCGCTGCGCAAATATCATCACGGTCTCAAGATCATGGCTGGCGGAGTGACGATCAGTGGTGGCGAGCCGCTGATGCAGGATCGTTTTGTTGTCCGGCTGCTGGGAGCGGCGAAAAGCATGGGAGTTCACACGGCGCTCGACACCAACGGGTTTCTCGGTGAGCGACTATCAGACGCAGAGCTCAATCAGATCGACGTCGTGCTGCTGGATATCAAATCGTGGGATCCCGCACGTCATCAGCACCTCGTCGGAAAAGACAATGGTCCAACATTGGATTTTGCACGCCGTCTCGCACGTCGTGGGAAAAAGATGTGGTTGCGTTACGTGTTAGTGCCGGGACTGACGGACGACGAAAACGATATCAATCAGCTCGCGGCCTTCGCTGCCGAGCTGGGCAATGTCGAGCGCGTTGACGTGCTGCCGTTTCATCAGATGGGACGCTACAAATGGGAGAAGCTTGGCATCGATTACACGCTCAATGATGTACGGCCACCGGCGCCGGAAGTAGTCGAGCGTGTCTGCAAACAATTTCACGCCGTAGGGTTGAAAGCTTATTAGCCACAAAAAGGCACAAAAGGCACAAAAATGATCTATCAAAAGAAAATCCCATATTTTCTGGCATTAGTTCTGACCTTGAGCGCGTGGCAGTCCGCAATCGCGCAGAAGAAAGCAAATGTCGTCATACTGGCAACGGGTGGCACGATTGCGGGCGCGGCTGCGAGTGGTACGCAGGCGGCTTACACGTCGGGCGCCGTAACGATCGACGCGATGATCGCGGCGGTTCCGGGCATGACGAACATGGCCAATATCAAGGGTGAACAGATCTCGAATGTCGGATCGCAGGACATATCGTTCGAGATCATGCTCAAGCTGGCCAAACGTATAAATGAGCTCCAAAAAGTTGCCGATGTGGACGGCATCGTCGTCACTCACGGCACTGACACGATGGAGGAGACCGCGTTCTTCCTGAATCTCGTAGTAAAGGGAGACAAGCCCGTCGTGATGGTTGGCTCGATGAGACCGTCGACCGCAGTCAGCGCTGATGGGCCATTGAACTTGTATAACGCAGTCGGCGTCGCGTCCGATCCAAACGCGCGAGGACGCGGCGTGCTCGTAGTGATGAACGACTGGATTCACGCAGCCCATTCGCTCACTAAGACAAGCACCACCGCGATTCAAACGTTCATGTCGCCGTTGCGTGGCGTGGTTGGGGTCGCGACTTACGGGAAGAACGACTTCTACAACACGCCGACGTGGAAACACACCAGTGCCAGCGAGTTTGATGTGACGAACGTCAACAAACTCCCGCGCGTGGACATTATCTTCGCCTGCGCCGACATGCCTCCAGACCTGATCGATGCTTCAGTTGCGAATGGCGCGAAAGGGATCGTCATTGCTGGTGTCGGCAATGGCAACATGAACAAAGCATCACTCGAGGCGGCGGCGAGGGCTGCTAAGAAAGGCGTCGTCGTAGTGCGAAGCACGCGTGTCGCGACGGGCTCAGTTGGAAGAAACGTCGAGGTCAACGATGACGAAATGGGTTTCGTCGCCTCCGACGAGCTCAACCCGCAAAAGGCGCGACTGCTCTTGTCGTTAGCCTTGCTAAAGCAGCGCTCAAACGCTGATTTGCAGAACTTATTTACCACTTACTAAAGGGTTTTCTCTGTGCAACCTCTGTGTTCTCTGTGTCTCTGTGGTGAAAGAGAAACCACAGAGACACAGAGAACACAGAGGTTGCACAGAGATGAAGCGCTATGATCTGGATCGAACTGATCATTCTCCTCTTATGCATCGTTATCGGTGCGCGTCTCGGTGGGATTGCGCTCGGCACGGTGGCGGGAATCGGATTGCTGGTCTTCGTCTTTTTCTTCGGACTTCCACCGGGTGGTCCTCCCGGATCCGTTTTGGGAATGATCATCGCCGTCATCACTGCCCTCGCGACGATGCAGGCTGCCGGCGGTCTCGACTATCTCGTTTCAGTTGCAGAAAGAATCATGCGCAAGCGGCCGCAGTACATCACGTTCGTCGCTCCGATCGTGACCTACTTGCTGGTGTTTGCCTCGGGCACAGCACACGTCATCTACGCGCTCCTGCCCGTGATCGCGGAAGTCGCGCGCAACGGAAAGATCAGACCGGAGCGTCCACTCTCGATCAGCGTGATCGCAGGCTTTCAGGGTGTGATCGCGTCGCCGATCTCCGCCGCGACCGTGGCGATGCTCGGATTCTTACTGGTCCAGGGAATCTCACTTCCGCGTCTGCTCGCGATCACGATCCCGTCAACGTTTCTAGGCGTCGTGATTGGAGCATTATCGGTTGCGTGGCGCGGAAAAAATCTCGACGTGGATCCGGAGTATCTGAAACGGCTCGAGACTGGCGAGGTGAAGCCGCCGCAACCACAAGCGCCCATTGAAGGCAGGAATCTCAATCGCGCGCGTGGCTCGATGATATTTTTCATGCTCGGCATCGTCGCAGTCGTCTTGATTGGGATTTTCCCAAACCTGCGACCGGCATACGAAGTTGTGGGTGGCGATACAGATCAGGTCAACATGGGCATGGCGATCATGATCGTGATGATCGCGATCGCCGGACTGATCATCGTCGTCTTCAAAGCCTCGCCTGAAGCTGCGCTGAAAGGCACGATCATGCGCAGCGGCATCACCGCAATCATCTGCATACTCGGCATCTCGTGGCTCGGCTCGTCTTTCTTCGAAGGCAATCGCGGTTACATCGTCGGTGGCATTGAAAGTCTTTTGCAGGTGTATCCGTGGACGTTTGCGATCGGAATGTTTGTGCTCTCAACGATGCTGTTCAGCCAGGCGGCAACCGTCGCGATATTGATGCCGGTGGGTGTCGCGTTGAAAGTGCCTGCGTGGACGCTCGCTGCATTGTACCCGGCTGCTAACGGAATCTTCTTCTTGCCGACGTACGGCACGTTGCTGGCCGCTGTCTCTTTCGATCAGACCGGAACGACGAAGATTGGAAAGTATTTACTCAATCACAGTTTCATGTTGCCGGGACTGGTCACCATCTTCTCAACCATCGTGATCGCGTTGTTGTTGAGTAAATTCGTGGTCTAAGGGGGCAACGTGGAAACAACCGGACTACTCGATCCCTTTCCGCTCTGGTCGATCCTTCCGCTCACTATTCTCTTCGGTCTCGGTGCGTTTGAGTTCGGCTATCGAATTGCACACTATCGCCAACAACTTCACCAGGAGGAAAAGGAGTCGCCGGTTGGCGGCATGGTGGCAGGCACGCTCGGGTTATTGGCGTTCATGCTCGCTTTCACTTTTGGTCTGGCTGGATCGCGTTTTGAAGATCGACGACAGGTTGTGTTGAATGAATCAAACGCGATTGGGACCACTTATCTTCGTGCGGCGATGCTGCCGGAACCGATGCGCACGGAAGTGAAAAATCTACTGCGCGAATATGTTGATGTTCGGATCGATGCGGTTCAGCAGCCGGGAAAGTTGGACCAGGCGCTGTCTAAATCGGACGAGTTGCACGAGCGTCTCTGGGCGCAGGCGGTCGCCGTTACGGAAAAAGATCGCTCGCCAATTACCGGGCTCTTCGTTGCATCACTCAACGAAATGATCGACCTGCATGCGACGCGAGTTCAGGCGGGATTGCGGAGTCGTGTGCCGGCAGTGATCTGGATTGTTTTGTACGTGCTCGCGATCCTGGCGATGGAGATGATCGGCTATCACGCCGGTTTGGCCAACAGCAGGCGCTCGATTGCAGCGGTCGCGCTTATCATCGGTTTCTCCCTGGTCCTATTCCTCATCGCCGACCTCGATCGCCCCGGACAAGGCATGCTCCGCGTCAGTCAACAATCAATGACCGATCTCCGGAAGTCGATGAAGTAGCCACAAAAGGCACAAAAAGCACAAAAGGAAGAGTTCAGAAGGTTGACTCTTCCTTTTGTGCTTTTTGTGCCTTTTTGTGGCTAAGCAAGAAAGCGGGAGATGGTTGAGCCGATGGGGATGGTGAGCAAGGGGGCGGCGCCGTGACGTAGAACTCTTTCGCTGTGGCTACCGCGGATGCCGTCGAGGAAACCGTTGCGCCCGTCAGTCGCCATCACGATCAGATCAACTTTGTGATCTCTTGCGGCGTTTACGATGTTTCCGATGACCTCGCCCGTTCGCAGTTCCTTATCCCACGTCCAACCTTGCACCTCGGGATAACGACACGCCGGCATCGTATTAGACGTGCCCACGTGCATAAGAATAAAGACTCCTTGCGGGCAGTTTAGTTTTTGGACCATTCCAGCAGCGGTGTTCATGGCTGCTTGAGGGCTCGGCGTCTCGGCTACCGGGATGAGTATCTTGCTCAAACGAACTGATCCATCGCGACCCGATACAAACCCCTCAACATCGCCAGGTATCAAGAGCGTCATCTCCCCGGCCTTGCGCGCGACCGGCTCAGCGACCGACTTGCCAAGCCAGCGAACCTTTCCATCACGTTGACTCGTCGCCAGCACGATTAAATCAGCCGGATGCTCTTGCAAATAGCGCATCACCGCGTCAACGGGCTCATTCTCGCTGGCCACTACCTTACGCGCCTCAATACCAATCTCGCCTACCGCAGATCTCGGGCTGCCCTTTGGTAACGTTCCCCAACGCTCAAGCGTCTCGCGTATTCCCGGAAAGTCGGACCACTGCGAAGGCCGACCGCCTGCTACATTCAGTAGCGTGAGTTTGGATTGCGCCAACATCGCCACTCTGAGTGCGTGGTTAAAAGCGATTAGACTGGCCTCTGAAAAATCAGTGGGGTGCAGCACGCTTTTGATTAGTGAAAAACCTGGCCCAATTGTGTCGCTCATGATTTATGTAAACATTCGTCTAAAGGTTTCGCGTTCGTAAACGGCTGGATTGGGAATTCGTGCGAAGCTCATGTTGCCCCTCATCTCGTCGAGCGAGCTCCATTCGTTCGCGAGCATCCATGCCTCCACTTCAGTTCGCAGTGATTGCAGATAATGTGGACCATGTCGCATGAGGGCTGAAACCATTTGCAGCGCATGAGCGCCGGCCATCGTTCCCTTGATCACGTCGAGCGCCGTGTGTACGCCGCCGGTGATTCCGAGTGACGCCTTGACACGTCCTGACAATACCGCCGTGCCACGCAGACGCAGATCGAGATCGGCTGAGTTGGAAAGCTCGACCCGGCGCAAAACTTCGAGCTCGATGACGTCAAAGTCGACCTTATGAAAACGTGTGAAGAGCACGATTGCGTCTGCTCCTGCTTTGTCGATTTGCAAAGCGAAGTTGGCGAAGGCGGTGAAGAGAGGCGAGATTTTGACCGCTACCGGAATATGCAGCTCGCCTTTCACCTCCCAGACTGTCTGAAGCAATTGACTCTCAACTTCCGCTGCGCTGACTTCGGGATCGCTGGCGGAATGATAGAGGTGAAGCTCGATCGCATCGGCCCCTGCTTGTTCCATGAGCCGCGCGTAATTCATCCAACCGCCCGCTGTGCTGCCATTGAGCGACGCCATTACGGGAATATCGACCGCCTGCTTAGCACGACGCAAGTGCTCGAGGTATTCATCCGGTCCGGGCGCCGATTCAGGATCCGGAGCGTAACTACTTGCCTCCGGAAATGAGTCTTCATAAGTTTCACTGGAAAAGAAGTCGGCCATCTGCTCCCCTGTGATTTCCTCTTCGTACAGTGAAGGCAGGATCAGCGCGGCGGCTCCCGCATCTTCGAGTTGCCTGACCGTGTCGAGGTCTTCAGTAAGTGGACTCGAGCCGACAATCAATGGGGTTTTCAACGAGAGTCCCATGTAGGTCGTAGCGAGATTCATTTGGCCTCCTTTACATTGGGCTCCCCGTCGGGCTCCTCCCCGTCGTGATTTCCATTGCCGGCTTCGATTCCAAATGCCGGCACCTTCATTCCTGCCAGTTGCTGATAAACGGAGTAACGCCTCTCGGCCGCGGCTTGAGAGTCGGCGAGAAATTGTTTGTAGCGTGCGGGGTCGGCTCGCTCGATCATTCGGAAGCGCGACTCATTGCGCATGTAATCGGCGACTTTAGCTTTTGGTGGGCCATAGTCGAGGTTGAGTGGCGGCTCGCCCTTTGGAATTCGATTCGGATCGAACCGGAACAGCGGCCAGACTCCGGATTCGACTGCGAGTTTTTGTTGTGCTGCGCCCTGGGCCATGTCGTAGCCATGCGCGATGCAGTGACTGTAAGCAATGATCAGCGACGGTCCCTTGTAAGCTTCAGCCTCGCGGAAAGCCTGCACTGTCTGGCTCATCTTGGCGCCGAACGCGACGCGTGCGACATACACATGCCCGTACATGTTCGCGAGCAGACCCAGATCCTTCTTACCGACTGCTTTTCCGGAAGCAGCAAATTTGGCGGCGGCGCCGAGTGGGGTTGCTTTGGATTGCTGGCCGCCGGTGTTTGAGTAGACCTCGGTGTCGAGTACGAGAATGTTGACGTCGCGACGATTTGCGAGGACGTGATCGAGTCCACCGTAGCCGATGTCGTACGCCCAGCCGTCGCCTCCCACCAGCCAGACACTCTTTTTGACTAGATAGTCCGCGAGCGATTCAAGCCGGCGTGCTTCCGCCGACTGAATGCCGGCCAGCTTACTACGCAGAATCTTGACTCTTTCGCGTTGCGCGATTATTCCGGCTTCGTTTTCCTGGTCTGCGTCGAGCAGCTCGGTCGCGAGTGTCTCGCCGATATTTAGTGCGAGATGCTGTAACAACATGCGCACGGCGGCGATGTGTGCGTCGATGGCGAGACGGAAGCCAAAACCGAATTCAGCGTTGTCTTCAAACAGAGAATTAGACCAGGCCGGACCGCGGCCGTCACTGTTCGTCGTGTATGGTGTGGTCGGCAGATTTCCACCGTAGATCGAAGAGCATCCGGTGGCGTTCGCGATGAGTAAACGGTCGCCGAAGAGTTGAGTTAACAGTTTCAGATAAGGTGTTTCACCACAACCGGCGCACGCGCCCGAGTATTCAAACAACGGCTCGAGAAACTGTGAGCCTTTGTGGTCCAGGCGCACGACGTCGGCGCGATCAAGCTCGGGTAGATTGAGGAAGAAGTCGTAGTTGGAGCGTTCGGCATCGCGGAGCGGCGCCTGCGGCTCCATGTTGATTGCCTTGTGCTTCGGGTTGGTCCTGTCCTTGGCCGGGCAAACGTTAACGCAGAGATTGCAACCGGTGCAGTCTTCCGGCGCGACCTGAATCGTGAACATCTTCCCCTTGTATTCGGGAGCTTTGTAAGCCGTCGATTTGAAAGTCGCCGGTGAATCGGCAAGCGCAGACTCTTCGTAAACTTTGGCGCGAATCGCGGCGTGCGGGCAGACGAGCGCGCACTGGTTACATTGAATACAAACCTTCGTGTCCCAGACCGGGATCTCGAGAGCGAGATTGCGCTTCTCCCACTTCGCAGTTGCGACCGGCCACGTGCCATCGACTGGAAAGGCGCTGACCGGAAGCAGATCGCCTTTCCCGGCCATCATCACCGCGCTTACTTTCTGTACAAAATCGGGAGCAAGCGCCGAGACAAGTGGTGGACGCGAGTTCGTGGCGCTGACTGTGGCAGGCAATGGAACCTCGTGAAGATGCGCTAGCGCCAGGTCTACGACTTCGCAGTTTCTGCGCACGACTTCCGGGCCGCGCTTACCGTAAGTTTTCTCGATCGACTTCTTGATGTGTGCGATCGCTTCGTCGCGGGGCAGAATGCCGGAAATACCGAAGAAGCACGTTTGCATTATGGTGTTGATGCGCCCGCCCATTCCGACCTGTTTTGCCAGTGGGTAAGCGTCGATCACGAAAAAGCGAATTTGTTTCTCGATCATCTGCTCCTGCATCTCGCGTGGCAGGCGATCCCAAACTGTTTGCGGATCGCCGGTCGCGTTCAGCAGGAAGACTGCGTTCGGAGCGGCGTACTCGAGCATGTCGATCTTGTCGACAAACTCAAACTGGTGGCAGGCAACGAACCCAGCCCGGTCGAGCAGGTAAGCCGACCGAATCGGACGCGGACTCGTACGCAGGTGTGAAACCGTGATCGCGCCGGATTTCTTAGAGTCGTAAACAAAGTAGCCCTGCACAAATCGATCGGTCTCGTGACCGATGATCTTGATCGAGTTTTTGTTAGCGCCGACTGTTCCGTCAGCACCGAGACCATAAAACAGCGATGTCGACACGTCGTCGTTCTCGGTGCGAAAAGATGGATCCCACGGGAGTGAAGTGTTCGTTACGTCGTCGATGATTCCGATCGTGAAGTGGCGGCGTGCGGTTGGGCTCTGCAGCTCGTCAAAGACAGCCTTTATCATCGCGGGGGTGAATTCTTTGGACGAGAGGCCGTAACGACCAGCGATCACGTTTGGAACGAGTTGTGTTTCTCCTTCGGCGCGTGCTTCGGCTAGCGCCGTGACTACGTCGAGATAGAGTGGATCGCCAGGCGCGCCGGGCTCTTTGGTCCGATCGAGTACGGCTATGCTCTTCGTGGTCTTCGGCAGCGCGTCGATAAAGGCCTTGCGCAGGAATGGACGATAGAGACGTACCTTAACGAGGCCGACTTTTTCATCATTGGCGGTTAGATACTCGACAGTCTCGTGTACCGTCTCTGCGCCGGATCCCATGATCACGATGATGCGTTCGGCGTCTGGGGCGCCAACGTATTCGAACAAGCCATAGTGGCGGCCAGTTCTTTCCGCGAGCTTCGCCATCGCGCGTTCGACGATTCCCGGTGTTGCGTCGTAGTAAGAATTTGCAGCTTCACGCGCCTGGAAGAACACGTCCGGGTTCTGGGCAGTGCCGCGCAAGACGGGCCGATCAGGAGTAAGCGCACGCTCGCGATGGGCGTAGATGGCGTCTTCTGAGATCAGACTGCGCAAGTCGTCGTCGCTGATCTCTTCGATTTTTGAGACTTCGTGTGAGGTGCGGAAGCCGTCGAAGAAATGCATGAAGGGAATTCGCGACTCGAGCGTTGCGGCGTGTGCCACCGCGGCCATGTCGTGCGCTTCCTGCACTGAGTTAGAGCAAAGCATCGCGAAGCCGGTTTGACGACACGCCATCACGTCTGAGTGATCGCCGAAGATCGAGAGTGCGTGGGTGGCGAGTGTGCGGGCAGTCACGTGCATCGTGAAAGGCGACAGCTCACCGGCGATCTTGTACATGTTCGGGATCATCAGGAGCAGGCCCTGAGAACAGGTGAAGGTAGTCGCCTGCGCGCCGGCTTGTAACGCGCCGTGCAGTGCGCCGGCGGCGCCGCCTTCGGATTGCATCTCGGCTATCTCGGGAGTGGCGCCCCAAAGATTCGTCCTGCCGCGGCTGGCCCACTCATCACAAAGCTCGGCCATCGGTGAGCTGGGCGTAATCGGGAAAATAGCGATCGCCTCACTGACCCTGAACGCCACCGAGGCGGCCGCCTCATTACCATCAACCGTGATGAGATTTTTAGCCATGTGCTTACTCTTCTCTGTAGCTCGCGAAGCGAGCGACAGCATAAAGCCTGGGGCGCAAGCCCCAGGGTCGTTAATAGAAAGGGCGCGCGAGCCCGCGATAGCGGTCGACAGCCCTGAAACCGATACCGCTGTCGCCCGCTTCGCGGGCTCCAACAAATTTTTAATGGTCCTTATCCTGGGGCTCGCGCCCCAGGCTTTATGCTGTCGCCCGCTTCGCGGGCTGTATCCATGACGGCCCGCCCTTGCGGGCTGTATCCATGAGGCCTGCTCTGCGGGCTGTATCCATGACGCTCGCTTTGCGGGCTTTGCCAAACCTTATCCTATTGCGTTCTCAACCCTGCCAGTACTGTCAGAATTGCCAGTAACAAAGACGCAAAACGGCGGCTAGGATTCTGTTCGCTCCGGCAAACCTTCAAAGGAAGTCGTGCAGATGCTCACTGGCAAGGTATTCAGAATCGTGCTGATATTGGGCGTACTCCTGCTCGCCGTATGGACCGTTTCCGATTATGCCTCCCGCGTTACAGCCCGGGACGACCAGTACGTCGGCAGCGAGGCATGCAAAGACTGTCACGAGGATCAATTCAAGAACTTCCAGCCCACTTCACACGCCAAGCTCGGCAGTTTAGGGAGTTGGAAAAACAAGGTGACTGGCTGTGAGTCGTGTCATGGACCAGGCAAGGAGCACATCGCAGAAGGCGATCCAACGAAGATAATCTCGTTCAAGAACAAGTCGCCCAAGCAGATCTCGGAAACCTGCCTGACCTGCCACGCCGGGCGCGAAGAGCACAACAACTTCCGCCGTGGCGAACACTGGCGCAACGACGTCGGTTGTATTGATTGTCACTCATCACATGGGTCGGTCACAGGGAAAAACCTGGCCAGCTCGAACACCTTTATCAGCCCGGCAAACGCAGAAAAACCCGATTTCTCCACGATCCACTTACTCAAAGTGAGTGAGCCAAAGCTTTGCCTGAACTGTCACAGCGAAGTCAAACACCAGTTCACGCTGCCTTCTCATCACAAGGTCCTCGAAGGCGCGATGCGATGCAGCGACTGTCACAATCCGCACGGCGGCTTCGAGTTGAAGCAGACGCGGCTGGCTGTGGGCGCGGACGCCGCGTGCATCAAGTGTCACGCAGACAAGCAGGGACCATTCACGTTCGAACATGCGCCGGTAAAGACGGACGGGTGCGTTGCCTGTCACATACCGCATGGATCGGCCAACCCGCGCATGTTGAAGTTCAGCCAGGTGAATCACCTGTGCCTGACGTGTCACAGCGTGGACCACGGCGTGGGAGCGGACGAGCCGGCTGGCCCGACGCACAACCAAAACGCGCAATACGCCAGTTGCACCAACTGTCACATCAAGATTCACGGCTCGCGCACGAGCCCGGTGTTTTTCAGATGAGATGTATTGCTCAAAATCAGAAACCACTCTTCGTGTCCCAACAGCGGGGGCAAGCCCCTCTTCCTGACTTGTTCATTCTCAGAAGACTTACGGACCTGAAAAAGGAACAAGTCAGGAAGAGGGGCTTACCCCCGCTGTTGGGGTTACTGCTCGCGCTGCTCCTGGTAGTGAGCGTGCAAGCTCAGCAACCGGCCTCAAGTCCAAGTCCACAAAGCCAGAGCTCAAACGGAAATGACTCGATGGGCGACTACGACGTTATTTCCAGTCTTGAGTTTGGCTACCGTGGTCTCAGCGTTGACGGAGATCACAACAAGTATCGCAGCGATCTGAACTACAGCGCCGGCCCGCGCTTATTCGATACGAGCTTTCTGCTGAAGGCGAAAGATGGTCATGATGGCGGACTCTTTGACAGTTTCCTCGTTACCTCAACCGGTTGGGGCGCAGATCCGTACGGGCAAATGCGCATCAGTGTCGAGAACCCGAAGTGGTATCGATTCGAAGGCTCTTACCGCCGCTTCAAGTACTTCCGTTTTCTGAACACACTCGCGAACCCAAACTGGGTTTTCAGCCCGCCGGAGTTCAGCGTTCCGCCCAATCCGGTTACAGGCGAGCACGGATTCGACACGAAACAGCAGCTCGGTGATTTCGATCTCACGATCCTGCCGAAGAACGAGCGGATCAGGTTCAACGTGGGCTTCTCGCCCGAGCGTTACAACGGACCCGCGTTCACGAATTATCACGTCGGTGGTAACGATTTCCTTTTGCTCTCAGAGCTGCGCTCGCGCGCAAACGACTTTCGCTTCGGAGCAGACGGCAAGGTTGGGCCAATCGATTTTTCTTTCATGCAGGGCTTCCGACGTTTTCGAGACGACACCTTCATCGATCTTGGACGCACTCCCGGCATCAACGTTAATCCAACCACAGCCAGCCTGAATACTTTTCATCGCGACGAGCCGACACGTGGAAGAGTCAACTACACGCGCTTGAGCTTGCACAGTTTCTTCGCCCAGCGACTCGATGTGTCGGCGCGGTTTATCTACAGTAAAGCAACCTCTAATTCCGTTTTCAGCGAGGGTTTCACGGGCCTTAACTGGAACCCGAGAGTTTCGGGTTGGCCTCCAACTCCACCAAACGCAACGCCCAACACTCTGAATCTCGGTACCTACAACATCTCCCAGGACGTCGAGCGGCCTAACACGATCGGCGACGTCGGCGTGACCTGGCTCGCGACCAGCAAGCTCAGAATCTCGAACACATTCCGCGTCGAAGATTTTGAGATCAACGGCCTCGGCTCATTCAGTGATTTCTTCTCGCTCACTCGACCGATTACAGGTGGTACGAGGACCGACACCGTCGGCTTCAACAATCTGCCTGCGAACATGGTTACGAACTATCGCAAATACCAGAACACAATCGAGGGCGACTACGCCTTCAACCCGAGAAACTCGATGCACATTGGTTATCGCTATGGTCACCGGCGCATCAACGAGTTTTTCACCGGCTTCAACTTCGGCTCCAACGGCACACTACCCACGCCGCCGACTTCGACCAGCCAATCGGAGCAGGAGAACAATACACACTCGATTTTAGGTGGATTCAAAGTGCGTCCAGCGAGTAACTGGACCATCTACTTCGACGGTGAGAAGGGCACAGCCGATAACGTCTTCTCACGTATCGGCAATTACGACTACACCTACATTCGCGCCAAGAGCAGGTACTCGATCACCAACAAGATGTCGCTCAACGTCTCTCTGATTACGAGAGACAATGCGAACCCTTCAGAGATCGCCGGTGTCTCGCTCGAGGATTTCGGCGTCAGCATCAAGTCGCGAGTGTTCACCTCAGCCTTCGACTGGGTCGCCACTCCACGCTTCTCGATCAATGCGGGTTACAACTACAACTGGGTCAACAGCAACGCGGTCGTGAATTACTTTTTCAACGGCGTCAATCATCCGGAAGGTCGCAGCCTCTACTTCATGCGAAACAACTTCTTCTACGTTGACACTGTGAGCCAGCTTACACCGCGCGCGACTCTGTTCATCAGTTACCGGATTAACAGGGACACGGGCCAGGGCAATCGCATCTCCAATCCCACTGGCAACCCGGGATTTTTAGTCACTTCGTACCCCATGAGTTTTCAATCTCCCGACAGCCGGCTGGCGATCAGGCTGCACCGGCGCCTGGATTGGAACGTCGGGTATCAATACTACAACTACAACGAGAGCGTGCTGGTTGGTCCAAGGCCGCAGAATTATCACGCGCACCTGCCATACACGTCATTGCGGTTTTACTTCGGGCGTCAGGAATGAACAAAAACTTACGAGCTCGCTCTTCTCTGTGCAACCTCTGCGTTCTCTGTGTCTCTGTGGTGAGTTATTGCCGTGAACTAGTTAACCACAGAGACACAGAGAACGCAGAGGTTGCACAGAGAAATCAAAAAGTAGTGAGAACGACACACGTATGGTTTTTGTGTCTTGTTGCGGCTTGCGAGACATCGGCGCAAATACGCATTGATTATTCGCGGTTCTCACACACTAGCGATAAGCACCGGCTCGAATGTCAGACCTGTCACAAATTCCCCTCAACAAATTGGAAAGCCGTGCGCAAAGAGAGCGACGCTTTTCCGGATATCTCGGAGTTTCCAGAGCACCAGTCGTGCATCGCCTGTCACCGGAAGCAATTCTTTGCGCGTGAAAGACCTGCGCCGCGCATCTGTTCGAATTGCCACGTCAAAGCGAGCCCAAGAGATACGTCGCGCTTTACTTTTCCGAGTCTTGGCGCAGCGTTTTGGGCGTCTGCAAGAGGAAAAGATTTTGTTTCTGATTTCAAAGTCGCTTTCCCACACGACAAACACCAGGACACCGGCGCTGACAATTGCGCTACCTGTCACGAGACTCATCAGCCTCAGGGTGATTCAGATCAGGAGTTCGTTACCAAGCCACCGAAAGATCACGGTGACGCCTTTTGGTTGAAGAAGGGAACGTTCAAGTCGCTGCCGCTGACGCATACTCAGTGTTTTAGCTGTCACAACCAGGAGAGCGAGCTTGCTCCGTTACCGCAGAGCTGTAGCAGTTGTCACCAGCCCGCTATTAACACGCACGCCGATTTCGATCAGAAGTTAGCGAAGACGATTGGGTTTGACGATCCGATCGCGATGGCTGTTTGGCGCAGGCGAACTGCGGCGGGCGCGTTTCGACATGAAGCGCATGGCGAGATTGAGTGTACGAAGTGTCACGATGTGAAGACTCTGAAGCCGGCGGTGAAGTCGTGTGGCGGCGCAGACGGATGTCACATCACCGCCACAACTGACGACGGCGGCATACTCAACTACGAGATGGACCAGCGGAAAGTCAACGCTCAGTTTGTTTGCGTCAAGTGTCACCTTGTTTATGGGAATCGACCAATACCCGCCAGCCACCTGGCGGCGGTGTCGAAGTAATAATCGTTCGAATGAGGAAGTACAGAATATTGGGAACCGCGTTCATTGCCGTTACCTGGATCAGTACGGCGTTCGCACAGACAGGGAGCAATGGTGCCGACTTCTCAAAGTTTCAGCACGACAATTCGAATCACTCGCGACTGCCGTGTTTGTTATGTCACCGGCGCGAAAACGATTCTGTGCAACCAGCTTTACCCGGTAAAGATAAGCACACGCCTTGTATCGGTTGTCATGCGTCCCTGTTTGCGAGTGGTAGTAGTGGTCCAGTTTGCACGATCTGTCATACAGACGCTCAGACTGGAGCGCTGAAAGCGTTCCCGCCGCTGCGAAGTTTCAATAGCAAGTTCGATCACGCGAAGCATGTCGGCGCGGGGTGTAACAGTTGTCATCGTCCGGCTAATCGAGGTGTTGCGCTCACGATCCCTGCCGGAATGAGTGCGCACAAAAACTGTTTTGGCTGTCATTCGCCGGGCGCAAAGTCGAATGAAAAAGACATTTCGTCATGCGGAGTCTGTCACGAGCTGGGGCGTTTGATGCGAACTTCGCAGAACTCACCGGCATTTCGGATGGAGTTCAGTCACGTGCGGCATGACAGCTCAGAATCTTTGCGGTGTGTTGATTGTCACAAGGTCCTCGCCGGCCGATCACAAGGACAGCAGGTGACTGACCCCGTTGCACTCAATCATCACGCACCGAGTCGTCGCTTCAGTTGCATGAGTTGTCATAACGGCGACCGGGCGTTTGGGGGCGACGACTTTTCAGTGTGTACACGTTGTCATAAAGGCTCGACCTGGCGATTTTGAACTGGAGGGGGAAGAACTATGAAAAAAATCATTGCAGGGTTATCGGTAACGGCATTGCTTTCCGGCATGCTCGTCGTAGTAGCGGCACGGACGAAAGTAGCGCCGGCGGAACCAGCGGATACTTACAAAACGAAATGCGTCGCCTGTCATGGAAAGAAAGCCGAGAAGAAGTTTGACGCTTCCATGAGCGAGGACCAGATGGTTGAAGCAATATTGAAAGGTAAGAAAGCCGAGAAGCCACCGAACATGCCTGCTTACGGAGCCAAAGGCGTGACGGCTGAACAGGCGAAAGCATTAGTCGACTACATGAAGCAGTTAAAAGCGACGCCGTAACTGGTGAACACGCTCTTCTCTGTGCAAGCTCTGTGTTCTCTGTGTCTCTGTGGTTGTTTTTCTTAGGCACTTATTAACCACAGAGACACAGAGAACGCAGAGATTGCACAGAGGTAAAGCCAGCCGATGAGTGACGACGCAACGCCAAGGAGCAGTCTGCCCAGCCTGACCAGAAACTACGTGAGTTTCGTCGGGATGGTGATCACGTTTACCAGTCTGGCGTGCATCATCCTGCTGTTTCTGATCGACCTTACGCAGCGCACTGAAAACCCTTACTTCGGCATCGTCACCTACATCCTGCTCCCAGGTTTTCTAATCCTCGGACTGCTCGTGGTCGTTGTAGGAATGATTCTCGAGCGTCGCAAGCGTCGTCTCTCGCCCACATCAGAAATCAGCGCTTATCCGAAGATCGATTTCAACGATGCGCGCCAGCGTCGCGTCGCGACTCTCCTGCTCGTTTTCACTTTCCTGTTCGTCTCGATGAGCGCCTTCGGCAGTTATAAAGCTTATGAATACACCGAGTCGGTAAGCTTTTGCGGCGAAGCTTGTCACAGCGTCATGAGCCCGGAATTCACCGCCTTTCAGGTAGCGCCGCATGCGCATACGCGGTGCGTCGATTGTCACGTCGGCTCCGGCGCGCAGTGGTATGCGCGATCGAAACTGGCCGGCACGCGCCAGCTTATTTCTCTCATTCGTGGTACCTATTCACGGCCGATTCCGACTCCGGTTCACAACCTCCGGCCCGCGGATGAAACTTGCGGCCACTGTCACTGGCCCGAAAAGTTTCATGGCGCAAAACTCAAGACCTTCAATCACTACGCGTACGACGAACAGAACTCTCTACGACAACTGCGCATGCTGATCAACGTCGGTGGCGGAAGTCAGAAGACGGGAATCGTTGCCGGTATTCACTGGCACATGAATATCAATAATGAGATCACGTTCATCGCGTCTGACGATCGGCGTCAGACCATTCCCTGGATTCGCGTGAAGGATCGCGAAGGAAATGTGACCGAATACTACGATCGTACTCGTCCCCTGAAACCGGATCAGATCGCAAGCTCAACTCCGCGCCGGATGGACTGCGTTGATTGCCACAACCGGCCCACGCACCGCTACTTGCCACCCGATCAGGCAGTCGACCAATCGTTTGCGTCGGGCAAGCTCGATCCTTCATTGCCGTATTTGAAGCGACAGTCAATCGAAGTTCTCACGAGGCCGTACAACACGACCGGCGAAGCCGTTAACACAATCGCATCGCACCTGGACCAGTTTTATAAAACAAACTACGCGGACGTGTACGCGAGCAAGAATGCGACGATCAAATCGTCAATCGCGGAGGTGCAGCGAATCTTCCAGACTTACCTTTTCCCGGAGATGAAAACTGACTGGCAGGCGCATCCGGATAATCTCGGGCACTTCTATTACACCGGTTGTTTCCGCTGTCACAACGGCGAGCACGTGAGTGATAAAGGCAAGGTGATCCGCAACGACTGCAACGTGTGTCACACGGTGTTGGCAGATTCGGCTAATCCGGCAGCATCAGCGAAGATGCAGAACTTCGAGCATCCAGTCGATCTTGGTGGTCTCGCGGATCGAAAGTGTGAGACCTGCCACAAGGCGAACGAGCCGTTCAAGCACCCGGTAAATCTCGGTGATCTGTCTCCATTTCAGTGCGTGGAATGTCATCCACGTAAATGAGCCACAGAAGGCACAAAGGGAACACATAAGGCACATAACAGAAAATGATTTTGTGCCTCTTGTGTTCCCTTTTGTGCTTTTTGTGGTCACTGTTATTTCTGACAGGTACGGATGGCGCACGCGCTCAATAACATCTCAATGTGACAACTCCTGCCTGGTCCACACTAGCACTCTTGATCGCGATGGTTGTTCTCTTAGTGTGGAACAAACTGCCGATCTGGTTGGTGTTTGTCGGCGCTATCACTGTCGCTATGACACTGCAGCTCGCATCACCCGGGGCATTGCTCAAAGGTTACAGCAACACGGGAGTGATCACAGTCGCCGCACTTTATCCAGTCGCAGCCGGTATGTATGCGACCGGGGCCATCTCGCTTTTGTCTGAGAGAGTTATCGGGTTGCCGCGATCTATAACGACCGCTCAACTGAGGATATTCGGTCCCGTCTCACTCGTCAGCGCCTTTCTTTACAACACGCCGCTCGTCGCGATGATGATCCCGGCTGTGCGCGACCTTACGCGTCGCACTGGTCTGCCGGGTTCAAGACTGTTTATGGGCCTGAGTTATATCGCGCTTCTCGGCGGCACGATTACTTTGATTGGAACGTCTGTGAATTTGATTATTGCGGGACTGGTTGCAGACGCAATGTCTAAAGGTGAATTGCCGGCGAGCAAGGCGATTGGATTTTTCGATCCAGCGTGGATCGGTATACCCGCCGCGATTGCAGGTATCGCCTACATGATGTTGATTGGGTCTCGTTTGTTGAAGGACAGAACTACAGCTCAAGCAGGCGTTGAGAAACGTTCCTTTCGCAGTGAGTTTCTGATCGAAGATTCCAAGCTGAAGCAAAAGACACTCGAGCAGGCTGGGTTGGCCCACCCGGTCGGCTTTACGCTCGAGTCGCTTAGCCGGAACGGGACGACGGTCAAACCGAGCGCCGCCACGAAGCTCGAAACCGGCGACTTACTCGCTTTCTCTACTCCTTCAGACGTCCTGCCGGGATTATGGACCACGATCGGATTGGTTCCGGCTTATGCGACGGAGATGTCGAGCCGTCGACATGAACATCAACTCGTGGAGGTGGTGTTGTCTGCGCGATCGCCGGCCATTGGACACAAAGTCGGTGATCTTCCGCTTCCTGACAGTCCTTATGAGCTGATGCTGGTCGGAGTTTCGCGTCATGGTCAGGCGCCGCGTGAGCCGCTCGCTGATTTGCGTCTCGAGGCGGGCGATGCAGGCGTTGTGGAAGTTGACGATGCGTTCTTTTATGAAAACCGGCGCGAGTCAGATTTTATTTTGACTAAAAGACTCGAAGGATTTCGCGTGCAGCGAATCGATCGCGCCGTCGTTGCGATCGTGATTACGGTCGGCATGGTTGTCCTTGCGGCCACTGGAATCACCAGCATGCTCAACGCCGCGCTATTAGGAGCGATGGCGATGTGGCTGACGGGCTGTTTGACGATCGATCGTCTATGGCAAAGCGTTGATTGGCAAACGATCGTGGTGCTGGGCGCGGCGGTTGGGTTGGAGTCGGCAATCACCGGAAGTGGCCTCGCGACAAAGACTGCGGAGTTATTTGCCGTTGTTGGTGGGCGCAGTCCGATGATGGCGTTGACGGCGGTTTATGTGGGGACCGTTCTGTTGACGAATGTGATCACGAATGTCGCAGCGGCGGTGCTGATGTTTTCCGTGGCGGTATCGCTGGCGACGAGTCTCGGTGTCAGTTTTCTTCCGTTTGCGATGATCCTGATGAGCGGTGCGTCGTCAGCGTTCATCAATCCTGCCGGCTTTCAAACGAACCTCATGGTTCAGAAGCCGGGTGGTTACGTCTTTTCTGATTTTGCAAAAGTGGGGATTCCGCTGACGTTGATTGTTGGGATCGTCGTGCTGGTCCTGGCGCCGATTGTTTACGGATTTTGATCTTCTCTGTGCAACCTCTGTGTTCTCTGTGTCTCGGTGGTTGATGATTACCACAGAGACGCAGAGAACGCAGAGGTTGCACAGAGAAGAAGTAAGGAGATTGTTATGGCTACGGCAGATCATGTAGTTGCTGAGTTGCACGAGATGGGCTCGCCGCGAACGCCGCTCGGTAGTTTTGTGCGCAGTCCGATGAACTGGTTGTTGCTGTTCATCCCGATTACCGTCGCTCTCGAGCACCTGGCCCACGTGTCTGCGCCCGTGCTGTTCTTCATGGCGGCGGTGTCGATTGTTCCGATCGCTGCTCAGATCGTAGGCGCTACTGAGCAGCTTTCTCATCGCACTGGCGACGCCATCGGTGGACTGTTGAACGCCACGTTTGGCAACGCGCCGGAATTGATCATTGCGTTCGTCGCGCTGAAGGCCGGTCTGCTCGAGATGGTGCGCGCGTCGCTCGTCGGCGCGATTCTTGCCAATCTGATGCTTGCACTCGGCGTATCGTTTTTACTCGGCGGTCTGCGCTATCACGAGCAGCGTTTTAACCAGATAGCCGCGCGCGCGTACAGCACGATGATGTTTCTCGCGGCGGTCAGCATGACTGTGCCCAGCGCTTTTAGTCGTGTGTTTGGACCAAACGAGGTGATACGGCAGGAACAACTGCTCAATGTGGGAATCGCGGTGATGTTGTTGATTGCTTACGGGCTCTACATCCTGTTTTCACTGCGAACCCACACGGCGTCTTTCGCGAGCGTCGATTCCGGACAGGAAGCGCATCACGAAGAACAGTGGTCGGTGGCGCGTGCTGTGATCACTCTGCTGGCGGCGTCAGTGCTGGCGGCTTGGATGAGTGAGATTCTTGTCGGCGCCGCAGAAGAGACTGGCAAGGCGCTGGGTATGTCGCAGTTGTTCATCGGTATCGTGTTCGTTGCGATCGTCGGCGGGGCGGCGGAAAGCGGATCGGCGATAGCGATGGCGCGCAAGAACAAGATGGATCTGTCAGTCGGAATTGCATTGGGAAGTAGTATACAGATCGCGTTGTTTGTTGCGCCGATACTGGTGCTGGCGAGTTACTTTGTCGCCCCAAAACCGTTGGAGCTTGCATTTGGTCGTGCGGAGATTGGGTCGTTGTTCATCGCCGTGGCGATCGGATCGATGGTGAGTGGTGACGGGCAATCGAACTGGTACAAAGGCGTTCAGTTGATCACCGTCTACGCCATCATCGCCCTGATGTTTTATCTCATGCCCCAGCTCTCGGGTTGAGTCCGCGAAGCGGACGGCAGCAAAGCCCGCGAAGCGAACGACAGCAAAGCTCGCGAAGCGAGCGACAGCATAAAGCCTGGGGCGCAAGCCCCAGGATCACGAATCCCAAAATATTGATAGAGCCCGCGAAGCGGGCGACAGCGCATGATCATGAAACGCTGTCGCCCGCTTCGCGGGCTCGTACGTTTTTTTTGATTCGATCCTGGGGCTTGCGCCCCAGGCTTTATGCTGTCGCTCGCTTCGCGAGCTTTGCTGTCGCCCGCTTCGCGGGCTCAATCAATATTGGCGGGGCGCGATCCTGGGGCTTGCGCCCCAGGCTTTATGCTGTCGCTCGCTTCGCGAGCTTTGCTGCCGTCCGCTTCGCGGACGAACCTGTCAATACTGACAGTTACTCGCCTGCTGGGCCACCAATAGACTACATACACTCCCCGACAAAAATAGGCGCATGAAAGGAAAAAGATCATATATGAAGCGTTTGGGAGTGCTGATAACTCTGGTTTTACTTTCAACGATTACGGCTTTCGGCCAGGATGATTACAAGAAGTACGAATTCTTCGGGGGCTATTCGGCCCTTTTCTACGATAACCTCGCGGGTGATACGGGGAGCCCTGCAGTCGATGATGTCCTTGGCGACAGGCAAACCTTGCGTGGCTTCAACCTCGCATTTGGCGCGAACTTCCACAAATACGTCGGGGCGAAATTTGACTATTCGCTCCATCTCCGCGAAGACAATTTTTCACGCCCGGCGGGAAGCGGCACAGTCGACTCGACCGTTCAGAACTTTCTCGGCGGCATACAGGTGAAGAACAACGCTAACGATGGTCCGACATTCAAGCCTTTCGGTCACGCTCTCTTTGGCGTCGCCGTTCAGAAACTCGACGTCGATAGCCCGCAACTGCCGGCAGTCTTCGGCGTCAGCGATTTTCACACCAACGAGACGAGCTTTGCGATGGCTTTCGGCGGCGGTCTCGACATCAAGCTGAACGACCGGTTTGATGTAAGAGTTTTTCAAATCGACTGGAACATCATCAAGCGTGGCGATCAGCAAACCGGTATCGTGCTCGCGCCGACTCCGTTTCAAACAGTCGGGACGCCGTTTGTTATACCCGGAACGCGACAGGACAACCTGCGTCTTAGTATCGGCATCGTGATTCATTGAGTAGATCTTTCAAGAAGGGCCTCACCACCTCATCCCCCAGAAGGTGGAGTTCATGAGCGCGAGTAAATCAGTAGTGAATGACCTGAGTGCTTATGGAGTGGCGCGCGCCACGATTCCGGGCGCTCCATTGAATGAGACTGAAGCGCGGAAGATTCATGCGTTTTGGCGTGCCTGCAATTACCTCGCCCTCGGGATGATCTATCTCCAGGGCAACCCGCTTCTTCGCGAGCCGCTGCAACCGGACCAAATCAAAAACCGTTTGCTGGGCCACTGGGGCTCGAGCCCCGCGCTGTCCTTTATATATACCCATCTGAACCGCGTCATTAAGTCGTTTGACGTGGACATGATTTACATGGCCGGACCCGGACATGGCGCGCCCGGAGTGCTAGGCCCTGTTTACCTGGAAGGTTCGTATTCTGAGGTTTACCCGGATCGGAGTCAGGACGAGGAAGGACTGCTTCACTTCTTCAAGGAGTTCTCCTTCCCGGGCGGCATCGGCAGTCATTGCACACCGGAAACTCCCGGATCGATTCATGAAGGCGGGGAACTCGGTTACGTGTTGTCGCACGCATGTGGCGCGGCCTTCGACAACCCGGATCTGATCGTTGCGGCGGTGGTTGGTGACGGTGAGGCAGAAACTGGTCCACTCGCAACTTCATGGCACATTAACAAGTTTCTCAATCCGAAACGCGACGGCGCAGTCCTCCCGATTCTTAATCTCAACGGCTACAAGATCAACAATCCCACACTGCTCGCACGCATCACGCACCAGGAGTTGGAAGATCTATTTAAGGGTTATGGGTATACGCCGCTCTTTGTCGAGGGATCTGACGCAGCATCAATGCACCAGGCAATGGCCGCCACCCTCGACCACTGCGTCAAGACCATTCGCAGTTTCCGTCAAGAAGCCACAGAACGCCCGCGCTGGCCCATGATTGTGCTTCGCTCACCGAAAGGTTGGACGGCGCCTTCCGAAATCGACGGCCATAAGGTGGAAGGGATGTGGCGCGCGCACCAGGTGCCGCTTTCCGGTGTGAAGACTAATCCAGCCCATCTCAAACTGCTCGAAGAGTGGATGCGCAGCTACAAACCTGAAGAGCTCTTCGACGCCAACGGCGTTCTTATTCCCGAGCTGCGCGAGTTAACGCCCACCGGAAAACGCCGCATGGGCTCGAATCCACACGCCAATGGAGGCGAGTTAAAGAAGACCCTTCGCCTGCCCGACTTCAAGACGTACGCTGCGAAGTTCGATAAGCCCGGCCAGATCGAGCTGGAAAACACCAAACCGCTCGCCAAGTTTCTGCGCGACGTGATGAAGTCGAATATGGACACGTTCAGAGTCTTTAGTCCGGATGAAAACACGTCGAACAAACTGGATGCGATTTACGAGGCGAGTAAGAAGTTTTGGATTGCGGAATACTTTCCGGAAGACAGCGATGGCGGTGAATTATCGCCTGATGGCCGTGTCATTGAAATGTTGAGCGAGCACACGCTCGAAGGCATGCTGGAAGGATACTTATTGACCGGCCGGCACGGTTTCTTCTCGACGTATGAAGCATTCGCGCATGTGATCGACTCGATGTTCAATCAACATGCGAAATGGCTGTCGATCTGTAATGAGCTTTCGTGGCGCCGCAACATTGCTTCGCTCAATCTTCTGATCACTTCGACCGTCTGGCGCCAGGACCACAATGGTTTTACTCATCAGGATCCGGGGTTCCTGGACGTAGTCGTAAACAAGCGCGCCGCAGTCACACGTATCTACCTGCCTCCGGACGTCAACAGTCTGCTGTCGATCGCTGACCACTGCCTGCGCAGTGAAAACTACATCAACGTGATTGTGAGCGATAAGCAAATGCACTTGCAGTATCTGGATATCGACACCGCGATCACGCATTGCACGAAAGGCATCAGCATCTGGGGACAGGCCAGCAACGATCAGGGACAGGAGCCCGACGTTGTGATTGCGTGCGCCGGTGATATTCCCACTCAGGAAGCACTCGCGGCGACGGCGATGCTACGCAACGAATTTAAAGATCTAAAGATCCGTTTCATTAACGTAATCGACCTGTTCAAGATGCAAACCGATCGCGAGCATCCGCACGGCTTGAGCGATCGCGATTTCGACAGTCTGTTCACAGTGGACAAGCCAATCGTTTTCAACTTTCACGGTTATCCGTGGTTGATTCATCGACTTTCCTACAATCGGACCAATCACAGAAATCTTCACGTGCGCGGCTACAAGGAGCGCGGCAACATCAACACGCCGATGGAGCTCGCGATTGAAAATGAAATCGACCGGTACACGATCGCGATCGACGTCATCGATCGCGTTCCGAAGCTGCAAACGATCGGCGCTCATGCCAAGGAAAAGTTCAGGAACATGCAGATCGAGTGTCGCCGGTATGCGCACACGTTCGGCATAGACAAGCCGGAAGTAACCGACTGGCGCTGGCCTTTTTGAGCTTCGCATCCACAGATTACACAGACCCATAAAACAATCTGCGTAATCTGTGGATAAACTCCGTAGTTGGGAGCAGATATGAAAATTCGTTTCCTTGGCGCGGCCGGTGACGTAACCGGATCGGCGTATCAAGTGATTACTAAAGACGCCAGCATCCTCGTTGACTGCGGGTTCTTCCAGGGCCGCAAGGCGGAAGGAGCAAAGAATCGCCGCAAAGCGCAAATCGAAGGCGGCAAGCTCGATGCGGTCGTGCTTACTCACGGACACCTGGACCACGTCGGACGTTTACCCCTGCTCACTCGCAATGGCTACAAAGGCCCAATCTACGCGACCAGACCAACACTTGATCTCGCCACACTCATTCTCAAAGACTCGCATTCGCTTCAGGCGCAGGATCTGAAACGCGAGAACCAGAAGCGTGCGCGCCAAAAGCTGCCGCCACTCGAGCCATTGTTCGAGGAGTCAGACGTCCGCAAGCTGGGGCCGCTGGCCACGCCAGTCAAGTACAACCAGCGTTTTGAAGTCGCACGAGGAATTGAGGCGCGCCTGGTTGATGCCGGTCACGTGATTGGATCGTCGAGCGTTGAGCTGACCGTTTCTGAGAATGGTCACAAGAAGGTGGTGGTGTTTTCCGGCGATCTGGGACCACGCGGTGCGCCGCTGCTCAATGATCCTGAGCCGTTCAAAGAGGCGGATGCGGTGATCATGGAATCCACTTACGGTGATCGTACGCATCGCTCACTGCACGATACGGCAATCGAGGGAAGAGAAATAATCGAGCAGGCGATTCAGAACAAGGCGAAGGTGCTGGTGCCGATATTCGCTATCGGGCGAACACAATTACTTCTTTACTTGCTCGCTGGAGCGTTTAAGAGAAAGACGTTGCCGCGATTTCCGATTTATCTCGATAGCCCAATGGCAGTCGAAGCCACGAGCATCTACCGCAGGAACAATGAGCTCTTCGATTCCGAAGCCCTGGAGATGGTCCGGTCAGGCGAATTGGCGCGCAGCCTGACGAGTGCTCGGCCTTGTGTGAAGCCCGGCGAATCAAGAGCGCTGAACAGTGTCAAAGGACCGTGTTTGATCATGGCCGGCAGCGGGATGTGTACTGGGGGCCGGATCATGCATCACCTGCGACATAACTTGCCGATACCGGAGACGGCTGTGTTGATTGTCGGCTTTCAATCTCCGGGCACACTCGGGCGGAAGCTGGTAGATGGCGCCAAGTCGGTGATGATGTTTGGTGAAGAGGTGCCGGTGCGTGCGTCGATCCACACGATGGGTGGCTTCAGTGCGCATGCCGACCAGAATGGTTTACTTGATTGGTACGGCGCAATGGCTCCCTCCCGACCACGCACGATTATCACGCACGGTGAAGATCGTGCGCGACGAGCTTTTAGTGAACAGATCAAGCAACGATTCGGAGCGCAGACAGAATGTCCCGCTCTCAACGACGTGATCGAGATTTAAGTCGTCACAAAAAAAGGCACAAAAACACAGAAATGAAAACCGTTTGTGTGCCTGAAATTCTTTTGTGCTTTTTGTGCCTTTTTGTGGCTAAAAGGAGAGATTATGAGCGCAGTAAGCCTGAATGATGAAGAGGCGGTGAAGAAGGTACTCGTTGATTCTGTTCTCGGCCTCTGGGATGTGGTCAATAATCTTACGCGACTGAAACCGTCACACCGCGATCGTTATCGAGTGACGATCTTTGGTTCGGCGAGAGCGAAGCCCGGCACGGTCGCTTACGAAGAGACAAAGAGAGCTGCGAAGATGTTGGCCGAAATGGGCTGCGACATCATCACCGGTGGTGGACCAGGCTTGATGCAGGCCGCAAACGCGGGCGTCGATCTCGCGGGCGAGGCGAAGTCAATGGGTATTCGCGTCGACCTGCCGTTCGAACAGGAAGTGAATCCCTTCGTCGAGCTCGCGTTCGAGCATAAAACGTTCTTTACACGCCTGCATCACTTCGTGCTCGCGTCTGACGCCTTCATCGTTGCGCCGGGTGGCATCGGCACGGTATTGGAGACGATGATGATCTGGCAGTTGCTTCAGGTCCGGCACCTCGAGCGCACGCCTTTGATTATGGTCGGAAAGATGTGGCCGGGTTTAATCGAGTGGGTGCGTGAGGCGATGCTCTCGTTCGAGACGCCGCTCATCAATCCCGAAGACGTTGATATCCCGGTTTGCGTTGCGAACGCCGACGAGGCGGTGGCGATCATCAGAGATCACAGGAAGACACAAGCAGCCCAGGCTTAGGCTTAATCAGTTCTCGGCAGCTTGCGTGCTGTATCTTGGCCGCTCGATGCGGAGCTTGCGCATCCTCGAGCGCAGCGTGCTGGGATGTATGTTGAGCAACTCTGCGGCCCCGCCTGGTCCTTCCAATTTCCAATGAACTTTCTTTAACGTTTGCACTATCAGGTTGTACTCACTCTGCTCGAGTGTCCCGCCAACCTGGAATGCACCGGGCAGCGCGGTCTCTTCGTGCAGGTCCAGCTCCAAAGCCTGCGAGTCGAGATCGTCGATCAAGCGCAGTTGCGATCCCGGAGTGATGATCACCGCGCGCTCGATCACGTTTCTCAGCTCGCGCACATTTCCGGGCCAGGGATAGTTACGCAGTTTCGCCATCGTGTCTTGTGGGATTGAGTCGATCGTCTTGCCGAGTTTCTGGCTTAACTGCCTGACGAGATGAGTAACGAGTATCGGTATATCTTCCTTCCGCTCACGCAAAGGCGGAAGGGTAATCGGAAAGATGTTGAGCCGGTAATACAGGTCCGAGCGAAACTCTCCCTTGCGCACCGCTTCTTCGAGATTGCGGTTTGTCGCTGCGATCACGCGGACGTCAACCTTTAGCGTGTGACTACCTCCCACTCGATCAAACTCACCTTCTTCGAGCACGCGCAGCAGTTTGCTTTGCAGATCGAGTGGAAACTCGCCGACCTCGTCGAGAAAGAGCGTGCCACCGTGAGCGATCTCGAAACGTCCGGGACGCCGGGAATCGGCTCCCGTGAACGCGCCTTTTTCGTGACCGAACAGCTCACTCTCGATCAGCGAGCCTGGCAACGCGGCGCAATTAACTTTGATAAGCGTACGATTTCTCCGCGGACTAAGCTTATGAATCGCGTGAGCCAGTAGCTCTTTGCCGGTGCCGGTCTCACCAAAAATCGAGACAGTAGTATTGAGCGGAGCGACTTGTTCCGCCCGGCTCAGCACGCGTCTAAGCGGCTCACTCTGACCGATGATCTCACCGAAGTTGCTGGCGTCGCGAATCTCCTGCTTCAGATAGATATTTTCCTGGTGCAACTGATCCTTCAATCGTTGCACTTCAGCCAAAGCCTTTTTTAAGGATTCTTCCGCTGCCTTACGCGGCGTGATGTCGCGCACGATGGCGAGAATTCTGTCGCCGTCACATCTCACCATCGACGCTTCAAAAGTTTGTAAACCTTCGGGCAGCGTGAGTGAGTATTCCATGAGCACCGGCTGTTCGGTTTGCAAGACTTTGGCAAAGCTATAAGCAAACTTGGCAGCGAGGTCCGGCGGTAACACGTCTGACTGTTTCTTACCCAGAAATTCTTCCGGCGGTGCGAAGAGATATTTCTCATCAGGCGAGTGGTAATCCAGATACATTCCTTCGCGATCGAGTATGAACATGAGATCGGGTATGGCGTTCAGGATGGCGCGGTTGCGTTCTTCGCTCGCATGCAACGCCGCTTCCCGGCGTTCCAAATCGGCGCGCGCCTGTGCCTGCTCCAACTCCCACGACAGTTGATAAAGGTAGCCGGGACGCTTTACGAGACAACTCGAAGCGCCGAGTTTGAGTCCCTGCCTCGCGAACTCTTCATCTGCTTCATTACAGATCAACACGATTGGCAAACCCGGCTTGTTTCCCTGGCTAACCGCTCTCAAGACGTAAAGCGCGCTTGGTCCCGGCAATTGAAAATCGAGCAGGGCTACGTCGTAATCTGTGTCGTCGTCACGTAAGGTTGAAATAGCTTCTTGTGTTGTTTTCACAACATCGAGATTGATGTGATCGGCGTGTACCGCGAAGTGGCGGCGTGTGCTTTCCACGTCGAGCAAATTCGCTTCGCCGTAAAGAACTCGCAACGGTGTAGCGCGGCGTGCAGCATCGGCGAGGTAGTGATTGAACGCGCTCTCGAGTAGCAAGGGCAGCCTGTCGAGATAACCTTTGCGCTTTACTACGTAATCGTCAGCACGCGCCTTCAGGGCGGTGACAGCCGTGTCTTCGTCACCCATACCGGTGACGATCACTACGGCGAGCGGCAAAGAGTTTTCACGGATGTGGTTGAGCAGCGACAGCCCGTCGCCGTCGCGCAAGTGCATGTCTGTGAGCACGAGGTCGATCGGATCAGACGCGAGTCGCTGCAAGCGCTCGTGTGCTTGACGTACGCTGTTTAGAGTTTCGAGAGTGATGAGAGGCGCAGTCCTCGAAAACACTCTCACAGTTAAGTCAGCATCGCGCGGATCATCTTCGACGTAAAGTACTCTCATAACAATCGACTTCTTCTCTGCGTAACCTCTGCGTTCTCTGTGTCTCTGTGGTTTCTCTTTACCACAGAGACACAGAGAACGCAGAGGTTGCACAGAGAAAGCTGTCAGCCTTTAGGAATCTCCAAATAGAAAGTCGCGCCGGCGCCAGGCTTGCTCTCGGCCCACGCCCGTCCGCCCATCCGCTCCATTGCTTTACGCACGATCGCTAAACCGATCCCGGTGCCGGGATAGTCGTTAGCAACATTGAGCCGTTGAAAGATGTCGAAGATCTCTTCGTGGTGCTCCATGCCGAAGCCGATACCGTTGTCTCGAACCCAAAGCACACAACTCTCCGCACCTTCTTCCGCTCCGACTTCAATGCGCGGCGCCGGAACTTTACCCGTGAACTTGATGGCGTTGTCGAGGTAGTTTCGCAACGCCTGAGAGAGCCCACTCGCGTCGGCCAGCACAACCGCGCCATTAACCTCGACCACAAAATCAATCTGACGCTCTGCCCATTCGCGTTTTTTCTCTTCCACTAACGACGTAACCACAGGGGCTAACTCAATCGCGTCAGTCCTCAGCTCACGACGCTCCAATTTGGAATAGGCGAGGAGATCGTCGATCAACTGGGTCATCTCATCGGTCGAATTCTGGATCGTTTGCAACATGGTGCAACCGTCGTCTTGTAAACTTTCACGGTAGTCTTGAAGCAGAAGGCGGCTGTACCCCTCAATTCCGCGGAGCGGCGCTTTCAGATCGTGTGCGACCGAGTAGGCGAAGGATTCCAGCTCTCGGCTCTTCGCATGCAGAGCCGCGGTGCGATCATCGATACGCACTTCCAACTCCGCGTTCAGTCGATCGAGAGCTTCCCTGGCGCGCCGGCGCCGCCACCGTTCCAACAAGAGAGTCGTGATGATCGCGGTTTGTATCAGTAAGAGAAACACTACCCCAAGGAATCGCCAACGGTATTGTTCCCAGAGCGTAAATTCTTTGAAACGAACGACGCTGCCGCTGGGAAGACTGCTCTCGCTGATTCCCCAACGCTGCAACTCGCGCCAGTCAAACATCGGCACTGAGGAAGCACTATCTACGGGAATATCCTGCGCGCGGGTGTTGTTCAAAATCCGGCTAACTACTTCGGCGGTTTCCAATCCGTTCCGTTCAGAATCCTGTACATAACCACCGACAATCCCGGAGCCAACGTTTCTACTTCCCATACCGTAAATAGGAGCTGATGCGACCTGTTTGATCTTTTCCAAAACGTCAAAGGTTTGCAGAGATCTTTCGGATTCAAGCGCGGAGCGATGCCAGACGTAAAGGATGATTGATGTTCGCGGAATCTCTTTGACGTGGTTCACTAATTCAACAATGGAAAGATCTGTAAGATAGGTAATGCGAAACCTTTTGTCGTATCCGGCAAGTTCTTCCCGCGCGATTGTTTCGAATCTTTTGTCGTGCTCAGGCGTTCCACTAATAACAAACACATCCTTTGTTCCCGGATGTAGTTTCAGGGCGAGATCGAGAGTTTTTCGATGTGTGTTAGCCCGAATAATTCCCGTCAGACCTGGACCAGCAGCAAGAACCTCCGGCGGGGGGCGCTTGACAGCGACAAAAACTATCGGGCAATCCGGAAACAGATCGGTGCGATATTTGAGGAGAAAATTGAGAGCGGGATCAGGCGTGGCGACTACCACATCAATTTTTTGATTCGCATACTTCTCGCGCAGGTAGTCATGCAGCAATTCGTTCTGCTTCTCGCCGGGGAACCGCGTGGTGTCGAGATACTCACTGAATACCTCCACCTTGCTCGACGGATCTGCAGAGAGACCAGCCTGAAAGCCTTTGTCAAAACTGATATTGCCGACGAAGTCTTTGCTCTCCCAGTAGAGCACGAGCGCTCTCTTTTTCGCATCCTGAGCGCTCGCTACCGAAGTCATCAGCGTCATCAAAACGAGTAAGAGCGAAACACGGCCGACCCTGTTTTCTCTGTGCAACCTCTGTGTTCTCTGTGTCTCTGTGGTTAGTATTGGCGCAAGATCACCACAGAGGCACAGAGAACACAGAGGTTGCACAGAGAAGCAGTTCAATCTAAGTCCCTCGCTAGTACATAACCTTCACTGCAAACTGGATCTGGCGCGACGAGCCACTCTCCCCGGTTGGAAAGCGTGTGCTCGTGATACTACCGAATAAAGGAGTGCCAACCGTATTACCAGGCCGCCCAAAGTTCGCATGGTTGAATAAATCAAAGACTTCGGCCCTAAATTGAATATGAAGTCGCTCCCTAATCTCAGTGATCTTGATCACAGAGAAATCAAAATTATTGAATGTTGGGCCAATGATTACGTTGCGGCCGAGGTTTCCGAAGCGCGGCGCCGCTGTAAACACGGAGGTGTCAAACCACTGGTCAACTTCACCGAGCACCGCAACCGGACCATTAACATCCGGACGAAGCGTGTTGGCCACACCGTTAACCGTGCTGTTTGTTGTGACGACATTAAACGGATTGCCACTCTGCGACTGCACGATCGCTCCGAGTTGCCAGCCTGAGACAAATCGATTCCCCCGGAAAGGCAGCTCGCAAAGTGAGCTGAGTACAAAGCGATGCCGTGCGTCGAAATCAGAAGGTCCGCGCTCGCCCGGCAGGTCATTGCTGTTCTGTACGAGAATGCCGCCGGTGCTGAACGAGGTGTAGTCAATCGACTTAGACCACGTGTAAGACGCGTTGAATTGCCATGCTTTTGATAAGCGCCGTGTCGCTGTCAACAGCAGCGCGTTGTAGTTTGAATTGCCGGAGCTCCCGACTTCAGTGATGTTACCCAGCGTTGTGCCCGGAAGTATCGGGCTCGTTGCTGAAAGCGTTCGATAAGGACGCGTGCCATTCACTGGCTGGTTGATGTTGCGCCGCGTGATCAGGTTTGTGCCCTTCGAGCCGAGATAACCAACCATGAACGCCGTCTTAAGAAACTCATGTTGTACGTTCAGGTTCCATGATTGGACGTAAGCATTGCGGTAGTCGTGATCGATCGACACGGGCGCGAGTCCGGCTGGTCCAGCGACAGCGATCGCATTATTCAGACGGATCGTGCCGCTGAAAGTCAGCGGGATAGCGAGTGGCGGATTGCCAGCGAGTCCGGTCACGATACTCGTCATCGGTTGATCGACATACACGCCGTAAGCGGCGCGCACAACCGTTTCGTCATGTGCGAACGGCAGCCATGCAAACCCGACACGAGGTTGAATGTTGGCCGCGTTCTCTTTGTACACCTTGTCGATGTCAGCACCGACACGCAGCAGCGCATTGCTGTTTGGATCGAAGACGACGAAACGGTCGTAGCGCTCGTTTGGCGTCATGTTCCAGTCGTATCGCAGACCGCCTTCGAGCGTCAGACGCGGGTGAATTTTGTATGTGTCCTGAGCGAAGAAGCTGAGTGCGTCCTGAGTGATGCTGGTGGATTGATTGCCGAGCGTGACGGCAAACGAGTTTGCGGTTCCGGCGATGAATGCCGCGACGCTCGCGAAGTTGAACGAGCCCGTCGTTTGCCGGAAATTGTTGTTGAAAAACTGCCGGTACTCGCCGCCGAGCTTTATCGAGTGCTGACCGTTCAGCCAGTTAACGACATTCGCGATGACGAAAGTCGTATCGCCGCGCCCGGATGGTTGATTCGCTGGTCCACCGAAGTTGAGACTGCCACCGGCGACATTGATTTGGGGCAATCCGATCGGCTCGTTTACGCCGTTTAGAATGCCCAGCTCTGCTGGGTTGGTTTGCGCGAGGGGCGTGTTCGTCGACGACCAGCGATTGAAGCCGAGGCGCAGCTCGTTCAGCACTGACTGGCTGAACGTGTGTGTTTCGTTGAGCGTGAAGATCTGTCGCAGCGTCCGCGCGACGCTCCCGAAACCGGGGATCGTGCTGCCGTTGCGCGTGGGCTCACTTGCATCAGAGCGTTGCACTGCGTAGTACCCGTGCAAGCGATCTCTTTCGCTGAGGTTGTAGGCGACGTCTGCCGTCCACTGATCGACGTAGACAGGCGCAGTTGCCGAGCTCACAAAACGCGAAGTTCCCGAAGAGTCAACAAAGTTGGCTTGTGGAATCAACGCGATCAGTTTTGTGATTACGGGATCGTTTATCGACGCACGCTGAGCGTCGCTGAGCACCAGACCGTTGATATTGAGTCCCTGGCGTTGGCGTAGTCCTTCATACGAGACAAAGAAAAACAGTTTATCGTGGGAGATTGGACCACCGATGTTTCCGCCAAACTGGTTACGTTTAAAAGGCGCGGGAGTGTGAGAAGTCAATTCAAAAAAATTGCGTGCATCGAGCGCGTCGTTGCGGAAGAACTCAAACAGCTCGCCGTGAAACTGGTTAACGCCGGAGCGCGTGGCGATGTTGACGATCGCGCCCGAGCTGCCGCCGAATTCAGCATTGAACGTGGAGTTGTCAGCCTTGAATTCCTGAATCGAGTTGATCGACGGTTGAAAAGTTATCGAGGCAAACGTGAGGTTGTTGAGAGTGACGCCGTTGATCGTGTAGTTAACCGTTTCTTCGCGATTGCCGGTTGTGTTGATCGCGAGTGATCCGAGTCCGCGCATGGGAGAGGCCGAGAAAGCGCCCTGCGGTGGAGATACGGAACCCGGAATGAGCAGTCCGAGATCGAGGAAATAGCGACCATTGAGCGGCAGATCCTTGACCATGTTCTGATCGATCACATGCCCGACGGCAGTAGTCGAACGTTCGATCGGATCGTTAGCTGAAGATACTGAAACCTGTTCTGAAATATCTCCGACTTCGAGCTGAAGGTCTTGAGTTATTTTTCTTCCGACCTCGAGTCTGATTTGCTCGATTGCCTGTCTTTTGAATCCGCTCGCACTTGCAACAACCGTATATTCGCCGACCGGCAGTGCGACTAATTGATACCGGCCACTCGCGTCAGATGTGGTCGCGCGCTCAACAGCGATCGACGAGCTGGTTGCAACGATCCTTACTCCGGGGATCACCGCGCCGTGTTGATCGACCACTTGTCCCTCGATTGAAGCTGTTGATTGAGCGGCGGCCGGCAGGACCAGAACGAGGAGCACAGATATACGAAGAGTGATTCCGAAGACGGGGATTCGGAGCAAAGACCCGCGCATAGGGGAGAACAACAACTTTCTGGGTGGTTTTAGCACCACCTTGAGTTCGCGCTTGCGGCTGTTAATCCTATTTAAGGACTACGATTGCAGAATGAGTCGGGGGAATAACTCTTTCGCAATAATTACTAGGAGGAGGTCGCATTATAGGTGGAATACGCAAGTGCTCCTATCCGTAATTCTACGGGTGAGCCGCGGATTAACGTGGGTTAACGGCAGGTGAGCGTTCAACCCGCGTTAATCCGTGGCTATGTAGTTAACGCAACGAGCTCGTCTTCAGTCGATTCACCTCTTAAAGCTGTGATTGTGATCTTTCGCTTTAACACGACGGCGGTGAGATCGTCGTTTTGTGCAGTGCCTTTCGAAAAATCTTTGACGGCCTTATATAACCTCGCGATCACCTCTTCCGGCGAACAATCTCGCGCGGCGTGAATCGTCTCCTTCAGTCGCTCTAGGCCAAACTCTTCCGACTCCGGGTTCTGCCACTCGTAAAAGCCGTCGGTGACGAGAACGATCATGTCGCCCGCCCGCAGGTAGTTCAGGTGCGAGTCTTCGTAGCTCATGCCGTCGATCATTCCGAGCGGAATACCCTGGGCCTCGAAGTTTTCCCACTTATTGGCGCCGCGCCGGTACCAGAGAATCGGTCCATGACCCGCTGAAAGCACTTTGATATTCGAGTTGGCGGGATTCAAAAAGATGACTGCAAAAGTGACGAAGCGATCGTCTGCCAGATCACTTGCAAGCAAAGTATTGAGACGCTCGAGAATCTGCTCCTGCTTTTGATCGGCAAGGAAGCTTGCACGCGCATACGCACGGCAGAGTGCGCTGACGAGTGCTGGGCCAATGCCATGACCGGTCGCGTCGCCAATGCTGATCGCGAGCTCGCCGCCGGGCAGGAGTTGCCAGTCGAAATAGTCACCACCGGTTTGATTAGCGGGTTGGTTCCAGCCGGCGATCTCGAAGTCGTCGAGTTGTGGTGGACGCGCGGGCATGAGGCCCTGTTGGATCGAGCGCGCGAGATCGAGATCGTGATTGATCTGTTCGAGCTCGCTTTGTAGTTTGGCTTCACGCAGTGCCGCGCGCACGTAATCGCGGATCTGTTGCGCGACTACGGCCGCGATGATGCCGGCGAGAAAAATCGATGCCGCGTAGACGATATAGACAGGAAAGGGAAATCTCTCCGACGCTGCGGTTGAATCACCAAAGCTGAGCTCGACGTAAAAGGTGACGAGGAGATAACCGGCAGCCGACAGCAAGCCGGTTATGAATGTAAGACTCGGACGCAGTCGCAGTGTCGAGAGCGTTATGAATAGAAAGTAAATGACGATTGCTGGTGCGACGAGGACCTGGTAGGGAGTCATCCAGCCGTTCAGCAGCAAGACGAAGAGCGCGACGGTCGGGAGTTGACTCTCGATCAGGATGTTGAAGACCCAAAGCTCGGGCATCAGATCTTCATCGTCACGAAGCGCGCCTCTGATCGCGCGCAACATCACGGCTTCGTGCGCGATTGCGAGGACAAGTACTGCGGTCTGAACAAACAGCAGTAAGTAGTTGTGAGTTACAAAGCCTCGGGAGATCGTAAAAACCAGCAGCGCGCCGAGTATGCAGAGCAGCGCGACGACACGATACGACTCACTCTTTAGTGAAGCTCTCTGAAACGCTCTCGACTTTAGCGCATCCATAATGCTTTGCCTTTAAAAGTTATCTGCTCCAACAGCGGGGGCAAGCCCCTCTTCCTGACTTGTTCATTCCTCTATGACGCATGAAAAAGAACAAGTCAGGAAGAGGGGCTTGCCCCCGCTGTTGAGACTCGAAAAGAACAAGTCAGGGAGAGGGGCTTGCCCCCGCTATTGAGACTCGAAAAAGAACAAGTCAGGAAGAGGGGCTTGCCCCCGCTGTTGAGACTCGAAAAAGAACAAGTCAGGAAGAGGGGGCTTGCCCCCAGTGTTGAGACTTGAAAAAGAACAAGTCAGGAAGAGGGGCTTGCCCCCAGTGTTGAGACTTGAAAAAGAACAAGTCAGGAGGAGGGGCTTGCCCCCGCTGTTGAGACTCTACTGCCAGCCGCCGCCGAGGGCTTTGTAGAGTTGGACCACACTGAGCAGCTCATCGCGGCGTGCGAGGGCCAGACTCCGTTCAGCGTCAAAGAGCTCGCGGTCGGCATCGAGCGCGTCCAGCAGTGTTGCGACACCACCCGTATAACGTAAGTAGGAAAGACGAGAACGATCGCGCAGCGTATCAACCAGCAGTGCGCGTTGCGTGCGAACCTCTTTCACCTTTTGATACGCAACCAACGCATCCGACACGTCGCGAAATGCACCCTGCACGGTCTTTTGATAATCGACGAGCAGAAAGTCACGCTGCGCCTGCGTAAACCGGATGTTCGACTTGATGCGCCCGCCCGTAAAGATCGGCTGCGCCAGTTGCCCACCCAGACTCCAAACATTTCGACTGCCGCTAAACAGACTGGTTAACTGCCCGCTCTGGTAACCCAGAAACGAAGTAAGCGAGATACGCGGAAAGTATTCCTTCTTCGCCACTTCGATCCGCGCGTTGGCTGCTATCAAGCTGTTCTCCGCCGAGCGAATATCAGGACGTCGCTCGATCAAATCCGACGGCAATCCTGCCGGAACAGTCGGCGGCACCTGGTGCTCCGTCAGGCTGAGTCCGCGCTCAATCCCGGAAGGATTTCGACCGGTGAGAAAACTAAGAAAGTTCTCGGTCTGTTGTACCGATTGCTCGAGCGCCGGTATCACTTCCGTCGCGTTATAAACGAGCTCTTCCGCCTGGCGCACTTCGAGCATCGTCGACACGCCACGCTGTTGTCGAAGCCTTATGAGACGCAAAGACTCTTCGCGAGACGCGAGCGTGCGTTTCGAAATCTCGAGCTCGTAATCGAACTCACGCAAACTGAAATAAGCGGTTGCGACATCGCTGACGATCGTCGTAATCACCGCCATTCGAGCTTCTTCAGTCGCTAACAGATCAGATCTCGCCGCTGCGGTTTGTTTGCGTAATCGTCCCCAGATATCGATCTCGAAGTTGAGCAGGTTCAGCAGCACGCTTCCAAAAGATCGATCGCGTTGAACTACGTCGGGCAGTCTAACTTCAGCATCGCGAGAGCTCCGTGTATTGAAGACATCACCGCTCGCATAGATCTGGGGAAACTGTTCCGAACGCACGAGGCCCACATTGGCTCGCGCTGCATCAACACGCGCCACCGCTTCACGCAAATCGTAGTTGTGAGCGAGCGCGTCGTTAATTAACTGTTGCAGCTTTTCATCTTTGAACAGCTCGAACCACTTCAGATTAGCAAGCGAATTCGCATCCGGTTGCGTGGCTGTATCGCCGCGGAAAGTAGCGGGCGTTTGGACTTGCGGCTTCTGAGATTTCTGACCGGCAGCGTAGGTATGGGCCAGACACGCGATGAGTAAAATGACAACTAATCGCTTCATTAGTCACCTCCTCCGGCTTCAGCAGTTGCCGGTTCAGCAGGAGCGACGACCTTTTCACGTTTGCGGCGACCGAGCCCTTCAACGAACGTGTAATTTCCGGGAATGATGAACACACCGAGAGCCGTAGCGACGAGCATTCCAAAGAACACACCAACGCCCATCACGTTTTGCGCGCCCGCGCCCGCACCACTGGCTTTCATGAGTGGAACGACACCCAGAATGAAAGCAAACGCAGTCATCAGGATTGGTCGGAAGCGTAGTCGCGCAGACGTGAGCGCCGCATCTTCAAGTGAGTCGCCCTCTTCGTGCTTGGCTTTGGCAAACTCAACGATCAGGATCGCGTTCTTTGCGGCCAAACCAATGAGCATCACGAGACCGATCTGCACGTATACGTTGTTGTCGTATCCAAACAACCAGACCCCACCCAAAGCTCCCAATGCCACGAGTGGCGAGCCAAGTAAAACTGCCCACGGCAAGCGCCAGCTTTCGTACATTGCCGCCAGCAAAAGAAAGACGCAGACAATGGCCATGATGAAGGTCGGCGCCGGCGGTGGCGCGATCTTTTCCTGATAGGAGAGAGATGAATACGCGAAACTCATCTCCTTCGGCATTGACTGGTTGAAAACTTCCTCGAGTGCTTTGAGTGCCTGGCCCGACGTGTAACCACGCGCCGGGGATCCCTGTAGCTCGACAGAACGCAGGAGATTGAAGCGTGTGGTGAGCTCGGTGCCCGCGGTATCGTTGACGTTCACGAGCGTCGAGAGCGGGACCATCACATTCGTAGTCTTCGATCGCACATAAATCTTTCCGATGTCACTTGCATGCAGACGGTCGGTAGACTCAGCCTGCACATACACGCGATACAAGCGACCAAAGCGATTGAAGTCGTTCACGAAGGCGCCGCCCATTGCCGCCGACATCGTCTGAAACACTTCATTGACCGGAACTCCGAGCGTGCGTGCTTTCTCACGATCGAGATCGACTTTGACCTGTGGATAGTTTGGATCGAATGAAGAGAACAGGTTTCCGATCTCAGGCCGCTGGCGACCGGCGGTGATGAACGCGCGCGCTTGTTCACCCAGCTCATCGACAGTCATCGAGCCGGTGCGATCCTGAATCAGAAAGTTGAAACCCGAGGCGGCGCCGAACCCGCTCAAGGTCGGGATGTTGAAAGGAAAGATCACGCCTTCAGGAATCGCCGCAAACTCTTTCTGTAGCTTTGCCATGATCCCTTTGACGTGCAACTCTTCGCCATGTCGCTCTTCCCACGGTTTCAAACGCGCGAACAGTGAGCCGTAGTTTGGCTGGTAGGTATTCGTAACAACGCCATAACCGCCGACCGTTTGAAACGATTCAATGCCTTCGGTCTTCGCCAGAATTGCTTCGACTTTCTTGAGCACTTCATTGGTGCGCGCGAGCGAAGCGCCCGGCGGCAGTTGTACGTTGACACCGAGAATTCCCTGGTCCTCGTCGGGAATGAAACCGGACGGAATTGCTCTGGCAAACACGATCGCGCCCAGTACGACGATGCCCACGATGCCGATCGTCATAATTGAACGGCGAATGAGTAGTCGCGACACGTGTACATAACCGTTCGTCGTGACGTCGAAAACTTTATTAAAGCCGCGGAAGAAGACGCCCAGTGGACCACGCATCGGCTTTGGTTCTCTCAACAACATTGCACAGAGAGCAGGCGTCAGCGACAACGCATTGAACGCCGACAACAACACCGAGATCGCGATCGTGAGCGCAAACTGCTTGTACATGCTCCCGACGAGTCCGCCGAGAAGCGCAACCGGTATGAACACCGCCGATAGAATCAGCGCGATTCCGATCACCGGTCCGGATACTTCACTCATGGCCTTGATCGTCGCCTCTTTTGGAGGCAGACCATGTTCCAGGTGATGTATCACTGCCTCCACCACCACGATCGCGTCGTCAACCACGATGCCGATCGCCAGCACGAGTCCAAACATCGAAAGCGTGTTTACCGAGAAGCCGAGCAATGGAAAGAAGATGAACGTGCCGACGAGCGAGATCGGAATCGTGACGAGCGGAATGATCGTGGCCCTGATGTTCTGCAGGAAAACAAAGACGACAATCGTGACGAGTATCAGAGCTTCGATGAAAGTTTTCATGATCTCGTGAATCGAAGCTTCGACGGCTGGAGTCGTGTCGTAGACGATTTTGTAATCCATGTCAGGTGGAAACAGCGCCTTGGCATGCTCCATCGTCTCGTAAATTGTTTCCGCGGCTTTGAGCTGGTTCGCGCCGGGCAAAAGATAGACGGCCATGGCGCCGCCGGGTTTGCCATTCAGGCGACCGAACGAGTTGTAATCCTGCGAGCCGAGCTCAGCACGACCGATGTCTTTGATACGGACTACCGCGCCAGTACCAGTTTGACGAATGATGACGTTTTCAAATTCTTCCGGCGTGATGAGTCGACCGGGCGCGCTGAGAGTTTCAGTAAACTCCTGGTCCGTCGGTGTGGGCGCGCCGCCGATCTTTCCTGCGGGTGCTTGCAGGTTTTGTTCTTTGATTGCGGAGATGACGTCTGAAGGAGTTAGTCCGAGCTTGGCGAGTCGATCAGGTTTGATCCAGACGCGCATGCCGTAGTCAGTGCCGCCGAAGAGATCGACCTGCGCGATACCCGGAATACGAAGAATCTGGTCGCGCAGATTGATGCCGGCGTAGTTGATAAGAAAATTCGCGTCGTAAGCATCCTTCGGTGAATAGAGCGAGATCACCATCAGGATGCTTGGGCTCTGTTTTTTTACGGTGACGCCCTGCTGGTTGACCTCAGCGGGAAGTCGAGCGGCGGCTGTAGAGACACGATTTTGGGTAAGGACGTTTGCGGTGTCCTGGTCGGTGCCGACTTCGAAGTTGACGTCGAGCAGCATGCGGCCGTCACTGGTGTTTGACGACTTCATGTAGATCATGCGATCTACGCCGTTCACTTCCTGCTCGATCGGAGTCGCGACCGATTGCTCGACCGCTTCGGCTGAAGCGCCGGGATAAGTGGCAGTCGCGCGAATGTTAGGTGGCGCCAGAAAAGGATATTGCTCGATCGACAGCCCGCGAATAACGATGACGCCAATCAACAGCGTTAGGATCGAGATGACGATCGCAACAATCGGCCGCCGGATGAAAAAGTTAGACATCTCTGCTCACCCTCTATGTGTTCCGCTCTGCGTAACCTCTGCGTTCTCTGCGTCTCTGCGGTGAACTAACCGCGGAGGCGCAGAAGACGCAGAGGTTACGCAGAGAAAAGTGCTCAAATTAAACACCGCCGACCTTTGCCGTCGCTGGACTACCGGTGGTCGGATTGACCACGCCGCCCGGTCTGACTTTTTGCATGCCTTCGACGATCACGCGCTCGCCGCCGGTTAGACCCTCGAGCACGACCACGTCTTTGTCAGCTTTATCGCCAACCTTGATAGTGCGCAGCGAAACCTTGTTCTCTGCGTCAACGATCATCACCGTCTTCGCGCCCTGCATTTCCTGAATCGCTCGCGCGGGGACGAGGATCGCGTTTTCTCGTTCGGCAACAGCGACACGTACGCGTGCAAACTGTCCGGGCCGCAGATAGCTGCCGGGATTGGGGAATGTCGCTTGGGCCTTCAGTGTCCCGGTTGTCGGATCGACTGTGCGGTCCAACACTCGGAACGTTCCCTGATAGGGATGAAGACTTTCATCTGAAAGGAGTAGATCGAAGTGCATCTTTCCGGCAGCGCCTTTTCCGACTGTCTTGGGATCGGTTAGTTTCAGGAAATCGATTTCGCTGACACTGAAATCCACCAACAGCGGATCCGATGCTGAGATCGTTGCCAGTAGCGTGGCGTCTCCGCGGCCCACGAGGTTTCCTTCATCCACCTGAAGAAATCCGATGACACCGCTGAGGGGAGCGTAGATATCGCAGTAACTCAGCTCGAGCTCCGCTTGAGTGATGCGCGCCTGGCTCGCAGAGACTTCCGCCTTCGCGCGCTCGATCGTGTATTTCACCGCGGCCTCGAGATTCGTCAAATTAGCTTTTTTTGCATCGACTATCGCACGCGCGGATTTTTGTGTTGCGACTGCCGCATCGAGATCCTGTTCTGTTACTGCTTTTTCTTTTGCGAGCGGAGCGAGGCGGTTCACGTCCTGATCAGCTCTGGTTAATGTCGACTGAGCGTCGGCCAGTTGCGCCTGTGCTTCGAGCACGTCTGTTCGCTGACTTGCCTGGGCCAGATCGGAAGCAGCCTTGGCGGCGATGGCTTTGGCTGACTGCACTGCCGCTGCGAAGGAACGCTTGTCGATCGTGAACAGGAGTTGTCCTTTTCTAACCGGCGCGCCTTCTCTGAAGTAGACTTTCTGTAAAACTCCTTCAACGCGAGCGCGTAGCTCCACCGTGTTGTCGGCCGTCGTTTGTCCGACGAACTCGCTGTAGATGGGGACAGTCTTTTGCTGCACTTCAGCGACGACCACGGTAGTTGGAGGCGGCGCGGCGTCGTGTTTTTCTTTACTCTTACTCGTGCATGCGGCAGTAATTGCGAGAATGACAAGTGCAATGGGAAGTCTGGATGAGTACAGGATGTTCATAGACGACTCCTACGACTGGCTTTAATTGGTATTTTAGATTCGGAAGGGAAGCGCCAAAACTGGCAAAATTGACAGTACTGATGCTGAGGAAGTTCTCTTAATTGATGAGTTTATGTTGAGAGAGTTGTTGATAGCCTTTGCGATCGTGTCGATTTGCGTCGTGATTCATGTAGGTGGGATTGCGGTGTTTGCGCAGTATTTGCTGCGCAGGTTTCCACGACTTGAAGTCCTCACCACGATCTGGCGTCAGGCTCTGTTGCTGATAGCTGTGTTTGCAGTGGTGATCACCCTGCACCTCGTCGAGACCGCCATCTGGGCCACCTTTTATTACTTATACGGGCTGTTTGAGACCTACGAGGTCGCGCTCTACTTTTCTTTGGGGACTTATTCGACGATCGGGTATGGCGACGTCGTTTTGCCCGGACGTTGGCGATTGCTTGGCGGTGTCGAAGGCATCTCGGGTGTGCTCCTGTGTGGCCTTTCAGCCGCATTCATCTTCGCCGTCGTGAACGCCTTATTCCAAACACGAATGGTAGCCACAAAAAGGCGCAAGAACACAAAAGAGAATTACGGGGACCATTAACCTCGCTTTTTATGTTTTGTGTTTATGTGCCTTTTTGCGGCTAAAAATTGCCTGTCAAAACTAACAGTTCTGCGAAGATCGAAATGGGCCGAGAATGGAAAGATATGACCCGTACTACAAAAATCTTTGCGCTTTGTATGCTGTTGTTACTTGCTATAACCGCGGCCGCGCAGGACAACAAATCTATTGTGGCGCACGCTAATGGCGACGGCACTCTCAAGCTCGGTGACGAGAAATTCAAGGTCTCTACTGTCGTGATAAAACTCTTCGAAGACGGTAAAGCAGAGATCAATGTGATCTCCGAGATCACGATCTTCGTCAGCGGATCGTGGTCCTGGAAAGACGATTCAAAGCAAGTGATCAACTTGAAAATCAGTGGTGGCGCGACCGGCGGCGGCGTTGAAGCCAACGGCCAGCTATTCCTGCGCGACAGCACTGAAACGGGCCAGCGAAGATCGATCGATCGCGTGTCACTGGAGGGCACTAGCAAAACCACCCACCGCGATCTGACACTGAATTTCCAAGCGAAGAGTTAAAGGGCAAGCCCCTCTTCCTGACTTGTTCATTCCTCTAAGACACGTAAAAAGAACAAGTCAGGAAGAGGGG